>Ga0335398_10000007_pt1 | contig 310280 bp, 286 predicted proteins | sample BON03_FD_205742 | JGI IMG/M metagenome (GOLD analysis project Ga0335398, IMG submission 205742) | Freshwater microbial communities from Lake Bonney liftoff mats and glacier meltwater in Antarctica - BON-03 (spades assembly) (version 2) | ecosystem: Environmental > Aquatic > Freshwater > Ice >...
TTAGGACGCATTACACCTATGGAAAAATGGAACCAGGATAAACATCTAATTTTAATGAAAAAATTAACCGCATAATTAATAATCGAAATTTAAAAGAACACTCTTGTTTTATAGGGGCCAAAACAACCGAGACTTTAACATCCATAACAACATAGTTTAAAATAGCTACACCAATATTGGTATTTTACTTTCAAGAACTAAGTTACTGTTAGCATATAAATTTGAGGTTAAGTTAATTTTAAAAAATCAATACTATAGGATTAAGAAAAGCTAATGCTTTTGTTAAACTAAAACTCAAAAGCAATTCATTTGAAAATAAATGAGTTCAATTTTCATTTATGTTCTTCCCTTTTAAAAAATCAGCATACCATCTACCAGAATTTTTCACAGTTCTCTTTTGAGTGTCAAAATCTACATGTACCAAACCAAATCTTGGGTAATACCCTTCCGCCCACTCGAAATTATCTGTAAATGTCCAAATGAAATAGCCATCAATTTTTAAACCTTCGGTTTTTGCTTTGTACAATTGCTGTATATGGGATTGAATATACGTTAAGCGCTCCCTATCATCTACAAATTCATTTTCAAGAAAATCATTAAATGCGGCCCCATTTTCCGTTATAATTATTTTATTCAAGCCCTTGTAGGAATTAAATTTTTTTATCATTTCAAAAATACTTTTCGGGTAAACTTCCCAATCCATTAGGGTGGCCACAACCTTTCTTTTTCTTGCATTTATGATTTTTGCCTTTAAATAAGGTACAAACCAACTGTGTTTAACTACCTCTCTAGTATAATTTTGCACTCCTATAAAATCAAATTCAAAAATACTATTGCCAGCATCTTCGGGATATTGGTATTTTTTAATTTTTTTTAATGATGGGATTTCTTTAATTGGATACCCCAGACCAAGCGATGGTTCAATAAACAATCTGTTCAATAAAGCATCTACCCTTTTTGCTGCTAAAATATGTTTTTCCGAATCTTTAAAAGGTGTAATATGTGAACAAGAAAATGTGGTGCCAATACAGCTGTTTTTTACAATTGATCTGAGTATTCTGCCTCCAGCCGCTTGCGATAGCACCGCATGATGAACGGCTGGTAAAAAGTATTTCATACCTTTTTTTCCTGGAGCATGGACGCCTAAAAAATAGCTAGCTCCCGTAAATACCATAGGTTCGTTCATAACCATCCAATGTTTCACGCGGTCTCCAAACTCGTTCGCACAAACAGTTGTATATTCCTCGAACCAAGTAACGATTTCTCTATTTGTCCAGCCACCTTTATCTTCCAGGGCTTGCGGAAGATCCCAATGATATAGGGTTATCCATGGTTTAATTCCGCATTTTAGGCAAAAATTTATTACTTTATTATAAAATTCTAGACCATGTTTACTTACGGCTCCCTGACCATTAGGCATTAATCGAGACCAAGAAATCGAAAATCTAAAATTAGGGATATTCATAGATTTCATCAATAAAATATCATCTTCATACCTATTGAAAAAATCACAAGTTACATTCGCATGCTGCCCTTTATAAATATTTTTTTTATTGGAAGTAAATTTATCCCAAATTGAAGTTCCTTTGTCAGTATCTTTATAAGCCCCTTCAATTTGATAGGCAGCTGTTGAAACCCCCCAAACAAAATCGTTCCCAAAATATTGCTTAGAAATGTCTACTATAGAAATGTTTGGATTTTTATCCATTCTTTTGATTTGAATTAAGGAGCTATTTGGTTATTAGCTGTTTCATCGAACAGTTGCTCAATAATTTGTGATGTGATATCTGGATAGTTTACCGCTACTCTTGAATCTGTTTCTATCCAATTCATTAAGACCTTAAAATTTTTATCTTTTATTGACTTTATTACCGGAACGCCCATTTCTTTAAGTGCTGCCATATTACATTGTTGTTCATATTGCCCTTTCATGGGGACTACCAAAAGTTTCTTATTCATAAATAAAGCCTCAGCAGGTGTTTCGAAACCTGCACCGCAAAGAATTCCTTTACTACTAGCCATACTTTCAACAAAAGCTTCATTAGTTATAGGCTGTATAATAATATTTGGATACTTAAACATCACTTTATTGTGTTTTGAAAAAACCTCCCATTTTATATTCTTAGCCTTGCTAAGCACATCAACTATTTTTTTATCACTATAGGAAGGCAGATAAACCGTATAATGGCCTTTATCTTGACATTTTGCCCGCCTTATATCTTGACGAATAACAGGCGTAAAAATGTTTTCTGAATATGGCTTAAAGTGAAATCCATATTGCTGGGTGGTTGGCGCATAGTTTTTAAGGATAAAATGCCCCATTAAATCATTTTTTTCAGGTTTTGGTGCACTACTTGCTAAAACTGCTGATTGGTGACTTAAACTTACACAAGCTTTATGTTTTAATTTACATGCCCAAGCTGATATGGGCTCAAAATCATTAATAATAAGGTCATAATCTTGTATCGGTAAGCTTTTAATTTCTTTTTGGACTCTAAGTGTATTTGCTTTTAAATAGGTTTTCCAAACGTCAACACCGCCTTTTTTTCCAAATATAAAACTAAGTCCATTGAGCTGATATTTAATGGGGTAGGGTATGTTGATATCGGCTTGTGTTCCGCTCACCAATAGGTCTAAATCAATATTTTTTTTTTGAAGAATAGGAATAATATCACGGGCTCTACTTAAATGTCCATTACCCGTACCTTGTATGGCATACAAAACTTTCATATTTATCTGGTGCTAAAGTAATTATTTAAAAGTACTCATATTACCCATCTTAAATTCTTCAAGAAGGGCATTAAAAAGAACATTATTTTCTAAGACCTCATCCTTTTCTAAGACCTCTTCTTTATGAGCTTTAAGCTTAAAATCTTCCTCATAAGTATATAATTTCCATTTTCCTTTGGTATATTCGAGGGCTGTAAGATTTTCCACCCAATCGCCTGAATTTAAATAAACTACTTTCCCTTTATCAGTGGTTATCTCTTTTATTTCTGGTTGATGTATATGTCCACAAATCACATAATCATATTTATTTTCAATGGCAATTTCCGCTGCTATCTGTTCAAAATTATTGATGAATTTGACTGCAGATTTTACGCTATTCTTAATTTTTTTTGACATGGATATGGGTTGTTTTCCAAACTTTACGGCCAAGAAATTTATTGCACTATTGAGCACAATTAATGAGTCATAACCAATAGCACCTAACTTTGCAATCCATTTTGAATGCTGCATGGTAATATCAAAAACATCTCCATGAAAAATCCAGGCTTTCTCTTTTTTTAGATTTATTAGTACTTTATTTTCAATAGTAAAGGAGCCCATTTTAAAACCAACAAACTTTCTTAACATTTCGTCGTGATTGCCTGTAATATAATCCACTTTAACCCCCTCAGAAACCCATTGCATTACGTATTTTATAATTTTCATGTGCGACTTAGGCCAATAATGCTTGCTGAATTGCCAAATGTCAATGATATCGCCATTTAAAATAACATGTTTAGGACGTATTGATTTGAGGTATTTTAGCAATTCTTTGGCACGACATCCATAAGTACCTAAATGAATATCAGAGAGTATCAAAATATCAATATTTCTTTTTTTCAAGATACATTGGGATTATTGGTTTGATGTTTTATTTTTTTGAATTTAAAGGGGGAATAATAGGTTGCCAATTGAAAGATGATGAAATTGACAATTACTGTGGAAATGTAAACCAAAAGAGTTTTCATTTAGTGAATATTATCATGTGTAAAGGTTATAATTAAATAATGATTTAAACGTTGCCTTTACCTTAAGGTTTGGTTAAGTGGTGGTTATTTTTATGCAAAGAAAAAGCTATTTAAAATGGAGAATAAAGAATCAGTTTTATTATAGTTCCCATAACTTATTCTAGTCCTAATTTCTTCAAATCATAGAAATAAAAGTTTTTTTCATCATTCATCGCTACAAAAAGTCCATTTGAGAATTTGGCGCCTAAAGCTACAGTTACCACTTCACAGCCATCGGTTTCAAGTGTACTTAAATTTACAGCTTTAAGAAATGAGTCGTCTTTGGTTGAAAAAATATTAAACTCGCCCTTTTGTTGGTTTGAAACGATAAGATATCCATTACCATTGGGGTACGTCGCAATAGCAATACCTTCTATATCTTCTAAGAAATATTCCCCGCCAAAACAAGCAATCTCTGCGTTACCCATGCTAGGTTCCGCATAATATTTTTTGATGCAGACACCTTCGTCTGATGCATAGACATACCCATTTTTATCATCCACAGCAAGCGCTTCAATTTCTTTTATCCCGCTAAAAGAACCAAATTTTCGAATAAATTTAGACCGTACCCCTAAACTATCTGATTGTAAAGCGTATTGGTATAAATATCCTTCCTTTGGGCCACTTTTTCTGCTTACAATGGCATAAACAACGCTATCTTTTGGAGATTTATATAAACTGATGCCCATAGGTAATCTATTTTCTATGTCTTTCTCATCTTCAAAAACTGAGAAACCACCTCCATCAAGAGGTTTCATATCTGGGACGGAGAACATTCGTATTTGTTGTTTTTCACGCTCAGTGAATACCATAATATCGATAAGAGTTGAGTCATTTAATTGAAAACCATATTCGATATCTACATTATTAGGTCGTTCGATATTTCTAATAGTTTTGTCCTCTATAATTTTACCCTCCAAATCGAAAGCATAAATAGCACCGTTCGTTTCCTTATCAGTACCAAAAACGATACTTTTTTCAGGTACGGTGGGGTGTACCCAAATAGCTGGGTCGTCTGTATCATTAAGTGTAAATTCGGTAATAACATCTGGTTCAATAATAGGTAAACTACTTTGTTTACATCCAGTAACAAATAACATTATTAGTAGCGGATAAATTAGTTTTTTCATTGTAGTAAATTTAGATTGAATTCGCTTTTTTCCTAAAAGCACTTTTTTGATTTTTCAGTTGTTACTTTTTAAATAAATCATACTTTAAACCGAAGGTAATCCGTTGACCGTAATACTCAGCCTGCATAGTACGCTCCCTTACACCTTGAAAGTATCTTAGTGGCTGGTCAGTTATATTATTTACGCTGGCATATAAACTTAGGTTTTTATTAAATTGAAAAGAGGTATTAAAATCCAAAAATAATTGAGTATCGTAATACCTATCATCAAAAGGACGACCACCTATCTCATCAATATAACTATCAGAAAAATTAAGAGATAATCGCGCACTAAATTTTTTATCTGCATAGGCCAAAGAACCGTTAAACATGTTAGGAGCTGTATTTGGTAAGCCTAAATCTGTTCGTTCTTCTCCATCTTCGTTTCTAATACCATCCGCTGATGACGATAAATAGGTATAATTGAGATATATACTAAAGTTTCGGGCGAAACCAGGAAGAAAATCTAATTGACGTTGAAAAGCAAATTCCATCCCAAAAATCGTTGCCCCTTCTCCGTTTAAAGGTTGAAAAATTTCAAAACCATTAGTTCCTGTACCATAAAAATCATCGGTAGTTTCACCTTGAAAGGTGTAAATAAAGTTATCAATATTTTTATAAAAGAGACCTCCTGATAATATCCCAACACTCTGAAAATAATGTTCGGCCATGACATCAAAATTCATTGAAGTAGTAGCCTCTAAATCTGGATTACCTGCAAAAATTTCTTCATCGCCAATGACAATATCCAGTGAAGGCACTAAATCGGCATAATTTGGCCTGGCTAGCGTATTGGTCCATGCAAAACGAAGAACAGTCTGATTGGTAATATCGTACTTAAAATGAATTCCTGGTAATAAATTGGCATACGAACTTGTTTCTGTGATTTCTCCAATAATATTTTCTTCATCTTCAATTTGGTTACCAGTAGCTGTAATGCTCGTAGCTTCCAGACGTACCCCTAAAAGAATGCTTAATTTGTCGGATAGCTTTTGATTTGTCATGGCATAGCCTGCAAATACGTTTTCTTGCACATCAAAGTTAGCACGTAAAAATTCGTCTGGTATCGATTCTCCATTAGTCAAATTTAATGCTCCTAGCCATTCCTCTCTTGCAAAAGAACCAATTAGGTATTGGCTGCCGGCCAAATAGTTTGGGTCGGAATAATCCTTTACAGGTACATCAGCCAAGGTAGGGAAATCATCTTCAAGATCGAATTCAAAGAAATCATTATCACGAATTTTAGATTTGAACCTTCCTCTAGCTCCAAATTTTACCATTCCGTCACCATTTCCAAAAATATCTGAGGGTATTTCAAAATTGACAAAAACATTAAAATCTTCTTCTTCAGTATATTGATTTTCTTCGGTAATCTCACCAAATTCAAAATTACCTAAATCCAAAGCATCATTCGGGTCAACGGATGAAAATCTCGGGAATCTTGGGTTTGTGTCGTTATTGATACTATATTCCGATTCAAATTGAGCATAACGTTCGTTCAACCGCTCTTCAGAAGCCTTAGCAAACGAGGTCATCCAATCTACTTTTAAAGTACCCCAAAGATGGTTTCCACCTAAGGTATAGTTTTGCATACGTTGGTCCTCAAGGCGACGATTTTTATTTCTTTTATTATCTAAACCACCTTTGGTTTGCCTTGCGACTTCCACGGGAAAACGTGATGGGGTTCCGTTGGTTATGGTAAAATCTTCAAGTGCAATATCTTCAGCATCTAAAATTTGGTATTCGAGTCGAAATCTATTTTCCCTATCATCTCTCCAGTTGTACATGGTTTTTAAAAAGATGGTGTTATTAGCATCAAACTTATAATCCATATTTGCTGAAAAGCTTCTACGAACTCGCTGCACCAAATACTCCCGTTGTTCAAAAACGTCGGTGTAAGGATTTATAGCAACTTCTTCCAAAATAGGCTCACCATCTGCATCGTCCACCCCTGTATTGTATTCAAATTCATCTGTCCATTCGGCTTCAATATTATCCGAGCCAAAATCGTTATCGTTAACCGAGGTTGAAAGCATCCAACCAAACTTACCATTGGCACTACGGTCTCCAATTAAAAATGAACCATTCCAAATTGGTTTATCCGTTATAACATTAATCCCTGAACCTATAGTAGTTGAAATTCTAAATCCTTGAGGTGATGATCTAGTAACTAAATTTACAGAACCACCAAGAGCATCTGCATCCATGTCTGGGGTTACGGCTTTGCTGACCTCTATAGTTTGTATCATATCAGCAGGAATTAAATCCATTTGAATATTTCTATTATCTCCTTCTGCAGACGGAATTCTACTGCCATTCAAAGTAACAGAATTTAATTGAGGAGAAAGTCCACGAACAATAATATTTCGAGCTTCTCCCTGATCAACTTGCATGGTAATCCCTGGAATCCTTTTAACCGCATCGCCAATATTAGCATCTGGAAATTTTCCAATCTGATCGGTGGAGATCACGTTTGTGATATTAAAATTGTTCTTTTGCGTATTTAATGCTTTTGATTGACCATTTAATCCGTAAGCCGTAACCTCAATAGCCTCGAGCTCCAAAGTCATAGGTTCTATAATAATAAAAATCTCTAAAGTTTGTTTTGGGGCAACAATTACCTCTCTATTAACATCAGCGTATCCTAAATAAGATACTTTTAAGGTATAAGTACCTGGAGGGATATCTATAAGTGTAAATTTACCATCAAAATCTGAAATAGCACCCTTAGATAAGGACGTAATGGTAACATTTGCGCCAGGAAGATAAATTCCGTTTTCATCAGAAATAGTACCTTTAATGTTTCCGGATTGAGCTAAAATGTTGCTGCTAAAGAGACCAATGCATAGCGTTACAAAAATTACTTTTAGTAGTTTGGTTGATTCCATTTTTTATATAATTTGTTCACGACAAAGCTATATATAGCATTCGATTACAAGGTTAAATCGAAGATAACAAAGTGTCAACAGATTAGGTTTTAGTAGAAACATAAAGGCAACATTAAAGATTTGGTTACATTGTCATAACCTTAAAAATAAGTAGTTTAATTAAAAGCTTATAGGCCGAGTAAAAAGTGAACTAATTCTTCTTTTTGTTCGATTCCCAGTTTTTTACGTAATCGATGCCTTGCCACCCGAATACTATCTGGCGTAACCCGCAACACAGCGGCAATTTCCTTTGAATTTAAATTAAGGCGCAGCAACATGCCTAAACGCAATTCGGCAGGGGAGAGTTGTTCTTTAGGATATGTGGATAGTTTTTTCACAAAATTAGGATGGATATCGCTAAAATGATTAACAAATTCATGCCAGTCCTGATCATGTTTTAAATTTTGATCTATCTCTTTTGAAAGAACCTTTATTTTTTCTGAAGTATCCATATTTTTGCGATTTGCAATATTTTTCAAAGTTGCGGATATATCGTGTAATATTTTGTTTTTTTGGGACAGATGAAGGCTGTATTTGGATAAGGCAACAGTTTTTAATTGAATTTGATTTTGAAGATTTTCCTCTTCAATGACCTTTTTCTCCAATTCTGTTCTCAACAAGCGCTTCTCATATTCCTGTATTTGGAGCTTTTCTTTTCTTCTTTTAAGTAAAAAAAAGTAATAACAAACGAGCGTTAATATACCTGTACCGAATAAACCCAATAAAATGTTCTGCTTTACAGTGCTGAGTCTATTTTCTTGAACCAATAAATTTATTCTAGCTTCCTTTTTTTGGGTTTCATACACCGTTTGAAGTACATTAAATTGATTGGTATTTTGGGCATAGAACCCTCCTTCTTTAATACCTTCTGCTTTTTGCAAAAATGAAAATGCCTTTTGATAATCTCCAAGAAAAACAAAGGTCTTAGACAAATCTTTGTTGGCACTGGCTAATTGATGTTTGTCCTTCAACTGCTCTGCAAGGTTAAGGGCTTTATTGGTATAGTAAAGAGCTTCTTTATAATTCCCTTTTTTTCTGTGAACATCCCCTAAATTATTTAAAATATTAACTTCACTAGTAGTATCTTCTCCTCTGACTAGACTATAGGCCGTATTAAAATTTTCATTAGCCAAATCATACTTCTCAAGATCTTCATATATACTTCCTATATTCTCATAAGCCAAAGACAAACCTCTCTTATCCTTAAGCAAATCAAACAGGGCAAGGCTTTCTTTTTGGTACTTTAAGGCTTTTTCATATTCCCCTTTTTTTTTCGAAACAACTTCCTAAAAGTCCTTTTGAAATTGCTTGACCCCTTGCATACTCTAATTTTATTGATTCCTGAAAGGCTTCATTAAAGTAAAGCTCTGCCTGTTCGTGGTTCTTTAAGGAAAGTTCTATCTGTCCAATTCTATTATTAATAACTACTAATAAGGTGTCATTGTGATCTTGTATTCGACTCAAGGCCTTATTATATTGATCCATAGCCTCAGAAAAAACACCTACTTTGAAATAAAATTCTCCTAGCTCCCAATGTTTTAGTGCTAAACTAGATGACGAATTTTCTTTTTTGGCTATTTCAAGCTGACGTTTGTAATGATAAAAAGTAGAGTCTAATTTTCGATTTGAAAATGTATAATCTTTTTCCAAATTCTGAGTAAAAACATTGGTTAAAAACAAGGTAAAAACTGGAAATAGAAAAATATATGGGCGATTGGGCATAGCAAAATCCTAATTAATTAAAATTAATATTTTCCTTGAAATTAATGTTATCGCTAGTTTATTAAATGGTTAAGTTAAATTCTTAGAAAGGTTAGAAAAGACCCTCTTTTGGATAAAGCATGTTTTTTTTGTGCTGGAAAGGTTAAAAGAAAGCAACAGATTTCTTTCATATTATTTTCAAAATATAATTAATCTGAATTTAGATTCTTTAGTTTTCAATGAATACTCTCTTATGTAATCCAACGATTTTAAGGTTAGATATAACCCCCAAATCTTACCATAACTTACCTGCGCTTGGATCCGGTTGGATTTCTTTAGTGTTCGGGTTGATAATCGTTAAGAAGAAATCCAACTGGGCGCATACTACTTTTGATTTGGTTTACTCTCTTGTTCTCCCAGATTTGGAATTGTAGCTACTTCCTTTTTATTAAAGTCATTTTCTTGAATTTTACTAAATTGAATTTGGTTAAATATCAGGTAGCCAATAATAATCAAAGAAATGAAGTAAATTCCATAATGAATATACACCTGAAATTTTGGAATTAATCTTGATTTGGAGAGCTGCTTTGTCATACGTTGAATAGCTTCTTGCAGCCTATCGTTTTTCTCCTTTTCAGTACGTAAGTGTTCTTTGAGCAAGTATTCAATAACTGAAGTGTCCGCTTTGATTTTGATGTTCTCTGTGTTTTGAGTTAACTTTTCCAATTTAGTTATACTCTTATTAAATCCGTCTAATTCGTCATTGAGGAGCTCCATGACTTCATCTAGCTTTTTATAGCCCATAACTTCTTGTCTTAAAATTCTATTCCCTTGCTAATACTTCTTTTGATTACTTTTTTTATTAAACTCTTGGCGATACTCCCTGCAAAGTTTACGCTCAGCTCCGTAGTCTTTCCAAGAAGCTTAACCGTATTCATTGGTTTTAATTGATTTCCTATTCCTCTATTTTGGGCAATTTGTCCCATAATTCTGCCTCCAGACATAGAACGATGTACCTCACTTGCTTTTATATTTTGTCCTTTGTATTCAAATCTAAATCCTCGTAATTTGTTGGCCTTGTTGATACTTGGAATGACCTTTATTTCTTGTGCCTTCATGGCTTTGATATAATCGTCTAGGGTTTTCGGTCTCTCATTTTCCATGATATTCTGGTGGATGTTTTTAATCTCAAAGCGTATGGGTTGGAGTTCTAAATACTTTGCTTGCTGTACTTCTTTCACGGTGGTGAGTCCCATTTGCTTTGCCACGCTTTCGGCGGCTAATTGGCTTCGTTTTCCTATAAAGCTGTCATTGTATGCTTTTCCGTCAAAACCTATTCTGTTGACATATAAATGCAAGTGGGTATGTGCTTTATCTCTGTGAACAAAAGCAATGGCCTGTCTGTCTTTTAAATTCATTTCTTGGATAAATTTCTGAGTCATTTCTCCTAATTGTTCTTTGCTTAATTTACTTCCGTCTTCTTGAGTGGGACTTAATATAAAACTGAGGGTGTTTTTATGACAGCGTACATTCTGTTCTTGGATCATTTTAAATTCTTCAGTAATATGCGCTGTAGTATCTCCCGCTATATGTTGGCTGAAGACTACTTCGGCATCTTTTTCTTGGTTCCATCCATAGGCTATAGATGCTCCGGTATGTGTGATCGATTGTCCCTTTCCTATCATGCTTTTACTTTTTAAAATTGTAAAGGTGATTTCGTATTTGTTCGGCTAATTGAATGACCTCACTAGCTAGTTTAGGATTGTGCTTTTTAAACATATTACCAATCCTAGTAAAGTCATTTTTATACTTGACCAGCATTTGATAATGTGCCATTTGTTCGCTCGTCAAACGTTCGATGACTGAATTTTCAAAGGCGGAGCTTCTACAGAATTCGGAAAGGGAAATGCCTGCTCCTGCTGCTCTTTTTTTAAGGAGCTTTTTCTCATAAATAGAGCATCTGAATTTGATATAGGTCTTCTTCATTTTTTATTTTCTTTGCGACCTTCGGGAGTAAAGCAAGTTTGTTTTTGTGGCAACAAAAACACATCTTGCGCCTCCTGACCAAATCCCTTTTTAGCACAATCAATCAACCATTCGTTAGCGTCTTTAAATACTTCGTAAAGCTTCGATTTGTCTTTGAACTTATTAGAGTGATTTATCAAGTTTTCAGTCGTGAGTTTTCCATTGGTATCATTGTCTAAATACAGATCTATCGTTCTATAATGACTACTAATTTGTTTTACCTTTTCTAAAAAACCAATCGAATTCATCACTAGAAAGTCATATTCAGATGCTAGGTTTTTATTTATTTCTGTCAGGGATAATAGGTCAAACATGCCTTCGGTAATGATGAGTTTAGAACAACCATTTTTGATCATAGTTATGTCTTTGGGTGAGCTTGAATTTTTGAGGTATTTATTTCGCAATTCCCATCCTCCTGAATCATTTCGTAATCCGACTGCAAAATAGTTTTTGCCTTTAAATTGATAGTGTACTTCATTGACTAGCTTCTTGGCTGTTTCTGTGGATATGCTTCTTGATTGTAAATATTGCTCCAATGCAGGATGTGCTACTTCTTTAATTTTTAAAATAGTTATAGGCTGGTCTGCTTCTAATTCTTTTCCTTTTAAAATAGGTTGCCGATGAAGAAAAAAAGAATTTTCTATTTGTTCTTTGATTAACTCTAAAGCGCTCGTTACAGAACATTGATTAATTTGACATACTAGATCGATGACATTCCCTCCGATACCTTGACCATGGTCGTACCATCTATTTAGTTTCTTGCATACCTTGAAAGAGGCTTGAGTTTCTGAGCGCAGCGGACTCAGAAACCAAGCTTCTTTCTCCGTTTCTCTGGTCGGAAAGTGCCTGAGTTTTGCCAGCGCTTTTTCGATGGGAAAAGCTCGGGCTCTTTCACACGATAGTCTAGTTGTTCTTTTTTTCTTCATTAGCTTCTTTTTTTTGAATTTCGCCTACCTTCCTACCTAAGTCAATAGTTATAGGGGTTTGGGGATTAGGTGGAAATAAGTTTGAGCTTACCCATCTTACCCATTAAGGTAGGATTGGTAATACCTAGGTAATTAAAAGTATATACATCCTACCTTAAGGAAGCTCCCGCTGGTCGTGCGCTACATGTACTTTAGGCAATTAGGTAACTGCGATTGAACCGTTTCTACAATTCTATCTCCCAAGGCGATTTCTCAAATATTGATTTTGCCAGATAACCATACACCTGCCGCTTCGGATGCTTTATCCTTTGAAAGTTGAATCCGGACAATGCCCTGCCTAAGTTTATTTGGTTCAGGCGCAGGTTAAGGCAGCTCAGCTTGACCAGTACATCAGAGGCGGTTACAAAATCATCTACATTATCTGACTTTTCATAGTATTTGGAAACCAATTCCTCTTCCGTAGTTAGCTTTGTATATTTCTTGTTCCGCTCTTCGTTCTCCTGAATATCCTTGATGGACAGTTCTGGATTAAAATTTGGATCGGTATAAGCGAGATAATAAGCCTGTGACCATACCCCGTTTATATCTACTTCTTTCGAATACCCGAAATCGATTTTCCCCTTAAGCTCAAAACAGAGCCAACGAACCGAGCCAGTTTCATCATTAAGAAATGACGCCATATTGGTAGAACCTATAAAGGAACATATTCGAGGTAGCGTAGTATTCTTCTTATCATACGGCAAGCGTTCATTAATGAAGGTCTTGGAGAAAAATGATTTCAAGGCGTTGACATCCTTTTTAGAAAGTACCGCTAGTTCGTCCAAATTATAAAGAAAGTTTCTGCACAGCTGTATTCGCGCATCCTTGTCGTTACTAATGTCCTCGGCTAAATATTCCGCTAATTCGGGAGGGCATAAGAATCTACACCAAGTAGATTTACCAGAGTTCTGACCCTGATGGGATAGCACAAAAGCCTGCTTGTTAAAGTAGTTCTTTTCCAATGCACACTTTATGGTACGCACCAACCATTTTTCAAAATGATAATTGAAGGATTCCTTCTCGTAGGTCGGAACATAGGAAGCCAATTTTAAGATATAGTCTAACCCGTCCCATTTCGGAAGGTTTTCAAAATACGCTCTGATGGGATTGCATTTTGGAATCCATTCCGAACGGATAAGGGTTTCTAATTTACCGTTGGGAATATCAATACCCGCTTTTGCTAATTCTATGATAAGCGAGTTTAGGTTCAAATACTGCCATTTCTTTGAGCCCTTAAAGGCAATCTGAAAGTCATGGGAGATTTCATTATATGAAACGTCATACTTATCCAGTAAATATTCCATGGTATAATCATAGATGGTTTTCTTTTTAGGGTCAACTACATCGTAGAACCCTCGAATGTTATCCGTCATAACCTTACTGTTTATTGTTTGTTTTTTGCCAGCTGCTCGTTAAACTGCCGTTCTAAAAATTCATCAGACAGATTGGGCTCACCTATAAGCCAGGCATCGATTTCTTCTTTGTTAAAAAATAATTGCCGGATGTGCTTGTTGTTCCCTGCTGGAATCAGTTTTAACTGGGAAAGTTTGTAGATCTTACTCTTGGATAAACCTGTGTATTTGACAAGGTCATCAATGTTGAATACTTTTTTCGTGTGGGAAAGCAGGCCTTTGATATCCTGCAACAATTCCACAACATTTTCTTGCTCATTCATAATCTTTATATTTAAGAATTAATAATGAGTAAAAGGCCTTTTACTTTGATTGTACAGGACAAACATATGACGGTAAATGCAGTAAAAAAATAGGGAAATAACGATTGCTTATGAATTGCTTTATGTTTTCTCTATAAAAATTAGAAAAGAGCAACTATTAGGAAATACCTAATGCTTCTGAAATGTCATTTCGAACATCATCATAGCTACCATCTTGGGTAGCGGAGCACCATTTAGAATAACTTGAAGGAAGTGTACTTGTATTGATTTCGGAATTTTGAAACGTAAATCGTTCCGAGATAAGCATGTGCAATGACTCTTTAGTTTTTGTATCCATTTTAAAGATCCCTCCACGAACGATTAAATCCAAAAAGGTAAATATAAATCGAATGTTTCCTGATTGTTTATTCTTCGGAGTTTCTCTGATTACGATTTTTTGGGCTGTGGGTAGTCCGTTGGTCAGTTTAATTAAATTCTCAATATCACTATTGTCAAAACCAAAAAAATCCATATCAATTATGGATGGCGTTAATTGTAAAAATGAGAAGCCCTGAACATTACTTTTGAATAGCTCCTCTGATTTGAACCAAGTAATCACCAGTAATAATGACAAACTGAACAATAAGATAACAAAAATAAAGCTTGCACTAATTTGAAGTAAGGAGTAGGTAGCGCCTGAAATAAAAAAATAAAGGGTTAACGGTGTAATGCAAAATAATAGTAAAAGGAAAATAGAAAGTCTGTTCGTTGTTAATGAGCCATGCTTAAGATAGAGAAGTTTCAACTCCCTTCTGCTTTGATATAACCAACTTGCTAATAGCTCACCTAACTTTTCCATTATACCAAGATAAGCATAAATGAAATTAAAAGAAAGAGGAATTGTTGTACAGATGTTGTACTGGAATAATAAACAAAAAGGCCTCCAATTTCTTGGAAGCCCTATGCTTAATGATGTGATGGCAGAAGGATTCGAACCTTCGACCGCCTGCTTAGAAGGCAGGTGCTCTATCCAGCTGAGCTATGCCACCATTTCCCAAGGGAAAATTTTTATGAGATTTTGGGAATATCTCCTTTTTTTTAAGTCGGGGTGGCAGGATTCGAACCTGCGACCTCCGCGTCCCAAACGCGGCGCGATAACCGGGCTACGCTACACCCCGAGACCTTGTAATAAGGTATCTAATTTTCAAAAAAAAGCGGAGAGACAGGGACTCGAACCCTGGCGACAGTTACCCGTCGACAGATTAGCAATCTGCTCCGTTACCACTCCGGCACCTCTCCAAATACAAAATGTATTTTACGTCGTAAAACGCGGTTGCAAATGTACTTTTTTACAACATAATATCACAACATTTTAATAGCTTTTTTTAGCTTTATTTTTACTGTGCTTAAAATTATTCAGGATAGACAACCCTAAGGTGGTAAATATTAGTGAGTTTGCCCTTGAGTACCTTTTTAATAAGCTCAATATCTTTAAATGTAATATTAGCATTTACATACTGGTTGGCATTCATTTGCCCACTAATAATTTTTTCTACAAAGTCATCTATCTCTAAATAAGTAGGATTTTTAAGACTTTTAGATGCCGCCTCTACAGCATCGGCCATCATTAAAATGGCTGTCTCTTTAGAGAAAGGAAGGGGGCCAGGATAAGTAAAAAGGTCTTTAGACACCTGGAGATTACTCTCTTGGGCTTTTTTGTAAAAATAATATACCTGTGTGGTTCCGTGGTGTACCCTTATAAAATCTATTAGTCTGTCTGGTAAATTATACTTCTTAGCTATTTCAATTCCATCTTTTACATGGTCTAAAATAATTCTTGCACTGTCTGCAGGGTCTAATTCATGGTGGGGATTTACAGAGGTAATTTGGTTTTCGGAAAAATAGGTAGGCTGATTCATTTTTCCAATATCATGGTAGAGAGCTCCCACTCTCACCAGCATAGCATTTGCCCCTATTTCATTGGCGGCGGCTTCTGCCAAATTGGCTACCTGCAAAGAGTGATTAAAGGTTCCTGGCGCTTTATTAGAAAGCTCCTTAAGTAGTTTAGAGTTGGTGTCTGAAAGCTCTAAAAGAGACACTTCAGACACCAATCCAAATCCTTTCTCATAAATATAAATAAGTGGCTGCGCAAAGAGAGTGATCATTCCATTGAGAACAAAGAGTCCAAAGACCAGCCATTGAATGTTGTTAAAACTACCTTCTTGAATAATATGAAAAGCGAAATATCCCAACATATAAACAATGGTAATTTGACCTACAGAAATAAACAAATTAGCCCTTTTATAAAGCTCGGTTACAGACAAAATAGTCACTATTCCTGCTATAATTTGAAGGAAAATAAATTCAAAACTATTGGGCACTACAAAACCTAAAATAAGAACTGTAAGCACATGAACATAAAGTCCTAAACGGGCATCAAAAAAAGTTTTTAACACCAGAGGCAATATGCATAATGGCACTACAAACACATAGGAATCATTGTATTGCACCACCAAGGTAGTAAGCAGCACCATTAAAAATACATTGGTAACAATAAAGGTAAGCTGGGTGTTGTCTCTGTATATAAGGGGCCTGTATTTAGCTAGGAATAAAAAAAGCATCATCATCACTAACGCTACCAATAATGTATAACCAAAAAGAATAATGTAATAATTAGCAGCGGTCCACAACTCAGACTCGTACTCCCCTTTTAAAGATACTAATATTTTATAATTGTCTTGCTCTACTACAGCTCCTTTGGCAATAATAAGCTTCCCTTTATCTACAAAACCTCTGGTAAGTGAAATATTTGCAAGGGTCGCATTTACTGATTTTTCTGACAGTTCTCTATCGTAATTAATATTAGGCACTATCCCTTCTAAGAGCAAATCCTTTAAATAAGTGGCTTGGACAGCAGGTAGCTGTTGTCTTAATTGCTTCTCCAAATAAGGTAGAAGCGTCTGGATGGTTAACAGAGAGGAAAGCTCTTTAAGAACTGCTCTATTATTTTGAACTACGTAAATTTGTTCTCCTAAGGATATTAATGAAGTTCTTGCCACCAGTCCTCTAGAATATATGCTGTCTAAAACAGCCAAGCTAACTGCTTTTAGCTGTGCACTGTCTTTGGAGTCAGAAACAGTTTGCAGTTTTTCATTTACCTTTACTAGAAACTTCTCTTTTAGTTCCTTAGAAACACTGTCAAATTTAATAAAATATGGAATCTGCTGTGCACTCACTAGGGCATTCTCTAGACTGAGCTCTTCTTGTGTTTTTTTAATACTAAAGTCAAAGGGCGCATAAAGAGTTTCGTGTTGCCAAGGCTTTCCCTTTTGAAACTCATACTTAAATTTACCTCCTTTTGGAAAAAAATATACAATAAAGCCTACCACCAATGCGTATAGGATATACTTGTAAACAAGAGATTGATTTTTATACAGGGTGTCTAGACCTTTGGCCATAGTAAAGCTTTAATTCAAAATTAGAAAAATAAAAGGAGACAGCGTTCATTTTAGTTTTCTCTGCAGCGTCCCTTTTGAATCTAAATTTAGTATTTTTGAAGGAATAATATAAGCATATATGAAAGAAGTAGTCATTGTTTCTGCAGTAAGAACACCCATAGGAAGTTTTATGGGTGCTTTATCACAAATTCCTGCGACTGAATTAGGTGCTATTGCTATAAAAGGCGCCTTAGACAAAATTCAATTAGACCCCTCAGAAGTTGGAGAAGTGCTAATGGGAAACGTCATTCAAGCTGGTAATGGGCAAGCACCTGCCAGACAGGCTGCTCTTAGAGCAGGAATTCCTAATACAGTTCCTTGCACCACTATTAATAAGGTATGTGCCTCTGGCATGAAAACCATTATGCAAGCTGCGCAATCAATAGCCCTTGGAGATTGTGATGTTATTATAGCTGGTGGTATGGAAAATATGAGCTTAGCTCCCCATTTAGTTCATATAAGAAATGGACAAAAATTTGGTGCTGCTACCTTAGAAGACGCTATGCAAAAAGACGGTCTTGTAGACGCATATGACCAAATAGCTATGGGTGTTTTTGCAGACCAGTGTGCCTTAGCTTATGATTTTACTAGAGAAGAACAAGACAACTATGCCATAAACTCATACAAACGTTCTAAAGACGCTTGGAATGCTGGTAAATTTATAGAAGAAATTATTCCAGTGTCCATTCCTCAAAGAAAAGGTGATCCTATCATATGTAAAGAAGATGAAGAATACAGCAATGTATTTATAGGAAAGATACCCCAATTAAGAGCCGCCTTTACAAAAGACGGAACTGTAACAGCAGCCAATGCCTCTACCATCAATGATGGTGCTGCAGCAGTCATTTTAATGAGTGCAGAAAAAGCCAAATCACTGGGTTTAAAAGTATTGGCAACTATTAGAGGTTATGCCGATGCAGCCCAGGAACCAAAATGGTTCACTACTGCGCCTTCAAAAGCCCTTCCAAAAGCGCTAGAAAAAGCAGGACTTAACCAAACAGATATCAACTTTTTTGAATTTAATGAAGCTTTCTCCGTGGTAGGTTTAGCCAATATGAAAATTTTAGGTATCCCAGAGAGTCAAGTAAATATTAACGGTGGCGCCGTATCTCTTGGACACCCATTAGGGTGTTCAGGAGCTAGAATTGTAGTAACCCTCCTTCATATACTAAAACAAGAGAAAGCACGCTTTGGCGCAGCAGCCATTTGTAATGGTGGCGGAGGCGCCTCTGCTCTAATTATTGAAAATAATCTAGACGCCTAATCCATGCAATTTGGTATTTCACTATTGAGTAATATAGCTGTAAAGCTATCTCCTGAGCAAGAAAGTGGCATGAGTACAATGGCCTTCTACGGAGAATCTTTTAAAATTATTGACCAAAGAAAATTTTGGTTTAAAATAAGGCTGGCCTATGACCAAGTAGAGGGTTGGGTTCAAAAACTTCAGGTGCAAGAAATATCTGAATCTCAATATGAAAAAATTCAATTTGAGATACCCACTTATTGTCAAGAGCTCACTGGCTTTATTCAGACTGCTTCTAAAACATTAATGCCTGTATTATTGGGTGCACAAAACCAACAATCTACTTTGTTAGGACACGTCTTTGAAGGACAAACTACTGCTGAAAACTCAAAATTAGGCGTTGTAAACAGTGCTTTATTGTATTTAAATGCCCCTTTTTTAAAAGGAGGCAATATACCCTTTGGTATAGACGCTACTGGACTGAGCCAAATGACTTACAGACTTAATGGCTTTAAGCTTGCTAGAACAGCACTTGAACAATCTAAACAAGGAGAGCCCCTTAGTTTTATTGAAGAATCAGAGCCAGGAGATTTGGCTTTTTTTGACAATTCTGAAGGTATTATAGACCATGTAGGAATTATATTGCCAGACCATCACATTATTCACTGCTATGGTCAGGTGAGAATAGACCGTATTGATCACACAGGTATTTTTAACTCACAAACTAATCATTACTCACACAATCTGAGAGTGATAAAGAAAATTATATAAATAAAAAAGCCACCTATAAGGTGGCTTTTAAAGTTTAAAAAGTGTTTATTACTACTCGTCTAGTAGTTTCTTTACTCTCAAATAGTTTTCATTGTCACCAATGGCACCATATATATTTTTTAATTGACCTAATAGATCTAAATTACTATCATTAGCAATCAAACCTGATTCTAAGGTTGCAGCAGCTTGCTTAAAGAAATTTTGCTTTTGTGCTTTTAGAACGTCGTAACGTGCAATATCTTTCTTAGAGTTTCCTAGCTTATTCATCACATCAATAAGGTTATTTCCCTCATTTACAAAAGAAGTAGAAAGGTTTAAATAAGCATTAATATAAGTAGGAGATAGTTCAACTGCTTTTAAGTATGCTGCTCTAGCCTCTTCTGAATTCCCTTGCTCCATATTAATTACACCTATGTTGTAGAACAAATCCGGATCGGTAGGATCTATTTCTGTAGCTTCATTCATCAATGATTTAAAAGTGTCTTTGTCGCCTTGTTTAAAATAAAGATTAGCTTGATTTAAAATAAGACTCACATCTTTTGGATTTTTTAATCTGGCTTCTTTATAAGCTTCCATTGCTTTAATATCCTCACCTAATTGGGTGTAAATAAGAGCAATATTCTTAATAACCTCATTATTTCTAGAGGGAGTACGCTCGTCTTTAGAATCTTCATAACCACCAGACTTCACCATTAAGTTACGCTGCACTTCTTGCATTTCTTCGCGCTCACCTGTTTCTTTGTTTACTGCTGAGTATTTCATCTCAGAACCATCAAAATTTAAATCTTTAAGCATATTGTAATACTTTAAAGACAGCTCATACTCATTTCCATTAACAGCACTACTAGCTGCATAATAAAGATATACAGTGTCTTGTGGGCTCATGGTATAGCCTAAAAATAGTTTTTCTGCTGCAGCTTTGTACTTCTCATCATTGTTGTCTTGAACTGCTGCATTTACAATGTCTGAGGTCATGGCTACAAATTTCTGATTAATATCTGTAGTGTACTTAGATTTACCAGAAGCTAACTCATTTGCTACCACTTTCTTATAAGCAGTAACAGCTTTGTCATAAGCGGTAAAATCACCTGCTTTAGCTTGTATACCATAAGCTTCTCCTTGTAAAAAATAATACTGACCCACATACTTGTCCTCTGCAGTGTCAATAATAGCTGCAGCTCCCTCTAAAGCAGATAATACTGCAGTAGCATCATTAGATTTAAGCGCTTTGGTGGCCGCTTTAATCTCATCTTTTTGAGCAAAACTAACTGTTGTAATTCCCACAGCAATTAGCAATAAAAAAGTGTTTTTCATTTTGTGTTTGTTATGTTTTTATAGTAAGGGCGTAAAACTAATCATTTTTAGGATTCAGTCTCTTCTTCTCCTTCATTTTCTAGAGGTTTTGCTGTAGATTCTGTATCTGGGGTAGGCTGGCTCAAGGAAGTATCTAATAAAGCGTCATCTGAATCTAGTTCTGTCTCCTCTTCTTTTACCACCTTAGCAACTGCTGCTATAGAGTCATTTTCTCTAATGTTAATGAGCTTAACACCCTGGGTAGCTCTACCCATAACACGTAAATCTTCTACTCCTAATCTAATGGCAATACCAGATTTATTTATAATCATTAAATCATCTGAATCAGTAACGTTCTTTATAGCTACAAGGCCCCCTGTTTTCTCTGTGATAGAAATGGTTTTAACTCCTTTTCCACCTCTATTAGTCACCCTGTAATCTTCCATGGAAGAGCGTTTTCCGTACCCTTTTTCTGAAACTACTAAAATATGTTCTTCCTCATTGTGAACGGTAACCATACCTATAACTTCATCTGATTCGTCTGCCAAAGTAACCCCTCTTACCCCTGAAGCACCTCTTCCCATAGGTCTCGTTTTACTCTCCTCAAATCTAATAGCTTTACCAGATTTTAGACCTAAAAATACTTGACTGGATCCTGTGGTTAGCTTAGCTTCTAAAAGCTCATCTCCTTCCCTCACTCCAATTGCGTTAATACCATTGGTTCTGGGTCTAGAATACTGCTCTAAAGTGGTCTTTTTAACAATACCTTTTTTAGTAGCCATAATAACATAGTGGCTATTTACATAAGCTTCATCTTTTAGATCTTCTGTACATATAAAGGCTTTTACCTTGTCTTCCTGAGTAATATTTATCAGGTTTTGAATGGCCCTCCCTTTAGAGGTCTTACTTCCTTCGGGAATTTCGTAAACACGCATCCAGAAACACTTACCACTTTGAGTAAAGAACAACATATATTGGTGGTTAGTCCCAACAAATAAGTGTTCTAAGAAATCTTCATTTCTAGTAGCAGAGGCCTTTTGTCCAACGCCACCTCGGTTTTGAGTTTTATATTCAGAAAGTGATGTCCTCTTAATATATCCTGCATGAGAAATAGTAATCACTACCTGCTCATCAGGAATCATATCTTCAATGCTAAGGTTCCCGCCTGCGTAGTTAATTTCTGAACGACGCTCATCCCCATACTTTTGCTTTACTTCTAAAAGCTCTTCCTTAATAATTTCCATTCTGCGATCTTTTTTATCAAGAATGTCTTTTAGATCTGAAATGGTAGATATAATGTCATTGTACTCTGTTCTTAACTTGTCTTGTTCTAGACCTGTTAATTGGCGCAAACGCATTTCTACAATGGCCTTGGCTTGAATTTCACTTAGCTTAAAGCGCTCCATGAGTGCCTCACGAGCCTCATCTGGGCTAGAAGATGCTCTAATAATCTTAATAACCTCGTCTATATTATCTGAAGCTATAATTAGGCCCTCTAAAATATGAGCCCGCTCTTCGGCTTTTCTTAATTCAAATTTAGTTCTTCTAACTACTACCTCATGCCTGTGCTCCACAAAATAATGGATCATTTCCTTTACATTAAGCTGCTGTGGTCTTCCGTTTACAAGTGCAATGTTATTCACGCTAAATGAAGACTGAAGTGCGGTATATTTATATAACGTATTTAAAACAATATTTGGAATGGCGTCTCTTTTTAATATATATACTATGCGCATTCCGTTTCTATCAGACTCATCTCTAATAGTGGAAATTCCCTCAATTTTCTTCTCATTGACAAGATCTGCCGTCTTTTTGATCATGTCTGCCTTATTGACTTGATAAGGAATTTCAGATACAATAATACACTCTCTCCCTTGCACTTCTTCAATTATGGCCTTGGCTCTTACTACTACCCTACCTCTGCCAGTATGAAACGCTTCTTTTACACCTTCATAGCCGTAAATAATTCCTCCAGTGGGAAAGTCTGGCGCTTTAATATGTGTGATAAGTTCCTCTATTTCTATATCATTATTCTCAATATATGCAATGGTTCCGTCTACCACCTCTGAAAGGTTGTGAGGTGGCATATTAGTGGCCATACCCACAGCAATACCAGAGGCTCCATTGACTAACAAACCGGGGATTCTGGTGGGAAGTACTGTGGGCTCTTCTAATGAATCGTCAAAGTTTAATTGGTGATCTACAGTGTCTTTGTCTATATCTATAAGCATGTCATCTGCAATTTTACGCATACGAGCTTCCGTATATCGCATAGCTGCAGGGCTATCTCCATCTATAGAACCAAAGTTACCTTGGCCGTCTACTAACATATACCTCAAACTCCATTCCTGAGCCATACGTACCATGGCGTCATACACTGAGGTATCTCCGTGAGGGTGGTACTTCCCTAGTACTTCTCCTACAATTCTTGCAGATTTCTTATGAGAACCTGTGGCTCTTACTCCTAATTCATGCATACCAAAAAGTACTCTTCTGTGCACAGGCTTTAAACCATCTCTTACGTCTGGTAAGGCACGTGACACAATGACCGACATAGAATAATCTATGTAGGCAGACTTCATTTCATCGTCTATATTAATAGGAATTAATTTTTCTCCTTCTGCCATATTAAAATACTATTCATTAATCATTAAAAAATCAAGCCAATATACATAATTTGGGTTCTTTCTGGGTGGTTCACAAACACTTTATTCAATAATTTATCAACAAGAGGATGGCTTTAAATAGTTAATAAAATAGCAGGCCTGTATTTTGTTTATAGACGGTTTTTTTGTCAATTGTGTCATATTATATCAAATGGGTATAGTATTTGCAAAAGACTCATTAAGATTTAGTATTTTTGAGTATAAACAAATGGTTTATGGACGATAATTTTTCACCAAGAGTAAAAGATGTAATTGCTTACAGCAAAGAGGAAGCCTTAAGATTAGGGCATGATTTCATTGGAACAGAACACCTTATGTTGGGACTTCTAAGAGATGGTGGTGGCAAAGCCATTAGTATTTTAGACGCCCTTTCAGTAGATCTAGAACACCTGAGAAGAAAGGTAGAAATTCTAAGTCCTGCCAATCCAAACCCTAGCCTCATGCAGCAGGACAAAAAGAACCTTCACCTGACTCGTCAGGCAGAAAGGGCACTTAAAACCACTTTTTTAGAAGCCAAACTTTTTCAAAGTACTGCTATTAATACGGCACATTTATTACTTTGTATTCTCAGAAATGAGAATGACCCTACTACCAAGTTATTACAAAAAATGATGGTAGATTACGATGGTGTAAAGGAGCAGTTTAAATCTATGATTACCTCAGATGATGACTACACCAGAGATGTGCCAGAGGCTTCTTTCTCTAGTGAGCCAGAACCAGAAGATGGCAATGCCGCTTCTTTTGGATCAGGAACTACAGCCAATAAAGGAGGTAAAAAATCTAAAACACCTGTCTTAGATAACTTTGGAAGAGACCTTACGCAAATGGCAGAGGAAAACCGACTAGACCCCGTTGTTGGAAGACAAAAAGAAATAGAACGCGTGTCACAAATTTTAAGCCGTAGAAAGAAAAATAATCCCTTACTTATTGGTGAACCTGGTGTGGGTAAAAGTGCCATTGCAGAAGGACTTGCACTTAGAATTATCCAAAAGAAAGTCTCTAGGGTTTTATTTAACAAAAGAGTGGTCACCCTAGACTTGGCTTCATTAGTGGCAGGAACTAAGTACAGAGGGCAATTTGAAGAGCGTATGAAAGCGGTCATGAATGAGCTAGAGAAAAATGACGACATTATTCTTTTTATAGATGAAATTCACACCATTGTTGGTGCCGGAGGTGCTACTGGAAGCTTAGACGCATCTAATATGTTTAAACCCGCACTAGCAAGAGGAGAAATTCAATGTATTGGCGCAACTACTTTAGATGAATACAGACAGTATATAGAGAAAGACGGAGCCCTTGAAAGAAGATTCCAGAAAGTGATTGTAGAACCCACCACGGTTTCTGAAACACTAGAAATTCTTCAAAACATCAAGACAAAATATGAAGAACATCACAATGTTACTTACACTGACGCAGCTTTAGAAGCTTGCGTTAGTTTAACAGACAGGTACATTACCGATAGGTTTCTACCAGACAAGGCCATAGACGCTTTAGACGAAGTAGGTTCTAGGGTTCACATTACCAATATGAATGTGCCTAAACAAATTGTTAGCTTAGAAAAACAACTTGAAACTGTTAGGGAGGAGAAGAATAACGTAGTGAAAAAACAACGCTATGAAGAAGCTGCCAAACTGAGAGATGATGAGAAAAAAATAGAAAAATCACTTCAAGAAGCTCAAGAACAATGGGATGAAGACTCAAAACTTCACAAAGAAATAGTAACAGACGACCACGTGGCAGATGTAGTGTCTATGATGAGCGGTATTCCCGTTACTAGAATAGCACAAGCAGAGAGTTCTAAGTTGGCCCAGCTTCCTGAAATTATTAAAGCAGCAGTTATTGGACAACCAGAGGCAGTAGCCAAAGTAGCCAAAGCCATTCAGAGAAATAGAGCAGGTCTTAAAGACCCTAACAAGCCCATTGGATCTTTTATCTTTTTAGGCCAAACTGGAGTTGGAAAAACTCAATTAGCCAAGGTATTAGCAAAAGAGCTTTTTGACTCTGAAGAATCACTCATTAGAATAGATATGAGTGAGTATATGGAGAAATTTGCTATCTCAAGGCTTATAGGTTCTCCTCCAGGATATGTAGGGTATGAAGAAGGTGGCCAACTCACAGAAAAAGTCAGGAGAAAGCCTTATGCGGTTATTTTGTTAGACGAGGTAGAAAAAGCACACCCAGATGTTTTTAATATGATGCTTCAAGTCTTAGACGACGGTTATTTAACAGACAGTCTTGGACGTAAAATAGATTTTAGAAACACCATCATTATCATGACTTCTAACATTGGCTCTAGACAGTTAAAAGATTTTGGACAAGGAGTTGGTTTTGGGACTTCTTCTATGCAATCTCAGTCTGAAAAGCACAATAAAGGAGTCATTGAAAATGCATTAAAAAAAGCATTTGCCCCGGAGTTTTTAAACAGAATAGATGATATTGTAATTTTTAATGCTCTTGAAATGGATGACATACATCTTATCATAGACATTGAACTCAAGAAATTATTTAATAGGATAGAAAAGCTTGGCTATACACTTATACTCAGCAAAAAAGCAAAAGATTTTATTGCAGAGAAAGGCTTTGACAAACAATTTGGTGCCAGGCCCTTAAAAAGAGCTATTCAAAAATATATAGAAGACAGTTTAGCAGAACAAATTGTCAATGCACATTTAGAATCTGGCGACACCATTTCTCTAGATTATAAAGGAAATAATGAAGAGACATTAGATATATCCATTAAAAAAGCAGAAAAGTCTTCAGAAACTTCGTAACAGTTTACTTTTTAAAGTAAATAGCATCAAACACTTTGCCCTAACAAATTTAAAAAGCCCCTGAAATCAGGGGCTTTTTAAATATAATAAAAATAATAGCCTTAAGATTTTAAATTAATAACAAAGCACACATTACATTGAATATCTGCTAAAAATTATAACTATTTGTTTTCGAAATATATAATTAAACTATATTTGTTTTATAATAAGAGTAGTATGTCCTTACAATTTTCTACAAGAACAATTAACCCTCGTTTTAGAACGAATGTTTCTGCTTTAGTTACTACTGAAATAACCACCCCTTAGGGGTTATAGACAATTAGTTAAGCAGACTTATTTCATTTTTTATTTTTTCATTAAACCAACTAGCATGAATGTTTTAAAATTCGGGGGTAGTTCCGTAGCCAACGCTCAAAATATAAAATTAGTAAAAGATATTGTAGCACAAAATGGCTACTCAAAGCAATATGTGGTTGTTTCTGCTTTAGGAGGTATTACAGATTTATTGTTAGAAACTGCCAGCTTAGCCGCTGCTCAAAATCTACAATATAAAACACCTCTAAAGGCTATTGAAAATAGGCACCTTGAAGCCATTATATCCTTATTAGCTCCAAAGGATCAAAGTGATATTTTTACTGTTGTAAAGGGAGAGCTCAGCACGCTAGAGACTCTTTTAGAGGGTGCTTACCTCATTGGAGAAATCACTCCAAAACTATCAGATAAAGTAGTGAGTTATGGTGAGTTGTTGTCATCGTGCATTATTAGTTCTTTCTTTAAAGCCTCAGGCGTGGACTGCGTCCACGCCGATGCACGTAGGCTAATAACAACCAACCAACTACATGGAAAAACCGCTGTAAACTACCCTTTAACTAACGAGAAACTTCAGGCTTATGAAGCTAAAAACAAAGCTGCCGTGGTGATTCTAGGTGGATTTATAGCCGCAAATGAACAAGGAATTGCCACCACACTTGGAAGGGGTGGATCAGATTTTACAGCCGCCATTATAGCAGCAGCTTTAGAAGCAACACTGTTAGAAATTTACACAGATGTGAGCGGTATGTATACCGCCAACCCAAAAATAGTAAAGCAGGCAAGACCCATAGCCCATATCTCCTATGAAGAAGCTATGGAACTCTCTCACTTTGGAGCTAAAGTAATATACCCCCCCACCATACATCCTGTTCTAAAAAATCAAATTCCAATTGCTATAAAAAATACCTTTGAACCAGATGCGCCTGGCACCCTAATAAAAAAACATCAAGGAGACCAAAATAAAACAGTTCAAGGAATTAGTCATATAGAAAATATAGCCCTAGTTTCATTAGAAGGATCTGGAATGGTGGGTATTCCTGGTATTTCAAAAAGGTTTTTTGAGGTACTCTCCAATGCACAAATTAGTGTAGTACTGATTACACAAGCCTCTTCCGAACACTCTATCTGTGTAGGTATTTCCGCACATGACACTACTGTAGCTGTAGCCATTGTAAATGAAGCTTTTGAATTTGAAATTAGCCAAGGAAAAATTAAGGCAGTCTGGGCAGAGGAAAACTTAGCTATTGTAGCATTGGTGGGTGATTCTATGAAAAAACATCAGGGTCTGAGCGGTAAAATGTTTGCTACCTTAGGTAAAAATAATGTAAATATTAGAGCTATAGCACAGGGCGCCTCAGAGAGAAATATTTCTACAGTCATTGAAAAAGCAGACGTTAAAAAAGCACTAAATGCTTTACATGAAGTCTTTTTTGAAGAGAACATAAAGCAGCTAAACCTTTTTATTATGGGTGTAGGTAACGTGGGGGCCAAGCTATTAGAGCAGCTTTTACAACAAAATGAATTTCTTAAAAAACAACTAAAACTACAAGTAAAGGTGGTGGGAATTAGCAATTCTAAAACCATGTATTTTAAGGAAGACGGGATTGATCTAAAAGAATGGGGATCTTTATTATCAGAAGGAACTCATACAGACAAGGATCAGTTTTTAGAAGAAGTACTTCAACTAAACCTCAGGAACTCTATTTTTGTAGACAATACAGCCAGTGATTTAATAGCAGGTAGCTATGCCAATTACTTATCTAAAAGTATTTCTGTAGTGACCTGTAATAAAATTGCCTGTGCGTCTGCCTATCCAAATTATAAGAAGCTAAAAGATTTAGCCAGGACATACAATGCCTCCTTTTTATTTGAAACTAATGTTGGAGCAGGCCTTCCTATTATAGACACCTTAAAAAACTTAGTAGCCTCCGGAGATAAAATCAAAGAAATTAAAGCGGTACTCTCAGGAAGTTTAAACTTTGTGTTTAATAACTTTAATAACCAAACTAGCTTTCATGACATTGTAAAACAAGCACAACAAGAGGGTTATACGGAGCCTGACCCAACTATAGATTTGAGTGGTATAGATGTCATGAGAAAAATATTAATCTTAGCCAGAGAAAGTGGAAATGAAATTGAAATTTCAGATATAGAAAACAATCCTTTTTTACCAAAAGAAAGCTTAGAAACAAATTCTAATGAAGCATTTTTCAATAGCCTCATAAAATATGAAGCACACTTTCAAAAACTATATACCACTGCAAAACAAAAAGGATGCAAGCTTAAATATGTAGCCAGTTTTAAAGATGGAAAAGCCTCTGTAGGATTAGAAGAAATACCGCAAGGGCATGACTTTTATGCACTTGAAGGCAGTGATAATATTGTACAATTTTATACAGAGAGGTACCCACAACAGCCCATGATTATTAAAGGAGCTGGTGCAGGTGCAGCGGTAACTGCTTCTGGAATATTTGCAGACATTATTCGCGTTGGAAATTTTTAATCTTTACCTTTAGCTGTCTCAGAAAATAAAGTTTAAAAAGTAGTTAATATGGAATTAGTGCGTGTATTTTGTCCTGGGACCATAGCTAACGTCTCATGTGGTTTTGACGTCTTAGGTGCTGCCTTAGAAGGTGTTGGAGATGAAATGATTATATCTAAATCTAAAGAGAAAGGGATTAGAATTACAGAAATCACCGGTCAAAACCTCCCTATTGAAACTGAGAAAAATGTAGCAGGAGTGGCAGGTTTAGCCCTTTTAAAAAGTTTAAATTCAGAAGCTGGTTTTGAAATAATCATTCATAAAAAGATAAAGGCAGGGAGTGGGATTGGCAGTAGTGCTGCTAGCAGCGCCGGTGCTGTTTGGGGAATAAACTATCTCCTTGGAAATCCGTTGAGTAATCTAGCGCTCATTCCATTTGCTATGGAAGGAGAGCGTTTAGCCTCTGGCGTAGCACATGCAGACAATGTAGCGGCTGCGCTTTTAGGTGGCTTTACACTGGTGAGAAGTTATGCGCCACTAGACGTGGTTAGCTTGCCAAGTCCCTCTGAACTATACGCCACAGTTATTCATCCTCAAATAGAAATTAAAACCGCAGATTCTAGGAGTGTATTAAAGACTCATTTAAGTCTTAAAGATGGAGTTACCCAATGGGGGAATTTGGGTGGTCTTATAGCTGGTTTGTTTAAAGAAGATTACGAACTTATTGGGCGCTCCCTAGAAGATGTAATAGTGGAGCCACTAAGAAGTGTTTTAATCCCTGGCTTTGCAGACGTTAAGCAAGCGGCAATAGACGCAGGAGCATTGGGCTGCGGTATTTCTGGCTCTGGTCCCTCTGTGTTTGCATTTTCCAAAGGGATAGAAAACGCCAATAAGGTAGCCAATGCCATTAGGGTAGCCTACCAGCCACTAGGCATTGCCTTTGACATTCACATTTCAAAAATTAATCCTAAGGGCGTTTGCCTAATCCCATAAATTATGGAATATTTCTCAATCAATACGCCCACTCTCAAAGCCAGCTTTAAACAAGCAGTTATTCAGGGAATAGCTCCAGACAAAGGACTTTATTATCCAGAACATATTCCTGAGCTTTCCAAATCTTTTTTTGAAAGCATTGGTGCTATGAGTGCTATAGAAATAGGCATACAAGTCATGCACCCTTATACAGAAGGAATACTTTCTAAAAATGAATTAAAAAAAGTATTAGAGGGCGTTTTAGACTTTGAGTTTCCTATAGTGTCTATAAATGAAACTATAGGGACTCTAGAACTTTTTCACGGTCCTACCCTAGCCTTTAAAGATGTAGGCGCCAGGTTTATGGCGCAATGTTTGGGCTTGTTTTCAGAGAAAAAACAAGCCGATATCACGGTTTTAGTGGCCACCTCTGGAGACACTGGCGGTGCTGTAGCCAACGGTTTTCTTGGTGTAGCAGGTGTAAACGTAGTTATTTTATACCCCAGCGGAAAGGTGAGTCCCATACAAGAAAAGCAGCTCACCACCTTAGGACAAAACATAGTAGCATTAGAAGTAAACGGAAGTTTTGATGACTGCCAAGCCATGGTTAAAAGTGCATTTTTAGATTCAGAAATCACAAATCACAAACAGCTAACCTCTGCCAACTCAATTAATGTAGCTAGATGGTTGCCCCAAATGCTCTATTATTTTTTGGCATACAAACAGCTAAAACCCCAGCTAGAAGAAAGCGGAAAAGAACTTGTTTTCTCTGTACCCTCAGGAAACTTTGGAAACATTTGTGCCGGCATGGTAGCCAGAGAAATGGGTTTGCCTGTAAAACATTTTATAGCTGCCACCAACACCAACAAAGTGGTGCCTGATTTTATGCAAACAGGTATCTATAGTCCAAAAAAATCTGTAGCTACTATTTCCAATGCCATGGATGTGGGAGACCCTAGTAATTTTATTAGGATATTAGAAATGCAAAACAAAGACCTAAAACAACTAGAAAAAGGCTTTAGCTCCTACAGCTTTTCAGATTCAACCACAAAAGAAGCCATGTTAGCCCTTTATGAAAACTACCACTACACTGCAGACCCACATGGCGCAGTTGGCTACCTAGGGCTCTTAGAATACCAAAGAGAACAGCCCAACACTTATGGTGTCTTTCTAGAAACGGCACACCCAGTTAAGTTCCTTGAAGTGGTAGAAGAGACCCTTGGAAAGACACTTACCATTCCTCAAAAAATTGTAGAGGTACTCTCAAAACAAAAGACTTCTATTAAAATCACAAACTATGAGGGCCTAAAAGATTACTTAACTCAATCAGAAAATTAAGCACTTAGGGTTCGATTCCCGCCTCGAGTACAAGAACCCTTGTTAATTATCTGATTTTCAAGGGTTTATTGTTTTATGCTACTTTATTTGTACGATAATCGTACGACCAGCTATAAAAACCTAAAACTTTTGGTAGTGTTTTGTGCTATGCGGGACCCCCTGGGTAAAATAGAATCGGTTTTCTTTTAGGAGTCCTACTCGTAAGATGATATATAAGCCAATTCAAAGATGCGACAAAACCAAAAAAACAATATAAAAAAATTAACCTAAATTAGCTAAACACTCTTTTATTTTTTGACCTGAAAGTTCAAATTCATTTGACGACATACAGATTGAATCTGGCTCTCATTTAATGTTATTCCCAAAAGATCCTTCTACTCTAGATGGAAATACTACTGACTTTAACTCCGGAGCTCCTTAAATTATGTTTAAGGGAACAGGCTATGATCATTTAATGATTCCTGTGGAAGGATATTTTAAATATCAAAATTCAAAATAATCAAATTAGTTTTTAAAAAAAAGGATGTGTAAAAAAGTGCATTTCCTTTTTTTTATTAATAGTAATGCCAAAACAGATAAAGATTTGTCTTTATCTACAAATAGTACTGATGTATTGGTCTTCTAAAAGATAAGATTTTGTATAATCTACAACAAAACGCCCTATTGAAAATTGACAGTCAAAAATTAATTCGTCTCCTTGCTTAATTTTATTAAAGTCAATACTAGGAGGAGCTGATGGAATACAATTTATTGGTTTAGAAAAATCCTTCAAAAGATTTTTGGCTATAGTGCTGGTTTCACTTTTTAATTCATTTAAAAGGTCTGCAGTTATAGATTGCTCCTTTAAAATATCCATAGACACAAATTCAATATCTCTACCAATAGCCTTTCCGGATCTATACACTTTATCTCCGTCAATTGTAAATTCAGTTCTAAAGAAAGTATGAACATAGGCTATTTTAATGAATTCCGAATTATCTTCAAAATCCATTTTAGCATAGCTTTCTTTTAGCTTGTGTGAAATTTCAACAGATAAAAAAGAGTCTATGGGTGTTTCTCTTTTGTCATACCAAATTTCATGTTTTTGATACTCATAGCCTTCAAATGATTCACCTCTTTCTTTTTTCTCATCCATGCATCTTGAATACATTACTACCTCTTTAGCTACATAATCAAATCCATTTCTCTCACGGTAAAAAGGAACCTTATACTCTTCTTTTAGTTTCCACTTTCCCTGGTATTTATAACGGGGATAATAACAATCTTCCGGCAGTTCTTTTAGTTTCAAATAGGGCTTCACGTAATTGTTTTCAAATCCCCATTGCAGCATATCGTATTTAGTCTTTTTACTATAATCTATTAGACTAGGATCTGAATCTATATTTTTAAAGTTTAAAAATAAGAATGAAGAAATTGCAATAGTTGTTATGATTAAAATTAGTAATATCCAAAATTTATTTGTTAAAACTTTAGAGCTATCCTTTTCTTTTTTGGAAATTTCTGATTTTAAAACAGTTACTTCTAAAAAGCGATTTATATTTCCTAAAGGGTACGGTAAAGGGACTTCCTTTACAAAGTTAAAGTCACATAGTTTACACTTTTAGATTCATAAATTACTTAAAAAAGTGATTTATCATGGTCTGGAAAGCAAAAACTAAAATGGAACAAAAAGTAGAATTTATTCATGAATGGTTAACTCAGAAGTACGCCATCACAGAACTTTGTAGGTCATTTAATATATCCCGACCTACCGCTTACAAGTTAATTTCTCGGTATGAATAAATGGGACTATCGGGATTAATTGAGCAAGAAAGAGCTCCAATTAATCACCCCAACAGAACCAATCATAAAGTTGAAGATTCAATTTTAAAATTAAAAAACAAACACATGCTTTGGGGTGCGAAGAAAATACGCATATTGTTGTTTAAACAGCATCCTGAAGAACTTATCCCAAGTGTGGTTACTGTTCACAACATCCTTTCTAAAAATGGTCTAGTTAAACCTCAAAAGCGAAGCAGAAGGGTCAAGCCAGTATTTCCAATTTTCGACCCTAAGAAGTGCAATGAAGTTTGGAGTGCTGACTATAAGGGAAAGTTTTTAATGGGAAATAAAATATACTGTCACCCCCTTACAATTGCCGACTCCAAAAGCAGGTTTCTGTTCACAGCAAAAGGACATTATAAAGAGAACCTTATCTCTGCAAAGCAAGAGTTTACGAAGGTTTTCAGAAAGTATGGCATACCAAAACAAATACATACCGACAACGGGAGTCCGTTTGGTTCTGTAGCCGCTATTCAAAGATATACCAGGCTATCTTATTGGTTTATTGAATTGGGAATAGACCCGGTTTACTCCGACCCGGCACGACCAGACCAAAACGGACGACACGAACGCATGCGCCAAACCCTCGTCATTCAATTTAAAGGCCCAACAACGCAGTCTAAATAGGTTTGTAAAAGAATATAACCACATTAGACCCCATGAAGCTTTAGGAATGAAAACACCTGCGGATTGCTATGATTTTTCCAATAGACCTTAGCCTGAAAAAATCCCAAAATATGATTATCCATCAACCATGAAAGTGATGAAAGTATGCCAAAATGGATCCATGCGATGGAAATCATATTATTGGGTATATTTAACTGCAGCTCTTAAGGGAAAATATGTTGGTGCTGAAGATCAAGGAAATGGAATTTGGAGGGTATTTTATAGAGACGTATTTTTAGGTTACTTTAATGAAAATAAAATAAGAGACAAACAAGTATCAATTAGGCTAAGTCAGAATCTTGTGTAAAGGATGTGACTTTAACTGTGTAAACTATGTGCCTTAACGAACATGCAAAAACTTGTCCCTGAATTCGAGTATAATGAAAGAAAAAAACGATATAATCCTTTTTGATAAAGTTGTTGACTTGTATAATTCCTTGAATATTACTATGGAACAAGACAGTGAATTTTCAATGAATAGTTTACTAGAACTACACAATAAAATTCCCTATAAATCACCAGTTTTCAGAACCAACTACTACTCATTTGTTTTTATTAAAAATGGAAAAGGCAATTACACAACAGATGAACAAACATTTGAATATGACTCTAGCGTGTTATATTTTACGAACCCTGGGCATTTAAAGGCTTTTGAGTTTTGGGAATTAAAAGAAGCTTATTTAATCACTTTTAGCGAAACGTTTTTAAAGGAAAACATTCATCAAAACATTTTTGAAGACTTCCCCTTCTTATTAGCAGAAACAGTTCCGCCACAACCACTTACTGGAAACGAATTTCAAGAATTAGAAATACTCTATCTTCAAATTCTAAAGGAATATCAATCCAAATCAATATATAAAAACAAAATCATTGCGAGCTTATTAGTGGTATTATTACTTAAAATTAAATCACAATTTTGGGCAAACTACCAACCAAGAGAAGAAGGCAATAGAAGTAGTCAGATTGTAAAAAAATTTAAACAAGCATTAGAGCAGCATTACAAAGACCTTTCTAACGGCAAAATCGAACTTTTACACCAACCGCAAGATTATGCCAATATGCAAAATTTAAATGCTAGTTATTTAAGTCAAGTTATAAAAAGTAAAACTGGAAAATCTATTTCACACTGGATTGCCGACAAAACAATTGGACAAGCAAAAGCATTGTTATTGCATTCCTCTAAACCAGTTAAGGAAATTGCTTTTCAACTAGGATTCTCTGAAACGGCTCACTTTAGCAATTATTTTAAAAAACATACAAGGAAAACGCCTACATCCTTTAAAAAATTAGACCAATAACTACCAATCTAGAAAATTTACAACACAACCTAAAAAACACACAACATAATAGTATAAATCTGGTTGCACCTTTGCCTCATCAAATAATTATAAAATTTAGAAATAATGGCAAAGATTAATTTAAAAGACAAAGTAATAATCATAACAGGTTCTTCAAGAGGTATTGGATTGACCATTGCCAAAACTCTTGCCAAAAATGGCGCAAAAGTTGTAGTAAATTTTTCAGGCAGTGAAGAAACGGCTAAACGTGTCGTAAATGAAATTTTACAAAGTGGTGGACAAGCTATTGCTATCCAAGCTGACGTTAGTAAATCGGAAGACGTAAAAAGACTATTTCAAAAAACCATCGAGAAGTTTAAAAAAATTGATATCTTAATAAATAATGCTGGAATAGCAATTTATAAATTGATCAAAGATACAACGGACGAAGAGTTTGATAGAATTTTTGATATAAATGTAAAGGGAGTGTTCAACACAATGAGAGAGGCATCAACACTTTTAGCTGATAATGGAAGGATAATAAATTTTTCGAGTTCTGTAACACGATTAATGTTGCCGACTTACGGAACATATTCCGCCACTAAATCGGCAGTTGAGCAGCTAACTAGAGTGTTTGCAAAAGAAGTAGGAATTAAAGGAATTACAGTAAATTCTATTTCACCAGGTCCAGTTAATACGGAACTTTTCAAACAAGGGAAAAATGAGGAGGTTATAAAACGTTTGGCTTCAATGTCTGCTTTTAATCGAATTGGCGAACCTGAAGACATTGCAAAAATCATCTTATTTCTTGTAGATGATGATTCAAAATGGATAACAGGACAAAATATCGGAGCAAATGGCGGATTTGCTTAACTAATAAAGCCAGCAGCTAACAATCTGTATAGTTAATTATACCAATTTTAATGAACTTGATTGCTTTAGGGTAATCAAGTTTTTTTTTACTTTAAAACAAAACAATCTATGAATTTACCAACTATATAAAATAACAAGGTAAGAAATAGTATTGAGGCGTTATCATCGAATGACCTTAAAAGATGGAACTCGGACTTTACAGACAATACTCCTGATAATGGTAATGTTATGGAATTTTACTAGTTGAAAACAACGGATAACATATTTTTTAAAAATTTATTGTAAGTCAATGGGGTACATTTCGTGTATAATTTAAATATTAGTTTTCATTTTTAGTGTGATTTCTCCAATATTGTAAGCATATATCGAAGCAGGAAGAAAAGTGAATTTCAAACCTTGTATTTCTTTCATTCCTATTTTATCAATTGAAGTGACAACAGCAGCTTCAAATTTATTTTCTTCACAAAATTTAATTAAACTTTTCAATTCTTGGGGTTTATCAAAATATCGGTTACTCCATTTAATTTCCACTCCCCATACAGGTTTATAATTTTTATCATCTACTAAAACAAGATCTACTTCACCTTCATTTCTACCGTCTTTCCATCTAGCGTATGTTAAATCTAGTTGCTCTCGATGCATCCATTGTGAAAGAATTGCTGTTTCTACCATATTTCCCATTTCTTGGTCTGTTTCACTTATCGGGGAAAATAAAGCAGTGCGAAGTGATGGGTTGGTAAGATATACTTTGAAGCTTGTTATTCTTTTTAATCTTTTTGCATTGACTCCAACCTTATTTAATACCTTAATTAGGAATGCCGCTTCTAAATATTCTAAATATTTTTTTAATGTATCTTTTTGAATTCCACTCTCCCTAGACATTGTCTCATATGAGAATTCGTTTCCGGTATTATACGCTATGTATGTAAAAAATCTGTTTAACTCTTGAACATCTTTGATTCCATACAAGCTTGGCAAATCTCTAAGAAGAACTTTGTCTACAATATCGTTTTTCACATATCTACCCATATCGCCTTGTATTTTTTCAGATAATACAACCTCTGGGTATCCTCCAAAATTTAAATAATGGAGAAATTCTTTATTTAATGCTTTTGAATCATGAGTTAAGCAATACTTTATATCCTTGTCTCCATATTGAATATCACCTTCAAAAATTAAATGGTCTAATTTTTTCAAATGGATATATTCTTGAAATGTTAATGGAGGTAACAAGAAGTCAGTAAATCTACCTGCTCCGCTTTCCGTACTGTGCCATTTCAAAGCTGCGGCTGCTGAGCCAGAAACAATGAATTTAGTTTCAGGGTATGAGTCAACCAATATTTTTAAATGTCTTTCCCAATCTTTCAAGTATTGTATTTCATCAAAAAAGACATAACAACCATTAAGGTTTTCAAGGTTTAAAGAATCTTTGCATAGAGTTAAAACGTCCTCTAAGCTTAAATTGACGTAAATCGGGTTGTCAATTCCGATAAAGAATAGTTTATGAGGGTTTGTTCCTTCTTTCAGTAAGTTTTCAATGCAATGAAATAGCATTACTGTTTTACCAACCCTTCTAGGACCCATGAGAACTAAAGCTCTTTTAATGCTCCTTTCAAGGACTAATGGATAAAAGAGATCAAAATATAGTCTCTTGGACATTGAGCTATATGTGTTCGGTATCTCTTTGGTGATCCACCATGGATTTTCATATCGAAGACGTTCAATAATCTTTTCTGTTGGAATAAGGTTTAGCATTGCCATATTTTCATCTTAACATAGCAAATATACACAAAATAAATAGATTTAAAACTATCTATTATTGCAAATATTGCGTCTATAGGGTGAATATTGGAGAAGTAGTTGGTTAATTCGACAATCGGGTTTATTATTCAATGAAGCACAACGTAGGGCTAAACGTACTGGTGTATGTAGTATTAAGCCTTGTTTTTTGCTATTTTGTATTGGAGCCCCTATGATCAATAAGCTTACCTTTGACACATCTTATATACTTATAAATGACACAAATTATTTCTGTAGACTTTTACTTTAAAAATTTAAATAATATACCCATTATTGATGTTCGTTCTCCAGGAGAATTTGCAAAAGGACATATTCCAAATGCTCATAATATTGAACTGTTTACAGATGAGGAGCGAGCTGTTGTGGGTACTGCTTATAAAAAAGAGTCAAAAGAAAGAGCCATTGCAATTGGGTATGAATTTGTACAACCCAAACTAAAAAATTTTATTAGTATGTCTCTTGAGGTTGCACCACAAAAAAAAGTGGTCATACATTGCTGGCGTGGCGGAATGAGAAGTAATGCTTTTGCTAATTATCTTTTTGAGAATGGGTTTAAAGAAGTATACCTTTTAGAAAAAGGATACAAAGCTTTTAGAAATCACGTATTAGATTTTTTTGATCAATCATTTAATCTTAATATTTTAGGCGGTTTCACCGGTGCTGGTAAAACAGAAGTACTACATTCTTTAAAAAATAAAGGACAACAAGTCATAGACTTGGAGGGATTGGCCAACCACAGAGGTTCTGCTTTTGGAGGTATAGATTTACCACCCCAGCCAACCACCGAACAATTTGAAAACAATTTTTTCTTAGCACTTCATTCTCTTAATATTCATTTGCCAATATGGGTAGAAGATGAAAGTAAGTCTATTGGAAAAGTGTCTATTCCTAACGCATTTTATTATAAAATGATGGAGATGCCTGTCTACTTCTTAGAGGTTCCTTTTCAGGAAAGGACTAACCACCTAGTCGCTACTTATGCATGTCTAAGTCATAATAAATTGGCAGACGCCATTAGCAAAATAACTAAAAGGCTTGGTAATGACAAAGCAAAACTCGCTTTAGAAGCTCTAGAAGCAAAAAATTATAATAAGGTGGTAGAGATGGTGCTTTTTTATTACGACAAATACTATTTAAAAGGATTAGAAAAGCGTGACCCGTCTACCATACTAAAATTTGAGGTTTCTTCAGTAAATCCAGAAGAAACAGCAAGTTTTTTAATAAAAATAAAAAAATGAATACTACTATAAAATTAACAAGCTATAGCCATGGTGCTGGTTGTGGTTGCAAAATATCACCAAAGGTATTAACCACCATTTTAGCGTCTAATTCACCAAAAATTGAAGACAAGAATCTTTTAGTAGGTAATGATACAAGAGATGATGCAGCAGTATACGATATGGGAAATGGATTAGGTATTATTAGTACTACAGATTTTTTCTTACCTATAGTAGATGACCCTTTTACATTTGGAAGGATTGCAGCAACAAATGCTATTAGTGATGTATACGCTATGGGAGGCAAGCCATTAATGGCAATAGCCATTTTGGGTTGGCCCATAGACAAATTAGCTCCTGAAGTGGCTGCAGAGGTCATGGAGGGTGGAAGAAAAGCATGTACTGATGCAGGAATAATACTTGCTGGTGGTCACAGTATTGACAACCCAGAACCTATTTTTGGGCTTGCGGTTACGGGGTCCGTTGCAATTTCTAATTTAAAACGCAATGATAAGGCAGTATCCGGAAGTGTCCTGTACTTAACAAAACCATTAGGTATTGGTGTTTTAACAACAGCTCAAAAGAAAGGTCTTTTAGAAGAATCACACAAAGATATTGCAGCCAATTCAATGGTGATTTTAAATGATGTTGGCATAGAACTTTCAAAAATTAAAGAAGTAACGGCTTTGACAGACGTCACTGGATTTGGACTTTTAGGCCATTTACTAGAAGTCTGTGAAGGAAGCCATGTGTCTGCCATTATAAACTATAACAAAGTACCCGTTTTTAATGAAATTGAAGGCTATTTAGATAAAAAATGCATTCCAGGAGGAACCATAAGAAATTGGGAAAGTTACGGCTACAAGTTACATATTGAGGATAAAAAACAACAGTATATTTTATGTGATCCACAAACCAGTGGTGGCTTATTAATAGCCGTTAAAAAGGAAGCCTCTGAAAAAGTAGCGGCCATTCTTAAAAGTAAAAATCTTTATGCTGAACCAATAGGAGTTCTAATAGATAAATCAGAATTACCTATCTATATTAATGAAAAATAATATCTAGCAAGAACATTCAAAATATTATTTATTTATTAGTGCTTTGTTGCTTTAAAACCAACCTAATGCTTGGATTTTGACAAAATTATGCCTATATTAAAATCTTAGGATTTAAGTTAAGACTCTTTAAAACCTTCACTGTTTTCACAACTGACTCTACTTTTCTTCGGTGGTTGTGAATTTTGACTCTGTGTTTTTCACAATATTTTAAGCAGCTAACAATCTCATGCATAAATGAGTAATAAGAAAATTATATTTTAAAATTTAAATAGATTAAACATTAACTAATCATGGAAAAAAAGATGAGAAAACAAAATGAAAAATCATATCAAAAACTTGGATTTACCTATTTAGAAACATCTGAAATTGTCATAGCCCTAAACCACTTACTTGCCAATTACCAGGTGCATTACCACAAATTAAGAAATTACCACTGGAATGTAGAAGGACCAGATTTTTTTGAATTACACGGGACATTTGAAGAAGACTATAAACTAACAGAGAAGAATATAGATGAAGTTGCAGAAAGGATTCGAGTTTTTGGAATAAAGGCCCGCTTAAGTATTGTAGACAACTTAGAACTATCAGAAATTAAAGAAACAAAACTGACAATTTCTGCATTAGAAATGGTGAGAGAAGTACTTAAAGACTTTGAAATTCTGCACAGTAAAATGCTAGATGTACTGAATGCAGCACTAGAGACTGGAGATAATGCTACAGAACTAATGATATCTGAGTTTATGAGAGCCTTAGAAAAGAGAAATTGGATGTACACATCCTTATGCAAGTAGTCAATGGTTTTAATAATAAAGACTAAAAGGTTATAGCCGGCAAGTTATAATCCGCATTGAAAATAAATAATAGAAACTAAAAAATAATAGAATGATGACAATTCTAATAAATACCCAAAACTCCATAGATGGTGATGAAAAGCAGCAAGAATATTTTAAGGCTCAGATTGTAAAATCATTGAAAATATACGAATCTCATATCACCAGAATTGAGCTTCATTTAAAACATGAAAATGGAAAAAAAGAAGGGTTAAAAGATGTCTTGTGTATGTTAGAAGCTAGGCTAGAAGGCAAACAACCAATTGCTGTTACATGCCAAGCAAATGCCACTGAGATTGCTGTATTTGGTGCCATTGAAAAAATGAAAACTGCAATAAGTACCATCATTAGTAAAATGCAAAATCATTAATATTTCTCTAGGTAAAATAAATAAACAGCTGTGAAATTTAAATAAAAAGCGACATCATAATTAAAAAGAGCTTTCTACCAATTTATCTGTTGTGTATTTTTACTTTATATCATTTTTAAAAAAACAAATATGACCTTAATGAATGTATCGCAGAAGTTAATACACTCTCATTTGATAATGGGGGAAGCATCTCCAGGAAATGAAATTGGACTCAAGATAGATCAGGCATTATTACAAGATGCTACAGGTACTTTAGTGCAATTAGAATTAGAAGCAATGGGTCTAGATGTAGCAAAGACAGAAGTAGCTGTACAATACGTAGATCATAATTTATTGCAGACTGATTATAAAAATGCAGATGACCATCTTTTTCTGTATTCTGCTGCTCAAAAATTTGGATTGTGGTACAGTAGACCTGGAAATGGAGTAAGCCACCCAATACATATGGAACGTTTTGGTATTCCAGGGAAGTCTTTAGTAGGCTCTGACAGTCATAGTTGTGCAGCAGGATCTTTAGGAATGCTGGCTATCGGTACAGGAGGATTAGATGTGGCTGCTGCCATAGCTGGTCAACCTTATTTTGTTAAAATGCCAAAGATTATGGGTGTTAAATTGACTGGTATCCTTCCTAATTGGGTTAGCGCTAAAGATGTTATACTAGAAATGTTACGTCGTTTTGGGGTAAAAGGGGGTGTGGGTTATATCATAGAGTATTATGGTAGTGGGTTAGAGTGTTTAAGCGCCATGGACAGGCATGTAATAGCAAATATGGGAGCTGAGCTTGGTGCTACAACTACTGTATTTCCAAGTGATGCAGAAACCAAACGCTTTCTTGAATTACAAGGAAGAGTAAATGATTGGACAGAAATTATAGCAGATCAAGGTGCTTCATATGATATAGAGCATGAAATTATTCTAGACAAGTTGGTTCCTCTAATTGCCCTACCTACTAGTCCCGGAAATGTTGTTCCAGTGCGCAATGTTGAGAATAAAAAAATCAGTCAGGTTGTTATTGGTTCTTCTGCAAATCCTGGGCTTAGAGATTTTTGGATGGCGGGTGCTATTGTAAAGGATAGAAACATAAATAATGAAGTGTCCTTAGATATCAATCCTACTTCAAGACAGCTCATACAAAATATGATTGAGAATGGAACTTTTGCTAATCTAATAAAGGCAGGGGCCCGATACCACCAATCAGGATGCATGGGTTGTATTGGCATGGGACAAGCCCCTGCAAGCGGCACCATAAGTCTTAGAACAATGCCTCGTAATTTTCCTGACCGTTCAGGGACAAAGGATGACCAAGTCTATCTTTGCAGTCCTGAAACTGCAGCCGCGTCTGCTTTAACAGGAAAAATAACAGACCCAAGAGATCTTGAAAAAATATTTGGAATGAAATATCCTAAATACGAATTCCCAGATAAGGAAATCATCAATATAGATATGCTAGTACCGCCAAGTAGTAAAACATCTAACACCAAGCTAGTAAAAGGTCCTAATATTAAATCTCTTCCAGAGATGAAAGCGCTAAAATCTGAATACAAAGTTCCAGTTTTACTAAAAATGGGAGATAATGTCTCTACTGATGAAATATTGAAAGCAGGAGCAGAAGTGCTTCCATTTAGAAGTAATATTCCTGAAATAAGTAAATTCTCATATACCGTAATAGATGAAAAATTTTATAGCAAAGCCATTCTTGCAAAAGAAAAATACGGTGGACATGTAGTGGTAGCTGGAGAAAACTATGCACAAGGTAGTAGTAGAGAGCATGCTGCCTTAGCTCCTAAATATTTAGGGCAAGTAGCTGTAATTGCAAAAGATTACGCTAGAATTGCTTGGCAAAACCTAATAAATTTTGGCATTCTTCCTTTAGAATTTGAAAATCCCAAAAATTATGACCAAATAGAGCAAGGAGCTATAGTTGAATTTAAAAACTTAAGGGAAGATATTATAAATAATCGAAGCATAAGAGTTGAGGTAGAAAACCAAAATAATACAATTGAAATTTTCACAAAGCACAATCTTAGTAAAAGGCAAATAGAGGTTTTGCTGAAGGGTGGCCTAATAAATAATTTTAAGGATAAACTTTCTTCTTAAAAGATATATATAAAAAGATTGCTTTAGATTAACTTTGAATATTAGAATTTTTTACACCAAAAAATTTATTTCTATTAGGTTAAAAAGAGCTCCTATATAAAACTTATGCATACCCTCAACCATTGCCCTATTTGTGATACTACCTCCATTAGTTCTTTTATTAAAACAACAGCTCAAATGCACTCTAGCAAAGAGTTATTTAATTTTGACCAATGCGCAGATTGTCAATTGGTCTTTTTAAACCCTAGAGTGCCCTTAGACCAACTAAAAAATTACTATACGTCACATTATTTGCCTTATAGAGGCTCAAAAGCGTGGGGTAAATTTGAGAGATTGGTAGAAGGCAGTCAAAGAAAGTTAGATTTAAAACGGCTTAAACGTATTAAAGAAACCCAAAAGTTGTCATCGGAATCTTTAATTCTAGACATTGGCTGTGGCAAGCCTAGTTTTTTAGAAGCCTGTCTGGCTGATTTGCATTGTCACAGTATGGGTATTGACTTTAGTGATGAGGGATGGAAAGACCAGCCCAATCATTTTAAAGGTCTTGACCTGCAAGTGGCAGAAATTAAAGAGCTCTCTAGTAACCTGAAGCCAGATGTCATCACCATGTGGCACTATTTAGAACATGATTACAGTCCCTTAGAAAATCTGCGTTATTTAAAAACAATTGCTAAACCTACTACATCGTTGATTATTGAAATTCCTAATTTTAGTTCAGCCAGTAGAAAAAAATACGCAGAAAATTGGGCAGGATGGCACACGCCACGCCACACTTCATTGTTCTCTCCAGACAACGTCAAACTACTACTTAAAAAAAGTGGTTGGAAAGTCACCCACTTACTCACTTATGGAACCATAGATCATTATTTACTTTATTGGATGAGTGAGATGGAGCAAAAAGGAATTCAGTGGGATAAAAACATGGAAGATGAATTTTGGAATTTTGTTTTGGGAAAGGTTTTATTTACACCAAAAAAATGGATAGAGAAGCAGTCTTCTCTTGGAATTATGACAGTGGTTGCTTCACCAGACTTAGACTTTTAAAAGGTTAAAAGATCTGTTCCTTGCCAAGTACCAGTAAATTTATATGGATGAAATCTTGAAAATTGCTCTTCACTATACCATTCATTTTTACGTGTTTTTTTTATGGCTTCTTGGTGTTGTTTGCTATTGTAAGCAAACCTTTTTACAGACTCAAAGTTTTTCCACAAGCTAAATGTAGCCATCTGAACTACAGGAACTTCACCCACTCCTTTTGTGTAAATAAGCCCTTCGTTACCCTCTAAAGCCTCTTGTGACGTAGGTACATATTTCCAGAAACGCAGCAGCCAATTCCACTTAATTGTAGCTCTAGTAATTACAGCTATAGGCAATGTAGGGTCTAAGTCTGTACCCTTGTGGAAAGGCATTTTACCACTCCAAGTACCACTAGAGGCAATGTTTTTCATGTAAAGCGTATACAACTCTGTGGTATGCTTTGCATACTGTTTCATTAAATGAGAAGAATTAAAAAAAACATGGGCGTCGTCTTCAGACTCCCATACTTGTAGGAGGCTGTAAACCGACCAATCTGGGAAGGGATTAAAACCTTTTCCTTTACCACTGCCCATAAGTTTATAAAAACTTAAGCCGCTTGTTGCAATCAGTTCTGAATTGGAAAACTGCATCATTTTAAAACCCCAAATTTTATTACTTAAAGAAGAAAATTTAAAGAAGCTAATGGTGGTAATTTGTTGGCTCATTTAATATAGTAGTAAAAATTAAATTTACTAAAAAGACATTTTTTTACAATGATTTTGTTTGTAATACACTGTTAAAAAAATGTTTTTTAAAAGATCTAAATTAAGGAATGTTTTTACTATAAAACATAAAACAGCATAATAAACAATTGATAAATTAAAAATTGAGCACATCTAATAAACTAACTTTGCTGTTAAACTAAAAACCTACTTGAAAGAAAAACTAAAGCAACTAGAATTATTTGTAAAAAGTTCAAACTTTGACAGAGGAATTCGCATAGGAGTGGGAATTGCTGTGCCCATTGCTATATTGTATTTTTTAGGACATTTAGTGTACGCTCCAGCAGTTGTAGTGGGTACTTTTTTAAATGCGCCTAGTGATATTCCTGGAAGCGTGAAGCGCAAGGTTTACGCTATTTTAATTAGTATTTTACTCACTACGGCTATTGCAGGGATTATCCTATTTTCAAAACCATACCTACCCCTTTTAATATTAGCACTTGCAGTCATTTCTTTTGCTGTTTCACTTCTTTCTGTTTATGGTTTTAGGGCTTCTTTGGTGTCTTTCTCTGGATTGCTAGCTATGGTAATAGCCTTTGCCATTACAAAAGAAACCCCATATGAAATTTTGGTTCAGCTAAGCTTAATGGCGCTAGGAGGTCTTTGGTATTTAGCGGTGTCCTTTATTTTTCAAAAACTTGCACCTAAAAAAGATCAAAATCAATTATTATCAGACACGCTTTATCTCATTGGCACCTATTTAAAATTACGTGCCAAATTACTGACAAAAGAAGCCAAACGCGATGAACGTCTTAAAAAAGTTTTTGTCCTTCAAAATCAAATAAATGACAAACATGAAACTCTAAGAGAAGCGCTGCTTACCGCTCGCAAACGCTCTGGACATTCCCATTATGAAGAAAAACAATTATTGATTTTAATTTCTTCTATTAAAATTTTTGAATTAATAGAGGCAAAACATTTAGATTATAGAATGATCGATGATGTTTTTGGCCAGCGCAAAGAATTTCTTAAAGCATCTAAAGATCTCAATACAAGTATGGGTAGCCACCTCATACTTTTATCTGAATTGTTAATTCAAAATCGAAAATTACCAAATAAAGAAACGCTTTTACAAGCTTTGTCAAAGGCCGATAAATCTATTACAAATTATATTGAAACCATAAGATTACCACAAGCGCGAGAAGGTGCTTTAATATTAAGAAACCTCTATGATTACCAAGAGCAATTGCTACAAGAAATTAGGGTTATTAGACGCTTAATGGCCAATGTTCAAAACGCTTCTAAGATTTCGTTAAAAAAACAAGATTCAAGAGAGTTTTTAACACTCCAGGAATACAAACTCAATGTGCTGATAGAAAATTTTAGCATGAGCGCTACCCTATTTAGACATTCATTACGCCTAGCAATAACAATTGTATTTGCCTATCTGTTGGGTTTAATTTTGGACATTCAAAATACCTATTGGATTTTGCTTACCATTATTGTGATCATGCGGCCTAGCTATGGGCTCACTAAAGAACGCTCTAAAGATAGAATTATTGGCACACTCATAGGAGCTGCAGTGGCTGTTGGTATAGTGATGATTACTCAAAATATAGTGGTTTATTCCTTACTGGCATTTGTTTCATTAATTTTTGCGTTTTCTCTAGTACAACAGAACTATAAGTCTGCCGCTGCATTAATCACCATTAGTGTTATTTTTTTGTACTCATTAATTAATCCAAATGCTTTTGAAGTCATTCAATACAGAGTCATAGACACCCTTATTGGAGCTACTATTGCTATACTTGCTAATTATTTACTCTTACCTAGTTGGGAAGCAAACAACTTAAAACAAGTGCTTTTAAATGCTTTAAAAATGAACCAAAAGTATTTATTAGCCACCCAAGAATTATATGAGGACAGTTCAAAGTACAAACATTCCTATAATTTGGCTAGGAAAGAAGCCTTTCTTGCCGTCAGTAATATAAATGCTGCTTTCCAAAGATTAACTCAAGACCCAAAATCAAAACAAAAGGAATTCGAACTCATTTATGAAATTGTAACCCTAAACCAAACCATGATTTCTGCCATAGCTTCTATAGGTAATTTCATTACCCATCATAAAACCACCCCTGCCTCTAAAGAATTTAACGCACTTATAAAAAAAATTTCCAATACTCTAAAAATATCTTACCAGAGTATAGAAGGAATTACGAAAAAAGAAAAAGTAGATGAAGCGCTTATTAAAAATGCTGATGAGAAATTATTGGGTAAATACCAGCAATTATCAAATTTACGAGATGAAAATATCAGACAAGGAAATACAGCATTAGACACAGAAACGCTTCATGGACTTCAAGAAGCATTTTTAATAGCCAATCATATGAGCTGGTTAAAATCCCTTTCAGAAAATCTTAAAAAGGCCAGTGAGCGCTATCATGCCTCTATCATAGGGAAAGAATAACTATTTGTCCAATGGCAGGCTTTTGACAGGCCTTTATTATTTAATTCAAGTTTGGGAGGCTAAAACTGTCTAGCGGGCTTGGTAATTTCATGGCCGCTTCAATATCGGCCACGGAACGTGGCGCCATAATGGAAAGTAATACTGGGCCATTTTCAGAAATAAGAATATCGTCTTCAATTCTCACTGCAATGCCCCACCATTTTGGGTCACAATCACTACCCTTAGGAATATAGATACCCGGTTCTACTGTAATAACTGTATTGGCTTTAAATGGGCCGTAAGTCCCTTTGTCGTGCACGTCCAAACCTAAATAATGGGAGGTACCGTGCGGAAAGTATTTTTTAGCCTCTGCGGCCTCTTTTATAATTCCTAAATCTAATAGTCCCTGAGCAACTACCTGAGCAGCAACAAGTCCTGGAGTATTAAAAGGGGCTCCCACCACACTAGCTGCTATTCCAGACTCTTGAGCCTTGTAAACAATTTCATAAATAGCTTTCTGAGCGGGACTAAAAATACCGTTTGCAGGAATGGTTCTAGTCACATCTGCAGTATAGCCGTGGTATTCCGCTCCTAAATCCATAAGCACTAAATCATTCCCTAATTCCGGCTTGTTGTTTTCTATATAATGTAAAATACAACCGTTATTGCCACCACCAACAATAGAAGGATAGCCCTCGTATTCTGCACCGTACTTTTTGTATACATACTCATGAATACCCTGCACTTCTGTTTCTGACATGCCGGGGTGCATGGCTTTCATGACTTCTAATTGGCCTACGGCCGATATTTCTATAGCCTTTTTTAGTAGTTCCATTTCTTCTGGCAATTTAGTTTCTCTAAGCCCACTCATAATCACTCCTAGACTTTTTAAGTCTAAATTATTTGTCATATCTAATGATTCAGACTGCTTGGTAGGAATAAAGTTAACAGGATATCCTACCTTTTCTTTAAAGGCTGCTACCAAATTAAATAGATCTGCCCCGTCATTACCGTCTCTATAATCATTCTTAAAATTATAAAACAAAACTTTATTGAAATTTTTAAAGTCTAATTGTAAAGAAATAAAATCTATGCCATTATAAGCAATTTCAAAACCTAAAGTAGCAATAACACCTTCTACTCCAAGTCTTCGGCCGTTCCACTGCTCTGCCCTAGCATCTCTCTTTTGCACATAGATGATTTCATTATAAGGAGTTCCCGTTTTATCAGTTTGCAGGTCTGAAAAAAGCAATAAGACCGCATGGGGCTCATTATAACCAGTGAGATATTGAAAATCAGGATCTTGGTGATATATATAATCAACATCATTAGCCCTGTTCCTCACCGGATTAGCAAATAATACTGCTACAGAATTTGCAGGCATTTCTGCCCTAAAAGCATCTCTTCTGCCTTTGTGAAAATCCGAAGAAAGGAAGTCTGTTGGAGTTTCTTGTGCGTTCAATGCAAAACTTAAAAAAGTAAATAACAAGATTATATTGGTTTTCATAAGAAGCAGTGTTTAAAAACTAAAAGTAAGCAATTAATTTAAGTCAAAAAAAAGAGATTCCCCCGTTTTCGGTGGGCTATTATTTTAGAAATAAATACATTTACAAAAAATTAGCTACTATGAAAAATACCGCTTTAACTTCTATTCATAAATCCTTAGGGGCCAAAATGGTTCCATTTGCTGGCTACAACATGCCTGTTTCTTATGAGGGTATAAATGTAGAGCATGAAACAGTAAGGAAGTCTGTAGGAGTCTTTGATGTTTCTCATATGGGGGAATTTGCGGTAGAAGGCCCAGCAGCCCTAGAGTTACTGCAAAAAGTAACCTCAAATGATGTGGCTAGTCTGGTTCCTGGAAAAGCACAATACAGCTGTTTTCCAAATGAGAGCGGTGGAGTGGTAGACGATCTTATAGTCTATATGTTTGCTCCAGAAAAGTACATGTTAGTAGTAAATGCTTCTAATATAGATAAGGATTGGGCACATATTAGCAAATACAACAAAGACTTTGGAGCTAGCTTAAGAAATATGTCAGATGATTATTCTTTATTAGCCATACAAGGACCTAAGGCTGAAGCAGCCATGCAGTCTTTAACAGCGGTATCATTAAAAGATATTCCATTTTATCATTTTGAAGTAAGTACTTTTGCCGGTATTGAAAACATTATTATTTCTGCCACTGGCTATACTGGTTCTGGAGGTTTTGAAATCTATTGTAAAAATGAATTTGCCATACAGTTATGGGATAAAGTGTTTGAGGCCGGAGCTTCTTTTGGCATTAAACCTATTGGCTTGGCAGCAAGAGACACCCTAAGACTAGAAATGGGCTATTGTTTGTACGGCAATGACCTAAGTGACACCACCTCTCCCATAGAAGCTGGTTTGAGTTGGATTACTAAATTCACTAAGGACTTTGTAAATGCAGCAGCTTTAAAGAAACAAAAAGAAATAGGAGTGTCTCAGAAACTCGTAGCTTTTACAATGACAGAAAGAAGTATTCCAAGACATGATTATCCTATTTTAGACGCAGAGGGAAATGAAATTGGAGTGGTGAGTTCCGGAACTATGTCACCTTCTCTAGGCATAGGCATTGGGTTGGGTTATGTAAAAAAAGACTTCACACAAATAGATTCAGATATATTCATTCAAATTAGAAAAAATACCGTAGCTGCTAAGGTAGTAAAACTTCCTTTTTACAAAGGATAGCCATTTTATTACTTTTGGTAATTTAATAATATATTTGACTACAGAGCAATAATTTTTTAAATAATCAAACTTTTTTTGAAGCTAAACAAAGTACTTATTCTAGGCGCCAGTGGCTTTATTGGAGGCACGCTCTACAAGGAGCTTAGCCGCTTTTATAATACTTTTGGCACCTACTGCCATCAAGTCAAAACCTATAGCAACAACAAGCGATTTATTCGTTTTAATGTTGAAGAAGATGACGCTTTTGAACTGTTAAATACCTTTCAGCCAGATCTTATTATTTCTGCTCTCAGAGGACCCTTTAACTCACTTATTACGGCCCATGCACATATGAGTGAATATATATTGCACAATCCTTGTAAACTGGTATTTATATCTTCTACCAATGTATTTGACGCCTACAGTAAATATCCTTCTTATGAATATGATAAAACCCTATCTGAAAGTGTTTATGGGCGTTTTCAAATAAAAATAGAAAATAGCTTACTCCGCCTACCTAAAACAAAAGTTTTGTTAGTGAGGGTTCCCATGGTTTTTGGTCAGAGATCTCCTAGAATTAAAGATCTTAAAATAGCTATATTAGAAAGGATTCCTATTGAGGTCTTCCCTAATCTAATTGTCAATGTAAGTAGCAGTGAAAAATTATCCAAGCAGCTGCTCTTATTAATTAACCAAAATGCCTGTGGGGTTTATCACTTGGGCAGTGTAGATTTGGTGCCGCATGAAGATTTCATTCAGGAACTTGTGCGCCGCCTGCGTTTAGGAAATCCCATTTATAAAAGAATTTACACCACCAATGAAGACCGCTATTTAGCGGTCTTGCCAAAGGAAAATCCTTTGGATGCTGCCCATAATTTTGGGTATCAAGACTGTTTAGAAGATCATTTTTAATAGGCCTTTCATAAATTAGGTTTAGAATCCTACCTTTACAAAAACCTTATAGATTAGATGGAAAAATTAACAAATGACCAGATAGAAGAAAAAATAAAAGGATTACCACATTGGACTTATGCAGATGGGTCTTTAGTGAGTACCTTCCAATTTAACGACTTTAAAGAGTGTTTTTCTGCCATGACAAGAATTGCATTTGAATGTGAATTGGCAGGCCACCATCCAGATTGGAGCAACCGCTACAATAGGTTACTTATAAAATTAGCCACTCATGACGCCAAAGGAATTACTCAGAAAGATTTTGATTTAGCAGCCAATATAGAAGACTGCATGATTAGCAAAGGATAGTCGTAGGCACTTTGAAAAATGATATAAAATATTAAATTTGACGCTGTAATAAGCATAATACAAGTACTATGGGAAGAGCTTTTGAATTTAGAAAAGCCCGTAAAATGAAACGTTGGTCTGCCATGTCTAAAGCGTTTACTAGAATTGGTAAAGACATAGTAATGGCTGTAAAAGAAAGCGGACCAGATCCCTCTTCTAATTCAAGGCTGCGTGCGGTCATTCAAAACGCAAAGGCTGTAAACATGCCTAAAGACAATGTAGAAAGAGCCATAAAAAAAGCCTCAGACAAAAGTCTTGGGGATTTTAAAGAAATTCTTTTTGAAGGTTATGCCCCTCACGGCATTGCTATTTTAGTAGAAACAGCTACAGACAACAATACTAGAACTGTAGCCAATATAAGAAGCTATTTTAATAAATGTAATGGAAGTATGGGAACTTCTGGTTCTGTGGAATTCATGTTTGATCATACTTGTAATTTTAGAATTCCTTCAGAGGGCCTAGACCCAGAACAACTAGAATTAGAACTTATAGATTTTGGAGCAGAAGAGGTCTTTATGGATGAAGATGGCATACTTATATACGCCTCATTTGAAAGCTTTGGATCGCTACAAAAAGAATTAGAAACTAGAGGTATTGAAATTTTATCTTCAGGCTTTGAAAGAATTCCACAGCTTACTAAAGCCCTTACAGAAGAAGAGGTAGCAGATGTAGAAAAATTATTAGAAAAAATTGAGGAAGATGACGATGTTCAAAACGTCTACCACACCATGCAGGAATAAAAAAAAATATTTACGCATTAAAAGCGGGACCAGTGGCCCCGCTTTTAATGCGTATGATCTGACTGTTTAAAAAACCCATCTGAATAATTTTTGCCACTAGAACCCTCAAAAAAATCTTCATAAACTTTAAAATCTTCGTCTTTGTTCTCTGTGGTCAGTAACGGTTTACTCACTTTTATTTCTTTTCTACCGTAATCAAAACTAATGAGTAAAACAGGCACTTGAGCCGTTTTAGCTATAAAATAAAAGCCAGTTTTCCAACTAGTCACTCTTTTCCTAGTGCCTTCTGGAGATAGAGAAAGCCTAAATATTTTTCGCTCTTTAAAAATAGCTGCACTAGCCTGAACTGTATCTGAATTTTTAGTTCTGTCTATGGGCGTCCCTCCTACCCATCTAAAAAACCAACCATAAGGCCATTTAAACAAACTTTTCTTTCCTATATAGTTAATCTCCTTATTCCAAATTTTTCTGATGAGAAGGCCTAAAGCAAAATCCCAATTAGAGGTATGGGGAACCACTATAATGACACATTTGTCTACATCAGGGAAATGTCCATTAAAACGCCATCCCATGATTTTAAAAAAAATAAATTTAGCTATAAACTGCATGTCTGGTCATTAATTTAATTTCCACTCCGCTCTGGCCTTTTCTAAATCTTCTGGTACATCTATGCCAATTCCAGCCTCTGAGGTAAGGACCATTTTAATTTGATGTCCGTGTTCTAAATAACGAATGGCCTCAATTTTTTCTGCTTTTTCTAATGGGCCCATTTGCATTTTTGGGAATGCCAATAAAGCGGCTTTCCTAAAAGCGTATACTCCTTTATGTCTAAAATACTGAAGCCCAGATAGGTCTCTTGGAAAAGGAATGGGGGCTCTAGAAAAGTATAAGGCATGGTTTTGAAAATTCACTACCACCTTTACTGCGTTTGGATTTTGAATTTCTTGTAGGTCTGAGATAGGGTACATGAGTGATGCTAGAGAGATTTTGTGAGCAGTATCGGCCTTGAAAACCGCCAACAAAGCCTGTAAACTATTGACTTCTATAAAAGGCTCATCTCCTTGTACATTTACAATGATATCTGCTTCTATAGGTGTTGCTGCAGCAGCAATTCTATCTGAGCCGCATTCATAATCCTGAGTACTCATAATGGCTTTCCCTCCACTATTTACAATAAGGTCAAATATACCCAAATGATCTGTCACCACATAGACCTCAGAAAATAAATCGGTAGCCTTGGTGGCCTCATAAGTTCTAAGAATGACAGGCTTACCCCCTAGGTCTTGCATAAGTTTGGCAGGAAATCTAGTGGCCGCAAAGCGGGCAGGAATCATGGCAATGGCATTCATGTTCATAATAATTTAAATGATGTGAGATAGAATTAACTTCTATAAGATCAAATATAAGAGGTCTTGATTTAATTTTCCTCAAAAAAATCTCCTTTAAAGCCTATGAGGTATAATTTCTTTTTAGCCCTAGTAATAGCGGTATACAGCCACCTCATATACTCTTTATCTATTCCGTTAGGCAAATAAGGTTGTTCTACAAAAACAGTGTCCCACTGACCTCCCTGTGACTTATGACAGGTAATTGCGTAAGAAAATTTTACCTGAAGGGCATTAAAGAATTTATTGTTTTTGACACCTAAAAATCGTTTATAATTAGATTTCTCAGCTGCGTAATCTTCTGACACCGCTTGGTATAATTTATTGCCGTCTTCATATGAAAGAGATGGGGATTCTGCAGCTATGGTGTCTAGTAAAAGAACCGTTTCAAAGGATTTTTGATTGGAGTAATCTACCATTCTAACCTTTACCTCTGCAAATCTAAATCCGTACAACTCTTTAATAGCAAATATTTCAAGAACCTCTATAATATCTCCATTGGCAATAAATCCTGCTTCTGAAGTGTCATCTAACCAAAAATAATTATTCTTGACTACCATCATATAATCTCCAGTAGCCAATTCGTGCTCTAGAAATAAAATTTTATTTCTAATACTCTCATTGTACTGATTGGCCCTTTTGTTAGACCGCACTATAAAAGCAGTTTCTTCTTTGCCTCCCTCAGTATATGCCTCTTCAATAGCCTCTTGTATGTCATGCCCCTCTATAAGTCTTACAATATCTTTAAATCCGTTTAGAGAAAATTTAAATGAATCGTGATATTCACTTTCCAACTGGTCCCTAAGCAGAGTTGCATTAAATAAGATTCCGGAATCTGCTGCCTGTCTTACTACTTCATCTAAACTAATTAGGGGTACGGTCTTAGAATAGTTTAAAATTAAGCGGTCTTGATCTAAAGCAGGGCTTAAACTTAAGTGAACTGGGGGTAATTGTGCTACGTCTCCAACTAAAATAAGCTTACACTCATGGCCTGAATACACATAAGAGATAAGGTCATCTAATAAAGATCCCACTCCTTTTAAACCTCCTGTATCTGTAGTGTCTGGAATCATGGAAGCCTCGTCTACAATAAAAATAGTATGCCTGTGTTTATTGGGTGCTTTTGTAAATTCTATACCTCCCCCTGATACTTTTTTAGGAAAATAAATTTTTCTATGAATGGTGTAAGCTTGTGTATTCGCGTACTGAGACATCACTTTAGCAGCCCTTCCAGTGGGCGCCATAAGCACTGCTTTGTGTTTAATTTGCCACAATTGATTTACTAGTGTCCCTACAAGAGTTGTTTTTCCTGTTCCTGCGTATCCTTTTAAAAGCAACAAAGAGTCTTTTTCCTTACTACAAACAAAGGTTGCCAAAGCCTCTAAGGCCTGCTCTTGCTTAAGGGTTGGTTGGTGTGGAAACTTAGTCTTTAGGTGCTTTATAAATTCTTGTGATGAAACAGTTGTCATAGCTCCAAAGATAATACGTAAAATTAAGGGCAAATACTTTTGCGATTAAAAAAAAATTGTAGATTTGTGAAACCACTAAATTTTAAATAAGACTATTATAATGAAGACTGTATTAAAACTTGGACTTTGGGTTCTTTCAATTGTTTTTGCTTACCTGATTTATCTTTCCGTAAATGCACCTATTGAATTTAAGAAAATAAAACAAGAGCGCTTTGCTGAGGTAATTTCTGTTATGAAAGACATCCGCAATTCACAAGAGGCCTACAAAACAGTAAAAGGTGAATTTGCAAAAGATTTTAATTCTTTGATTCAATTTATTGACACCGCTCGTTACACGATTACTCAGCAACGTGATTCTTCATTTTACGAATTCAATAAAGTGTATAAGATTGATATGTTAAAAGAAGTTAAAATAGTAGATACTTTAGGTTTTATCTCTATCAAAGATTCTTTATTTAAAAAAGATACCCGCTACAAAAACATGATGAATGTTCCTTTTGGTCAAAATGGGGAGCAATTTAAAATGGAGGCAAAGGTCATTCGTAAAAATGATTACAGAGTACCTGTTTTCAGAATTAGCGTAGATAAAACTGTAATATTATATGACCAGGCTGCGGATCTTATGGCTACTGAAAACACTCAAATAAATGTGGAAGAAGTAAATGGACCCCAGATAATAGTTGGCTCATTAGAAGATGTGAGCTCTAATGGAAACTGGCCACCAATTTACGACAAGAAAAGAAAAAATTAATATAGAATTTGAACCAGAAAAATCGTTCATACGAAAATTCTAGACTGTCCATTCAATTGAGTTTGAATGGACTTTCTTTTTGTATCACAGACACTGTAAACCAAAATCTAATTGAAGCCAAAAGACTCAGGTTTCCTGTTGCTATTAATGAGGGCGAACTAAAAAATGCCATATCAAATTTTTTAGAATTACATCAGGTTCTTAACCATAGCTATGAATCTGTAGTGGTAGTTCACACCAACCCACTTTTTAATATAGTCCCACTACCCCTTTTTAATAAAGACCAACTAGCAGACTATGTAAAGTTTAATACCCAAGTGCTCCCCTCAGATGAAGTGGCCTATGATCTTATTGAACATCAGGAAATGGCAGTGGTGTATATTCCTTTTACAAGCGTAAACAACTATATATTTGAACACTTTGGCCCCTTTGACTTTAAACATCACAGTGGTCTTCATTTAGAAGAGCTCCTGCCTATACAACACGATCAAAAAGAAACTGCCTGCTACTTGCACTTAGACCAGGGCATTCTTAGCATGACCGTGATCAAAGAAAAAAAACTACTTTTCTTTAATCAATTTACGGTACATACCACAGAAGATCTTCTGTATTTTATACTCTTTAGCTTAGAACAATTACATGTAGATCTTCATGAGGTACAAGCCTTGTTTTACGGTGAGACCACAGCAATAGATCCCTATTTTAAAAAAGCGGCTCAATATATAGCCCATTGCACTATTTATAGGCCTAGCTTTGTACAAAAAATACCTGAACACATTCTGGAACATCATTTTGATATGATCAACTTAAACGCTTAATTCATGCGCATTATTTCAGGCCTTCACAAAGGCCGTAAAATTTCAGCACCAAAAAATTTACCTATTAGACCCACCACAGACATGGCTAAAGAAGCTTTGTTTAATATTCTTAACAACGGTTATTACTTTGACGAAATAAGGGTGTTAGACCTTTTTTCAGGAAGTGGAAATATCAGTTATGAATTTGCATCAAGGGGTTGTAAAAAAATTATAGCGGTAGAACTTCACAGTGGTTGTATTGATTTTATCACTAAAACAGCTACAGACTTAAGCCTCCCTATTCAAGCCATAAAATCTGACGTATTTCCATTTTTACAAAAAACAAGCGACCAATTTGATATTATTTTTGCAGATCCACCTTATGCACTCCCTCAAGAGGAATTTGAACAAATAGCCACTATAGTGTTTGAGAAAAACTTGCTTGCAGAAGGTGGTGTGCTTATTATTGAACACGAAAAACACACAGACCTATCTAAGAAGCCTCAATTTAAAGAAGCTAGAAAATATGGATCTAGTGTTTTTGGATTTTTTAAGAAATAAAAAAAGCAGGCCATAAGCCGGATTCTGTAACACCCTAGAGTGTCCTTATCATTTATCTAGGCCTTTAGTTACCCAAAGGCTCTAACCGCCTACCCTCTAACTTGAACTTGCCGCTCTCAAACGTTAGTTTACATGGCGTTGCACCGCATAGAGTTTACCTGGTTTCACTACAGCATTACCTGTACATTCTTTCTGTTGCACTTGTCCTCGTTTTACAACGGACGGGCGTTACCCGCTATGCTGCAATTTGGTGTCCGGACTTTCCTCTCGGTAGTAAACTACCCAGCGATAAGGAAGCCTGCTTTGTGGCAAATATAGTCAGAAGCCTTTAAGAAAACGCTGCTATTTGTTGATAAATACAGAATATTATACCAAAGAAGACTACTTTTTAAGTACCGCTATTTTTATATTTGTAACTCCTATATCTAAATCACACACTATTGGAACCCTTCCTTGTATCTGCCAGAAAATACCGCCCCCTAAGTTTTCAAGACGTTGTGGGACAATCTGCCATTACCAGTACACTAGAAAAGGCTATAGAAAGCAATCATTTGGCTCAGGCCTTATTGTTTTGTGGTCCTAGAGGCGTAGGTAAAACAAGTTGTGCTAGAATATTAGCAAAAAAAATTAACGAGCAGCAGCTGGGGGTCTCATCTGAAGAAGATTACGCATTTAATGTTTTTGAATTAGACGCCGCCTCTAACAACTCTGTAGACGATATTAGAAATCTAGTTGACCAAGTACGCATCCCTCCCCAAAAAGGAGCCTATAAAGTCTATATTATAGATGAGGTTCATATGTTATCTACCAATGCATTTAACGCATTTCTAAAGACATTAGAAGAGCCACCAAAACACGCTATTTTTATATTAGCCACTACAGAAAAACACAAGATTATTCCTACCATACTCTCTAGGTGTCAGATCTATGATTTTAAACGCATTACTGTAAAAGATATCGCTTTACATTTAGGAGTCATTGCTGAGGATCAGGGAATTATTGCAGATCCAGACGCCCTAAATCTCATAGCCCAAAAAGCCGATGGCGCGCTACGTGATGCACTTTCAATTTTTGACAGAATTGTCAGTTATACTGGAACTGAATTAAGCCGAAAAGCAGTGAGTGAAAATCTAAATATTTTAGATTACGACACTTACTTTACAGCCACAGACTTTATAGTGGCAGGAGACATTCCTAGTCTTTTGTTGCTTTTTAACGACTGTATGTCATTGGGCTTTGACGGCCACCACTTTATTCAAGGTCTGGCTTCCCATTTTAGAGACCTCACCTTAGGTCTCTATCCTGCTACCATTACACTGATGGAGGTAGGAGAAGAAACACAAAGACGCTATCTAGACCAAACTAAGCAAACAACAGCTTCTTTTTTAATGAATGCTATGGATCTTGCAAACCACTGTGACTTACAGTACAAAAATGCGAAAAACCAACGCTTGCTTGTAGAGATAACCCTTATGAAGCTGGCCTCTATCTCAAGTGATGGAGAAAAAAAAAACAATAAGCTTGCCCCACAAGCAGTAACTATTATAGCTGCCTCTGAATTTAAAAATCAAGAGCCAGTAGTGACAAAAATAGTACAGCCGCAAGAAGCCACTATTATCACTCCAAATCTAGCAGAAGTTCAAGAGCCAATAATGTCAGCTCTAATACCCATTGATCCTGAACCAATAAATCAAATTAGTTTGGCTCCAATACACCCGACTATTAATATTGAGCGAAAAGAAGGCGTTTCAGGTTTTTCAATAGCCAGTCTAAAAGCTAAGAAAGCACATAAAGAAGAACAAAAAAACCAAATAAAGGGAGACGGCCCTATCATTGAAGACGCTTTCACAGAGGTAGACATGCAAAAACATTGGCATGACTTTATTGAAGTGATTGAAAAAGAAGGCCAGAAAATTATTGCCTCTAATTTAAACGCAGACCTTCCAAAACTGTTAGAAGGCCATGTAATAGCTATTACATTGCCTAATGACACTATGAAAAAAGAGGTAGAAAGGGCACAGTCAGGAGTTTTGGATTATTTAAAACAAAAGCTCAATAATTACAGCATTACCTTAGAGGTAGGAGTGAGTGAAACCATAGACACCAAATACGCTTTTACTCCAGAGGAGAAATATGAAAAAATAAGAGAGATGAACCCCGCAGTAGATTTACTGAGAGCCAGCTTTGATCTAGATTTACAATAAAACCACGAGTATGTTAGGCCTTAAACTTCCCACAGACCCAAGATGGGTGAATATAGTAGAAAAAAATATTGATGCCATTCTAACGGATCATGCTTTTTGTGAGCAAAAAGCGGCCAGTACTGCTATTTCTCTAATTGTAAGCTTCCCAGAATATACAGATCTTGTTAAAGAAATGACAGCCCTAGTAAGAGAGGAAATGAGTCATTTTAAAATGGTCCATGATATTATTATCTCTAGAGGGCAAGTATTAGGAAGAGATAGAAAAGATGATTATGTAATAGCACTCTTAGGTTTTTTTCCTAAAGGGGGCAGTAGAACTACTCAGTTGGTGCACAGACTTTTACTAGCGGCTCTTATTGAGGCTAGGAGCTGTGAACGCTTTAGACTGCTATCAGAGGCGCTTGAAGACCCAAGTTTAAGAGAATTCTATAAAAAGCTCATGATTAGCGAGGCAGGACACTATACCATGTTTTTAAGACTTGCAAGGCAGTATGGAGAACGGACAGAGGTAGACCAAAAATGGAATTCATTATTAGAATTTGAAGCCCAGATTATGAAAAACCTAGGCAATCAGCAGCTCATTCACGGTTAAAAAATCAGTAAATTACTCAGTTAGCTTTTTCTGATAATAGGCATACATATCAAACTGAGACCGCACCGGAATTTCTAAATTTATCCGATACGGACTTTCTTGCTGATCTGATAAAATTCTTGCTTTTACGTTGTCATTCCAAGCCATATTAAAAGTGTCTGTAAGTTCGAGCTGTATTTCTGGATCATAAATGGGACAACCTACTTCTACCCTATAGTCTAGGTTTCTAGTCATCCAATCTGCAGAAGAAATATATATTTTAGGATGGTTGTCATTGCCAAAAATAAAGAGCCTAGTGTGTTCTAAAAACTTGTCTATCACACTAATCACCTCTATATTTTCACTCATTCCAACTACACCCGGCACCAAACAGCAAATCCCTCTAATAATCATTTGAATTTTAACACCTGCCCTAGAAGCCTCGTAAAGCTTGTCTATCATTTTATAAGATGTAATGCTATTCATCTTAATTTTTAAGTAAGCATCTTTACCTGATTTAGCATTGGCTATCTCAATATCTATTAGCTTTTTAAATACATTTTTGGTATAATGAGGAGATACTATTAAATGCTTGTATTTGTGAATTTTATAAGTAGTTTCAAAAAAATCAAAGACCTTATCTAATTCTTTTAAGATGGGGTCATATGCGGTAAACAAAGTATAGTCTGTATAAATTCTAGCAGTAGATTCATTAAAGTTTCCTGTACTTACAAAGCCATAACGTTTAAGACCTAACAACTCTTCTCTTTCTATAATGCAAATTTTTGAGTGTACTTTTAAACCCCGTACTCCAAAAATAAGCTTGACGCCTTCTGCTTGTAATTGCTCTGCGTATTCAATATTGGCATGTTCGTCAAAACGAGCCTGCAGTTCAATTTGAACCGTCACTTGTTTTCCGTTCTTTACAGCATTAATGAGAGAAGCTGCAATTTGAGAATTATTAGCCAATCTATATACCGTGATTTTAATGGTCTTAACCTTTGGGTCTAAGGCTGCTTCTTTTAAAAATCTAGTAATATAAGAGAAAGTGTGGTAAGGCGTATATTGCAAAATGTCTTTCTGTGCAATATGGTTTAGTAAACTCCCCTCAACTGGAACCCCTTTCACTAAAAGCGGTGTGGTTTTAGAATACAAAAGATCTGGTCTACCTAGACTAGGAAAACTCATATAATCCCTTCTATTGTGGTATCTACCCCCAGGAATTACAGAATCTGTATCTTCTATTTTCATTTTGTCCCTCAAAAATTTGAGAGTGTCTTTCTCAATATTCATATCATAAACAAAACGTACTGGGTCGCTAATTTTTCTCTCCTCTACGCTCTCGTAAATTTTTTCAATAAAACTTTTACTCAGGTCATTGTCCATATCTAATTCTGCGTCCCTAGTGATCTTAATCATATGGGCGGCAATCTTAGAATAGGAAAACATATTAAAAATTTTCCCTAAATTAAAGCGAATAATGTCATCTAACATCATAATATACTGCTTGTCTCCCTCATTTGGCAATACCACAAAGCGGTCTACACTTCTAGGGATTTCAATAAGCGCATAGCGAATGTCTTTTTTTCTTCTAAAGCTATTTATTGAATTATTTTTTACAGCCGTTTCAGACATAGACATTTTAATAGCTAAATAGGCGGCTGTATCTTTTAGTATAGGGAAATCTGCTAAATCATTTAAGATAATAGTCATGAGTACCGGACTCACTTTATGTGTAAAATAATCTGAAATGAAAGCAGCTTGAGAAGGGGTTACTTCCTTTTCATTAATTAAGTATATATTCTTTTCCTCTAGCTCATCTTCAATAGTCTTAAGTATTTCTAAAGATTGTTTCTGCTGAGCAATTACAATTTTAGTGATTTCATCTAACAAAGCTTTTGGCTTTTCATCGCCAAGCACATTTTTAAGCTTAGCTCCAGCGTCAACCACTCTTTTAACCGTAGCGTAACGCACCTTAAAAAATTCATCTAAGTTATTGGAGAAAATACCTAAAAAACGGAACCTTTCAATCAGGGGTACATTGGGATCTGCACTCTCTTGTAATACGCGTTCGTTAAAACGCAACCAGCTAATTTCCCTGTTGATATATTGATTCTTTGTCATAAATAATGCCTTAAACTAGTGAAAAAACAAAAGTAGCATACTTTATAGATTTTAAAGTTAAAATTAATATAAGTCTGTGCGGTATTTTGTGAAATTATGGTGCCAAACGCTCCACAGACCAATCTAAATTGTATTGGAGTGTGTAGCGAATTCTGTCATGCAAGCGGTTTGGACGCCCCTGCCAAAATTCTATACTATGTGGCCGCACTAAAAAACCACCCCAATTTTGCGGTCTTTTAGTATTTTCCTCTGTAGCTGATGCCTCTAATATTTTCAGGGAAGTCTCCAATTCCTCTCTAGAAAAAATTACAGCACTCTGATTAGAGACAATAGCTCCAAGTCTTGAACCCAAAGGACGGGAGTCAAAATAATTATCAGAAGTAAGCGAAGTGACTTTTTCTGCTAAGCCTTTTATGATAACTTGACGCTCCATACTAGGCCAAAAAAAAGACAAACAAACTTTTGGATTAATCTCTATAGCTTTTCCTTTTTCAGACTTGTAATTGGTATAAAAAATAAAGCCGTCATCATTGTATTTTTTGAGCAATACCACCCTAGTTTTTGGAAAACCGTCTACTCCTATAGCGGCCACACTCATGGCATTGGCCTCCTCTACTCCCCCTGACTGCTCTACCTCATAAAACCAAGTCTGAAACTGATGTAAAGGATTTTTAGAAATATGCGCCTCATCTAATACCTGTTTATCATAAGATTTTCTGTAGTTCCCTAAGTCTTTTTCCATCTCAAAATTTTAAACAAATATAGGAAAATGAAAAAGGAAGTATTAATTAAATAAATAAGAGTCATTTAAAAAATCGGCCGGGAGGCCAAACTACCATTCAAAGCTAAGACCATCGTCTGCTAAGACTACAGGAGAAAAAATAGTTTCTGCCTCTTCTTTAAAAGCTTCTAAGCCCACATATCTAGTAGAATAATGGCCAAGTATCAGTTTCCCAACTCCGGCCTCTAGAGCTATTTGTGCTGCTTGTTTGGCTGTAGCATGTTTTGTTTTAGTAGCCAAGGCTGCCTCAGATTCTAAGAAAGTACTTTCATGATAAAGGGCATTTACCCCTTTAATTTGTGATATAATGGCTGGAAAATAAGCTGTGTCACTACAATAGGCATAGCTTTTAGGCCCTGTAGGGTCAAAACTTAATAAAGAATTAGCAATGAGAGTACCCGCTGCATTTGGTGCGTCTTTTCCATCTTTAATGTTCTGAAAGTAACACCTGTCTATTCCGTGGGCTTCTACAGCTATTGCGTTGAGCGTTCTAGGCCCTATTTTTTCTTGAATTAAAAAACCGTTGGTATAAATCCTGTGGTCTAGGGGAATAGTGGTCACCTGAACCTGCTGGTCTTCAAAAACCACTACAGAATTTTTATCTGTCAATTCATAAAAATGCAAGGGATAATTGGTCCAGGAATCTCCTAATTTTAACAGTAAAGTCACGGCTTCTTTTATTCCTTTTGGGCCATAAATATGCAAGGGATTTATCCTACCCAATAGCCTAAAGGTGGCCACCAATCCAGGAAGACCAAAAAAATGATCTCCGTGAAGGTGAGAAATAAAAATATGATTGATTTTAGAAAACCTAAGCTTTAGTTTTCTGAGTTGTACTTGGGTACCTTCCCCACAATCTATTAAAAAAAGGTGGCTTTTAACTTCTAGTACTTGAGAAGTAGGATTGGTAAGGGTTCTGGGGGTGGCTGCGTAACAACCTAAGACTGTTAACTTCAAATTCCTAAATCTCTTTCAATATCTTCCATCTCTATCACGTCTTTTGCCTCTTGCAATGTAGGCACTAATTCCAAGCCGTCTGGCACCTGGTCATAAGTGAGCATATCTGTGACTACCACAAAAGATTTACCAGCTGCTTTATGTGTGGCGGCAAGTGCTACCAAGCGGTCTATTTCTGTATTATTAATCATTTTATCTGTTAATAAATGCAAGACTATGTGTAGCATTTCATAGTCTTTATACGTAGCCATTACATGGTCTAAAAAGACATCTAAAGTTTTGACCTCTTGTGAAATAATAGCCGTTTGCCCAATAGTATTAACAATCATGACTATTTAATTTTTGCTGCTAATAAGTAAATAACAGCCATTCTAATAGCCACTCCGTTTTCTACTTGGTTTAAGATAATGGACTGCCCGGAGTCTGCAACTTCAGAGGTAATTTCTACCCCTCTGTTTATAGGGCCAGGGTGCATAATCACAATTTCTTTGTCTAAAGTGGACAGTAGCTCTTTATTCACTCCGTACAATTGGGTGTATTCTCTGGTGCTTGGAAAATAGCTAATATCCATACGTTCATTTTGAACGCGGAGCATATTGGCTACATCACACCAGTTTAATGCTTTTCTAAGGTCTGTTTCTACAGTCACTCCTAAAGACTCAATATATTTGGGGATTAGTGTTTTTGGACCACAAACTTTCACTTCTGCTCCCTGCAATTTTAAAGCAAAAATATTTGATAGTGCTACCCTTGAGTGAAGTACATCTCCAACAATAACCACTTTTTTACCTGCAACGTCTCCCAATCGTTCTCTGATAGAGTAAGAATCTAAAAGGGCTTGTGTGGGGTGTTCATGGGTGCCGTCTCCAGCGTTGATAATGGCTGCTTTAATATGCTTGGACAGCAAAACACCAGCGCCTGGGTTGGGGTGGCGCATGACCAACATATCTACTTTCATGGACAGTATATTATTAACGGTATCTATAAGGGTTTCCCCTTTTTTTAAAGAAGATTGAGCAGCAGAAAAATTAATAACATCTGCAGAGAGTCTTTTTTCTGCAAGCTCAAAAGATAGCTTGGTTCGGGTAGAATTTTCAAAAAATATATTGGCGATGGTTATGTCTCTGAGCGATGGTACTTTTTTAATGGGGCGGTTAATCACTTCCTTAAAATGATCTGCCGTCTCAATGATAAGTTGAATATCTTTTTCATTGAGATATTTAATCCCTAGTAAGTGTGGCACACTTAATTGGCTCATAAGCTACTTTTACTTTTAAAGGTTTTCATTCATTAATTAGGTAAACGGTGTCTTCTCCATCTTGCTCTTTCCAACACACCTTTACCTTTTCCTGGTTAATGACATCTACCTGCCTTCCTCTGTAATTGGGCTGTATAGGTAAGTGCCTACTAAACCTTCTATCTATAAGGGTTAGGAGTTCTATTTCTTCTGGTCTTCCAAATGATTGTAAGGCTGTTAACGCTGCACGTATACTTCTTCCTGTGTATAAAACGTCATCTATGAGGACTACATTTTTATTATCTATTAGAAAGTCTATCTGGGTCTTATTTGCTGTGAGCGTTTTGCCAACCATTCTAAAGTCATCTCTAAAAAAAGTAATATCTAAAACGCCCAACGCAATATTTGAGACTTTGTAATCTTCTTTTAAAATTTTACATAGGCGTTCTGCCAAATAAATACCCCTGGGTTGCAATCCTATTAAAACGGTTTTGGAAAAATCTAAATGCCTCTCTAAAAGTTGGCAAGCCAATCTGTGAAGGATGATGTGAATTTCTTTTTCAGAAAGTAGTACTTTTTGGCTCATAGAATCCAACACAGTGCAATTTATTGACAAAAATAGACATTTTTTTTAATTTATACAGATTCATTTCTATTATGATTTAGGTAAAAAAAAAAGCCCAAGCAATTGCTCGGGCTTTTATAATTCAAAAAAAGGGGGAATTAATTTCCTTTTCCTTCCATTTTGTCTTTTAACGCTTGTAATGCTCCGTTAGCGTCACCTAGAGTTGGTTTTGCCTCTTCTGCACTGGCTGTCGCTTTTTTAACAGCTGTACGCACATTGCGTTGCTCTTCTTCTCTAAAGATAGCAGTGTGGCTAGCCACAACACGCTTAAATTCTTTATTGAATTCAATGATTTTAAATTGGGCTTGGTCTCCTTTGCCTAATTTACTACCATCCTCTTTTTCTAAGTGTCTAGTGGGTACAAAAGCTACAATGTCTTCATTGAAGTTAATAGTAGCACCTTTGTCTACAATCTCAGCAATAGAAGCGGTATGTAAAGAATCTAAAGCAAATTCAGTTTCGTATTTATCCCAGGGATTATCAGTAGTTTGCTTGTGTCCGAGACTTAATTTCCTACCGGTAACATCTAATTCTAATACCTCTACCTCTAGTGTGTCACCAACTGCAACAAACTCAGATGGATGCTTAATTTTCTTAGTCCAAGAAAGGTCAGAAATATAAATTAATCCGTCTATTCCCTCTTCTAATTCTACAAATACACCAAAGTTAGTGAAGTTTCTCACAATACCTTTATGCTTAGAAGCTACAGGGTATTTAGTAGTAATGTCTGTCCAAGGATCTTGCGTTAATTGCTTAATACCCAATGACATTTTACGGTCCTCACGGTCTAGTGTTAGAACAACTGCTTCTAAAGCGTCACCTACTTTTACAAAGTCTTGTGCAGAACGCAAGTGTGTAGACCAAGACATTTCAGAAACGTGAATTAAACCTTCAACACCTTCTTCAACTTCGATAAACGCACCGTAATCTGCAATAACAACTACTTTACCTTTTACTTTGTCTCCCACTTTAATAGTATCGTTTAGCGCCTCCCATGGGTGCTTCTCTAACTGCTTAAGACCTAACTGGATTCTTGATTTGTTGTCATCAAAATCTAAGATCACCACATTTAATTTCTGATCTAATTCTACCACCTCATTTGGATGGTTAATTCTTGACCAAGAAAGATCTGTAATGTGAACCAAACCATCTACACCACCAAGATCAATAAACACACCATAGGAAGTAATGTTTTTAACCACGCCTTCTAATACTTGTCCTTTTTCTAATTGGCCAATGATTTCTTTTTTCTGCTCTTCAATATCGGCCTCTATAAGGGCCTTATGAGAAACAACTACGTTTTTAAACTCATGGTTAATTTTAACCACCTTGAATTCCATAGTTTTTCCAACGTATTGGTCGTAGTCTCTAATTGGTTTCACGTCAATTTGAGAACCTGGCAAGAATGCCTCAATTCCAAAAACGTCTACAATCATACCTCCTTTAGTTCTACACTTCACAAAACCGTTTACTACTTCTTCTTTATCATGTGCATTATTTACACGGTCCCAAGCTTTAATAGTTCTAGCTTTTCTATGTGATAAAACTAATTGGCCTGTTTTATCTTCACGAATATCAATAAGAACTTCTACCTCATCTCCTACTTTTAGGTCTGGATTGTAACGAAATTCGTTTAAAGAGATTACTCCCTCTGACTTTGCATTAATATCAATAATGGCTTCACGGTCTGTAAGGAAAACTACCCTACCTACCACTACCTCTTCATCTGTAGTGTCTACAAAGTTTGCAGATACTAAGGCTTCGAATTCTACTAATTTAGCGCTTTCTACTCTCTCAATACCTTGCTCGTACTTGTCCCAATTAAAATCTGCAAGAAATTTCTTAGGATCTTGTACCTGAGGTGTTTGTGTTGTTTCTGTTACAACTGCTTCATTTTCTGCAGCTGCATTTGTTGTTTCTTCAGTCATTTGAAGATTAAGTTTGTATTCTATAGTGTTACAAGAGCCCGCAATACCTACAGAAGTTGTGAGTGATAAAAATAATAAATCCCTTTTTCTCTTGATTCTTTGCTTAAAAGGTGGGCAAAAATACAATTAAATAAGGGATTTACAAATCTTAATAGGGCTAAATTGTGTGGGCATTAAATTTGCCTCCAAACAATTGTATAAAAAAGAAAATTAGCCCTTAATTAAAGCATTAGCATGGCTTAAAATACGCTCAAACTGCTCTTCTAAACCCATATCACTATTGTCTATTTCTATGGCTCCTACAGCCTTTGTTAAAGGCGATGTTTCTCTGTGTGAATCTATATAATCGCGCTCTTGAACATTCTTAAGCACCTCTTCAAAATTCACTACCTCCCCTTTGTCTATGAGTTCTTTATAACGGCGGTGCGCTCTTGTGTCTGCAGAGGCTGTGAGGTATAATTTTAATTCCGCTTCTGGAAAAACTACTGTTCCAATATCGCGCCCATCCATGACCACTCCCTTGTGAATACCCATAGCTTTTTGCATGCGCACTAATTTTTCTCGCACTTCTGGGACTGCAGCAACAGGGCTTACTTGTTTAGACACAGCTAAGGTTCTAATGGCATTTTCTATGTTTTTGCCATTGAGAAACATGGCCGCGTCTGCCAATCCTGTTATTTTTTTAAAGGAAAGATCTATGCTCTCTAAACTAGCTATAAGTGCTTTTGCATTTAAATCACGTTCTTTAACAAAGCCTTCTTGCATGGCAAAATAGGTAACGGCTCTGTACATAGCACCACTGTCTACGTAAACGTAGCCTAGTGCTTTAGCTAATTTTTTAGCGATGGTACTTTTTCCTGTAGAAGAAAAACCGTCTATAGCAATGGTTATCTTTTTCATCTGCAAAATCTATAAATATATTCTTAATTTTTAGCTTCTAATTCAACTTCTTTTGGGTGGTCTACTTTATCTTTAGTAAGCGCCAAATCTATGACCTCGCTCATTTCAGATACATAGTGAAAAGTTACACCTTTTAAATACTTTTCATTAATTTCTAAGATATCTTTTTTATTCTCTTCACAAAGAATAATCTGGTTAATATTTGCACGTTTAGCAGCCAAAATCTTCTCTTTAATACCCCCAACAGGCAAAACTTTTCCTCTAAGAGTAATCTCTCCAGTCATGGCTAAACGTGGTTTTACCTTGCGCTGCGTAAACAGAGAAATTAAAGAAGTAAGCATGGTAATTCCTGCACTAGGTCCGTCTTTTGGGGTGGCTCCTTCAGGTACGTGAATGTGTACATTATAGTGATCAAAAACATAGGGAGTAAGTCCGTAAGCTTCTGCATTGGCCTTTATAAACTCCATAGCTATAGTAGCAGACTCTTTCATCACTTTTCCAAGATTCCCAGTAATATTGAGAGTTCCTTTTCCTTTAGACAAGATAGATTCTATAAAAAGAATATCTCCTCCAACAGAGGTCCAAGCCAAACCTGTAACAACTCCCGCTACTTTGTTGTTTTCATATTTATCACGCTCCAACCTTGGAGGCCCCAGTACTTTTTCTATATGATCGTTAGTCACTTTCACATCATAGGCTTCTTCCATAGCAATTGACTTAGCCGTATTCCTGATCATCTTAGCCAACTGCTTATCAAGGTTTCTCACCCCAGATTCCCTAGTATAACCCGCTACAATTTTTTCTAATTGTACTTTACCTATAGAAATTTGGTCTGACTTTACTCCGTGCTCTTTAAGCTGCTTAGGCATTAGATGTCTCTTGCCTATTTCAATTTTTTCTTCTATTGTATACCCGCTTACATTAATGAGTTCCATACGGTCTAAAAGGGCCGGCTGAATATTTCCAAGATTATTAGCTGTGGCAATAAACAAGACCTTAGAAAGATCATATCCCATTTCTAAGAAGTTGTCGTGAAAATCTGAATTCTGCTCAGGATCTAGTACCTCTAATAGAGCAGAAGAAGGATCTCCCTGATAAGAATTTGCAAGTTTGTCTATTTCATCTAAAACAAAAACAGGATTAGAAGTGCCTGCTTTTTTTAGACTCTGAAGTACCCTACCAGGCATAGCTCCTATATATGTTTTTCTATGACCCCTAATTTCAGCCTCATCTCTGAGCCCACCTAAGGACATTCTCACATACTCTCTACCAAGAGACTCAGCAATAGATTTACCTAATGAAGTCTTACCAACTCCCGGAGGCCCATACAAGCAAATAATAGGAGATTTCATATCATTCCTGAGCTTGAGAACCGCAAGGTGCTCTATAATCCGCCTCTTAACTTCTTCCAAGCCAAAATGATCTCTGTCTAATATTTTTTGAGCCCTTTTTAAATCAAAGACATCTTTGGAGTACTGTGCCCAGGGTAATTCTAAAAATAATTCTAAATAATTACGCTGTATGGAATATTCTGCTACTTGGTGGTTCATACGTTGCAACTTCCCAAGCTCTTTATTAAAATGGGTGCTCACTTTTTCAGACCAAGTTTTCTTTTTAGCAGCTTCAGCCATATCATTCACCTCCTCTTCATAAGAAACACCCCCTAATTCTTCCTGAATGGTTTTCATTTGCTGGTGTAAGAAATACTCTCTTTGCTGCTGGTCTAAGTCATTGCGAACCTTTGATTGAATGTCATTTTTTAGTTCAAGTTTTTGTAGCTCAATATTCATGTATTTAAGAGTAGCCAGGGCTCTATCTCTAAGGTCTGGCATTTCTAGAAGGGCCTGTTTTTCCTTGTGAGAAACAGATAAATTAGAACATACAAAATTGATTAAAAAAGAATTACTCTCAATATTCTTAATAGCAAAGGACGCTTCTGATGGTAAGTTGGGATTGTTCTTAATAATCTGTAGGGCTAATTCTTTAATAGAATCTATAATAGCCAAAAATTCTTTGTTGTCTAATTCAGGCCTTAATTCTGGTGTTTCTTCTACAGTAGCTACTATATAAGGCTCCTCAGAAACCACTTCCTTAATAGCAAAACGTTTCTTTCCTTGTATAATGACTGTAGTATTGCCATCTGGCATTTTTAAAACCCTTAAAATCCTTGCAACTGTGCCAATACTATTAATGTCTTTACCGCTTGGGTTTTCTGTGTCTTGATTTATTTGTGACACTACTCCAATCACTTTATCGCCATTGTTAGCGTCTTTTATGAGCTGTATAGATTTATCCCTACCTGCCGTAATAGGCACTACTACTCCAGGAAACAATACGGTGTTTCTAAGAGGTAAAATAGGAAGTGAAGCTGGAAGGTCTTCATTATTTATTTCTTCTTCATCTTCAGGAGTCATTAAAGGAATTAAATCTGCATCTTCATCCAGTCCTTGTAATGACATACTGTCAATATGTAAAAAATTTGATTTACCCATAGATATCTATATACGTCATAATGTCACTAAAGGAGCTTATGACCTGATTTATATTATTTTTAAAATTGCGTAAAAGGTTCTAAGAGCCCAGTACCAAAGACTTATTAAAAGGTTTTACCAACCATTAATGGCAATTCTTATGCCATTCCAATATTTAACGAGATCAAAACTGTAACAATTCTACTTAACTTGTATCTATTCATTAAATGACTAACTCTTTTGAGCCTAAATAAACCTACATACATAACTCCTCTTATTGAGGATTGCTTGGCAAAAAAACAGCAGGCACAGCTTGAATTGTACCGAAAGTATTATAAGGCTATGTACAATACTGCACTCAGAATTGTAAAAGACCAAGCATGGGCAGAAGACATTATGCAGGAGTCATTTTTAAGTGCATTCCATAAACTTGACCAATTTAGCGGCATAGTAACCTTTGGCGCTTGGTTAAAAAAAATCGTAATTAATAAATCCTTAGTTGCATACAAAAAACAAAAAAAAGAAGCCCATACTTCAATTGAAAATTTGGAGCACAAAATGGAAGTAGTAGTAGAATTAGAAGACAGTGATAAGGCCGCATTAAACAAAAAAAAAGCAAAGCTAATTATTCTGGCTATTGAAAGTTTAAATGAAAATTATAGGCTCTCTTTAAGCCTACATCTATTAGAAGGCCTTACCCATGAAGAAGTAAGTGAAGTACTAGGTATTTCTAATGCCAATTGCAGAACTACTTTTTCTAGAGCCAAAGAGCAACTGAGAAAAAAATTAGAAGAAGACCCTATATGGAAAAACAAATAAAAAATATATTAAAAAAGGCCCCAGGAATGTTTCAGACGTATGCCCCTAAAGAGGGACATGAACTCAGGTTTCTCCAAAAATTAAACGCTCACCAAAACCTCAGAAAACCTACCCTTGTCTGGAGAAAAAAGACTTTTCAATTTTTAGCGGTGGCTGCGTGCATTACAATACTGTTTGGAGTGTTCAGATGGGGAGCCTACACCCAAAACACTCAAGCCCATATAAGGTCTATTGCTCCAGAGGCCATTGCCATGAACCAACATTACACTGGAGTGGTGGCTATGGCGATCAAGGAAATAAAAGCAGCGTCTAACCCATTAATTAAGCCACATATAGACAAGGCACTTCTTAAAATAAAACAGTTAGAAGACCATATGGAGGAGATGGAACAGGATCTTATAAACGGGGGAAACACCAAACTCATTTTACAGGGTATGATTCAAAATTACACCACTAGAGTAGAGCTTCTTGAAGAAGTTATAAACCAAATTGAAACCATTAACAACATTAATCAAAACACTAATGAAACCAGTTAAAAAATCACTACAACTCCTTTTGGCTTTATTAATACCTACCCTATTATTAGCCAATCCTACCAAAGGAAAATACGAAAAAGAAAGGGTGATTAAAAAGAAATTTAATGTAAGTGCCAGTGCATTACTAAAAGTAAACAATGCATATGGCAACCTGCACATTACTACCTGGAAAGAAAATCGGATAGAGATGGAAATTATTATTAGAGCAGAGGGGAATGACCAAAACAAAGTCATTGAGAAAATGGAAGGTGTAGAAATAGATTTTACAGCTAGTAGTAGTATGGTGTCTGCCAAAACTATATTTAACAATAAAAGGAGTGGCTGGAGCTGGAATTGGGGAAGCAGCAATGTAAACCTATCCGTGCACTATAATATTAAAATGCCTGTAAGCAATTCAGTAGACTTAGAAAATGACTACGGTAATATTCTCATTGACAAATTAGATGGACACGCAAAAATAGAATGTGATTACGGGCGTATAGAAATTGGAAGTCTCAACGGTAAAAACAACCAAATTAACTTTGACTACACCTCTAAATCTACCATTGGGTATATTCGTTCAGGAACTATTAACGCAGACTACTCTGGAATGACCATTGAAAAAGCAGGAGATCTAGACATTCAGTCAGATTACAGCTCTATAAGTGTCAATCAAATGAACAACCTAAACTATAACTCAGACTACGGAAGCATAGATATAGGAGCTGCTCAAGATGTAAATGGTGTAGGAGATTATATTAGCACTAAATTAGGGGTCCTTCACGGCAACATCTTCATAGACGCAGATTACGGAAGTGTCAAAATTGAGGAAATGGCCGCAAATGCAGGAAATCTAACTATTATTTCTGACTACACAGGAGTGAAAATAGGTTATAATGCAGGCTATTCTTTTCAATTTGAAATTGAAACCAAATATGCAGGCGTCAATGGGAAAGACTCTTTTGAAATGTCGGTTTCTAAAGAAAAATCTAGCGAACGCTATTTTAAAGGCTATTATGGAAATCCAAGTACCAGTAACCATATGAATATAATAAGCAAGTACGGAGGAGTATCCTTCACTAGAAAATAAAAATTTGGGGGAACTCCCTTTAAAATTTAAAACAATGAAAAAAATAATATTATTAATAAGCTTCCTCATAATAGGAACTACGGTACATGCCCAATGGTGGAATCGCACAAAAGGCAATGGAAATATGATTACGCAGACCAGAAATACATCAGATTATGAACAGCTAAATGTAGCGGGGTTTTTTGATGTCGTATTAGTCAAAGGTACAGAAGGAAAAATCTCTCTAAAAGGAGAAGAAAATCTCTTAGAATACATAGAGGTATCTGTTACAAATAAGGTGCTCACTATAAAAATAAAAGAAAACACAAACCTGAGTACCTCTTGGAATAAGAGCATCACTGTAAGAGTACCCATTGAAGAAATTGAAGGTGTAAAACTTTCTGGATCTGGAGATATTTCAGCTGAATTCACTTTAGAGTCTCCTTTTTTTGAAGCCATAATTTCTGGCTCTGGAGTTATTGATTTAAATATAGACACACAAAAGCTCACAGCTAAAGTATCAGGATCTGGAGATCTTGATTTAAGCGGAAAAGCAAGAGACTTAGATATTAAAGTGTCTGGATCTGGAGATATAAATGCCTCTAAACTAGAAGCTTTAAATGCAAATGTTGTAGTCTCTGGCTCTGCAGATGTACAGGTGTCAGTTTCAGGAATTTTAGATGCTAAAGTGTCTGGATCTGGAGATGTTCACTACAAAGGAAACCCTAAAAAGGTGTCAACTAAGGTTTCTGGATCTGGAGACATTTCTAAATATTAGACTACACAATAGCAAAGCGGGCATATGCCTGCTTTGCTATTTAACCCGTCTAAGCATAAGTCCACCCAATAAAAAAAAAACACCAAACATAATAATACCGTTTCTAAGGTCACCACTCCCCTGGGCTAAAACACCATATATGAAAGTTCCAATGACTATTCCAATTTTTTCTGAAACATCATAAAAACTAAAGAAAGAAGTAGCGTCTTGAGTTTCTGGCATTAGCTTAGCATAGGTAGATCTAGATAAGGCTTGAATGCCTCCCATGACCATTCCCACACAACCAGCGGCAATATAAAATTCAATAGGACTCACTACAAAATAAGCATAGATACAAATAAAGAGCCAAAGGGCATTAACACCCATTAAAGTAGGGATATTGCCAAATTTTTCAGATGCTTTAGCAGTAAAAGTAGCCCCCAAGACGGCTACTAACTGAATGAGTAAAATACTACTAATAAGCCCAATGGTTCTCTGTTCGTCTGAACCCCAAACAATTTCTTCTTCTCCAAAATAAGCCGCAATTAACATCACGGTTTGCACGGCCATACTGTAAACAAAAAAAGCCCCTAAATATCTTTTGAGTTTTCTGTTGTCTGCTAATTGTTTCCAAACACTCTTGAGTTCCTTAAAACCATTAAAAAGTATATGGGTAGCCGGACCGTTCTTTTTATTTCCCTTGGGCATATAATAGAAACTGTATTGACTGAAAATAATCCACCAAATACCCACACTTACAAAAGAGTACTTCATGGCCGTAATGGTAGCCGGATGTTCTGGACTGTTAACAATACCAAAAACTTGAGGTTTCATGACCATAGCCAGGTTAAACAAGAGTAGAATAACACTGCCTATATAACCCAAAGAAAATCCTTTAGCACTTATTTTATCCTGCTGTTCTGGAAAAGCAATATCTGGTAAATAAGAATTATTAAAGGCAAAACTCACCCAAAAGCCCACCAGACCAAAAAAGTAAAAAGTTAAGGAAAGGTATATATCTTCTAGAGAAAACCAATATAAACCAATGCTAGAGAGACCTCCTAAATAACAAAAGAATTTTAAAAAGAATTTCTTATTACCCATATAATCTGCTATACCAGATAAAATAGGGGTAATAAAGGCAATAAACAGAAAAGCAGCAGAGGTTACATAGCTAATAAGAGGCGCTCTAGCAATTTCTACACCAAAAACCAGCACCTTTTCTACGCCTGCCATTCTAAAAAGCGCCCCGTAATAAATAGGGAAAATTGCAGAAGAAATCACTAAGCTATACACAGAATTGGCCCAATCGTAAAAAGCCCAAGCAAATAATAGTTTTTTACTCCCTTTTACTGCAACTGTTTTCATAAGTATTTAGTTTGGTTGTATTTGGTGTGGGCTAATATACAATTCTATAAATCTTAAAAAAATGAAATAATTAAAACACAACTCAAGGCAGACATAAATAATTTGGCTCGTTTTTTGGTAGTAGTTATTTAATCTTAAAATTAGCGCAACCCCTTTTACAACAGAATAAAATAAGTACCTTTAAATAAAAAATATGAAAAAAATTATCACACTACTGGCTTTTATTGCCTTTGGCTACCAGGCATATTCTCAGAGAGCTATCATTGAATACGATGTTATAAAAAGTGCACAAGAATGGAAGAAACAACTCACAGAAACTGAGTTTTATGTGCTTAGAGAGCAGGGAACAGAACGTCCCTTTAGCAGTGCGCTACTGAAAATTAAAACAAAGGGGATCTATGTCTGTAAAGCATGTAAAAACCCTTTATTTAAAAGTGAACATAAATTTGATTCTGGAACCGGATGGCCCTCTTTTGACAGAGAAGTAAAAGGCAATGTAGGGTATGGAACGGATTATAAAGTAGGCTATGCAAGATCTGAAGAATACTGCTTAAAATGTGGAGGGCACTTAGGTCATGTATTTACAGATGGCCCAAAAAACACTACCGGACTAAGACATTGTATTAATGGAGCCGCATTGGCATTTATTCCAGACACAAAAAAATAAGAGATGACTCAAAAATTTTCAGTTGAAAAAACAGCAGCTCAATGGAAAGAGCTACTAAGCCCAGAAGCCTATAAAGTACTTAGAGAAAATGGAACGGAATTTTCTTATTCGGGTGCTTATGACAAACACTTTGAAAAAGGCAGCTACTGCTGTGCTGCGTGTAAAACAAAATTATTTGAAAGTACCCATAAATATAATAGTGGCTGCGGATGGCCCGCCTTTGACACCTCCATTCCAGGCGCTATCCTATATATAGCAGACCACAGTCACGGTATGAAAAGAGAAGAAACACGCTGTGCCACTTGCAATTCTCATTTGGGTCATCTCTTTGAAGATGGACCCACAGATACTACCGGAGAACGCTATTGTATTAATTCTGTGAGCCTTGAATTCATACCAGAAAAAACAACAAAATAAGAGCCTTGGCTTTCAGTTTGGTTTTGTAACTTTGGCCCGCTATAAACTACGTTTACCAAATTCAAACTCATGAGTCATTTTGATATTATTGTATTAGGGAGTGGGCCTGGAGGTTATGTGACCGCCATTAGAGCTTCTCAATTAGGCTTTAAAACTGCCATTGTTGAAAAAGAAAGTCTCGGAGGCGTATGCCTTAACTGGGGTTGTATTCCAACAAAAGCCCTTATAAAATCTGCGCAGGTTTTTGAATATTTACAACATGCCGCAGACTACGGATTAAAAGCTACTGGAGTAGATAAAGATTTTGACGCCGTAGTAAAAAGAAGTAGAAATGTAGCTGGCACCATGAGTAAAGGGGTTCAGTTCCTTTTGAAAAAAAATAAAATTGAGGTAATCAATGGTTTTGGAAAAGTACAAGCTGGAAAAAAAATAAGTGTGACAGACGCTGCTGGTAAAGAGGTGGTCTATACTGCCAACCATATTATTATTGCCACTGGTGCCCGTTCTAGAGAACTTCCTAGCTTACCTCAAGATGGAAAGAAAATCATTGGCTACCGCAAGGCCATGACACTTGAAAAGCAACCTAAAAAATTAGTAGTTGTGGGAAGTGGCGCCATTGGTGTAGAGTTCGCTTATTTCTACAATGCCATGGGTACAGATGTAACTATAGTAGAATACCTTCCAAACATTGTTCCTATAGAGGATAAAGATATTTCTGTACAGCTAGAAAAAAGTTTTAAAAAATCTGGTATAAAAATAATGACTTCTGCAGAGGTTACCCATGTAGACACTTCAGGGAGTGGCGTAAAAGTAACTGTAAAAACAGCCAAGGGAGAAGAAATTATAGAAGCAGATATCGTTCTTTCTGCTGTAGGCATTAAAACTAATATTGAAAACATTGGTTTAGAAGCTGTAGGAATTGCTACAGACAGAGATAAAATATTAGTCAATGATTTTTACCAAACTAATATTCCAGGATATTTTGCCATTGGAGACATTACAGCAGGCCCTGCCTTAGCTCACGTGGCTTCTGCAGAAGGAATTCTTTGTGTAGAGAAATTAGCAGGCTTAGACGTACACCCCTTAGATTACGGAAACATACCTGGGTGTACTTACTCTAGTCCAGAAATTGCCTCTGTGGGGCTCACAGAACAACAAGCCATAGATAAAGGTCTAGACATTAAAGTAGGTAAATTTCCTTTTAGTGCTTCTGGAAAAGCACAGACCTCTGGAAATCCAGATGGTTTTGTAAAAGTTATCTTTGACGCTAAATACGGAGAATGGCTAGGGTGTCATATGATTGGTGCAGGTGTAACAGATATGATAGCAGAAGCGGTAGTAGCTAGAAAATTAGAAACAACAGGCCATGACATACTCAAAACCATTCACCCACACCCCACTATGAGTGAGGCAGTAATGGAAGCAGTAGCCGCTGCTTACGGTGAAGTGATTCATATTTAATAAGTTGTTATAAAGTATTATTCAAAAAAAAGGTGGACCAATTGGCCCACCTTTTTTTTATATAAAACTCAGTACACCTAACCTATAGGAGTCTAGACCAAATCCAATGACAACTCCCTTAGCTACCGGAGCAATATAAGATTGGTGTCTAAAAGATTCTCGTGCGTATGTATTAGAAATGTGTACCTCTACTACTGGTGTGCTAATGGCTTTTACAGCATCGGCAATGCCCACAGAGGTGTGCGTATAAGCCCCGGCATTGAGTATAATTCCATCAAAATCAAAACCTACTTCATGCAACTTGTTAATAATTTCACCTTCTATATTAGATTGAAAGTAACTAAATTTTATTTTAGGAAACTGATTTTTAAGATCTTCCAAGTAGGTCTCGAAAGAACTGTCTCCATATACAGATGGTTCTCTTTTTCCTAGTAAGTTTAAATTAGGTCCGTTTATAATACAAATTTTCATGTTCAAATATATCAAAAAAAAATGCGTTTTCATCTATTGAGACTCAGGGCTTGTGTGACACTTAAAACTGTGTTATTTTTAGGGTATGAATTGGGAACAAGCAGCTAAATCTTATACAGATTATCTCAGAATAGAGAGAGGACTTTCTAAGAATGCCATTGATAGCTATAGCCTAGATCTAAAAAAACTTAAAAAATATTTAGTGTCTCATCACTTAACTGTCAGTCCTGTAAATATAGATAAAGACACTGTATTACAATGCGTCTATGAGGCTTCAAAAAATTTGAGCGCTCGGTCTCAATCCCGTCTTATTTCTGGTCTAAAAAGCTTTTTTAGTTATTTAATATTTGAAAAATACAGAGAAGACAATCCTATGGATCTGGTAGAGACTCCAAGGATTGGCCGTAAATTACCCCCTACCCTCTCTACAGAAGAAATTGACATGCTTATTGGCGCTATAAACAGAAGCAGCTTAGAGGGACAAAGAAATGTAGCTATTATAGAAACACTATACGGCTGTGGGCTTAGGGTGTCTGAACTCATTGACCTTAAAATATCTGATCTATTCTTTGAAGAAGGATTTATTAAGGTACTTGGAAAGGGAAATAAAGAGCGTTTTGTCCCTGTAAATCCACAAACAGAAAATTTTTTAAAGATCTATTTACAAGAAGTGCGTCCTTTACAAAAACCTCAGATTTTAGCAGCTGATACTGTTTTTTTAAACCGCAGAGGTCAGGGTCTTTCAAGGGCTATGATCTTCACTATTATTAAAAACCTAGCCGTTCTCATTCACTTACAAAAAAATATTAGCCCCCATAGCTTTAGACATTCTTTTGCTACTCATTTGCTAGAAAATGGAGCGGACCTCAGGGTTATTCAGCAGCTATTGGGTCATGAAAGTATTACTACAACAGAAATTTATATGCACTTAGACAGGAGTCACCTGGCAAAGGTACTTAATGAGTATCATCCAAGAAAATAAGAATATGCAACAAAAAAACTTTTGATAACAGGACATGGCATACTAAATATCCGCTAGATATTTTCAAGACAATACTAGAAATGGAATAGGTGATTTATAGAGAATTATTTAAAGATTAATCAGTACATTAGAGATCTATTTTTGAGATAAATAAACGCATTCTCCTCAGGAAAATAACTACAAACCAATCATCAATTCAAAAATCATGAAAAAAATAATTTTAGTATTATGTCTTGCTGTGAGCTCTTTAGTCCTTAATGCTCAAAAAAGCACTAATGAGGTATTAAAAAACCTAGAAAGCAAGACAGAGGCCTATAGCCTGATAGCTCAACAAATTTGGGGATTTGCAGAAATGGGCTACCAAGAAAAACAGAGCAGTGCCCTGTTGCAAAGTACGCTAGCAGAAGCTGGATTTACTATCACTGCTGGGGTAGCTGGAATTCCTACGGCATTTACTGCAGAATACGGATCTGGCGGTCCTGTCATAGCCATTTTAGGAGAATATGATGCCTTACCTGGGCTCTCTCAGAAAGCAGTTCCTGTAAAAGAATCTGCAGGAGAAAAAGCAGGTCACGCCTGTGGCCATCACTTATTTGGAACTGCCTCTACAGCTGCGGCTATTGCAGTAAAAGAATGGCTAGAAGCCAATAATAAAAAAGGGCGCATTCGCTTTTACGGTACACCTGCAGAAGAGGGTGGTTCTGGTAAAGTGTATATGGTGAGGGAGGGCTTATTTAACGATGTTGACATTGCACTCCACTGGCACCCTGGCGATAAAAATACTGCCAGTGCTGGAGCCGCTTTGGCAAACAAATCTGCTAAATTTAGATTTTATGGTATCTCTGCCCACGCAGCTGCCTCTCCAGAAAAGGGACGCTCAGCTTTAGATGGCGTAGAATCCATGAACTATATGGTAAACATGATGAGGGAACACGTACTAGAAGATTCAAGAATTCATTATGTCATTACTAATGGGGGCAAAGCACCAAATGTCGTTCCTGATTTTGCAGAGGTCTACTACTACGCTAGACACAATAGAAGAGACGTAGTGATGGATATTTTTGACAGGATGGTGCAGGCAGCAGCTGGAGCCGCCTTAGGTACAGGCACCACTATGGACTACGAAATTATTGGCGGCACTCATGAGCTGCTTCCTAATCTAAACCTTCAAAAAATGGTTCATGAAAAACTATCAGAGGTAGGTGGAATCACTTATAACAAAGAAGAATTAGCCTTTGCCAATGAAATTGCCAAAAGCTTTGGCCAAGAAAAAGCAGATCTTCTAATAGCTAGCGGAATTGCTCCATATAAAACAGAGGCAAAAGCTGGTGGTTCTACAGATGTAGGTGACGTATCTTTTGCAGTACCAACCGTTGGTTTTGGAACTGCTACTTGGGTACCAGGCACAGCCGCGCACTCTTGGCAGGCGGTTGCTGCAGGTGGTACAAGTATTGGTAAAAAAGGGATGATGGTGGCTGCCAAAACGTTAAGTTTAAGTGCTATTGAGCTTTTTAGCAACCCAAAAATAATTAAAGCAGCAAAAGAGGAGCATCAAAAAAGATTAGGTACCCAATTTAAATACATCCCCCTTATTGGAAATAGAGCTCCCGCTTTGGACTACAGAAATTAAACAGCCTATCTATTATAAATATAAACACCCAAAAGCTATACTTTTGGGTGTTTTCTTTGTAACAAAAATAAGCAAACACCTACTTAGTACTAAGCCTTATTCTATTGGACAAAAAATTAGAACATATTTTTTTATCAGAATTTGAAACACATCAGAATATTGTGCACAAAATCTGTAGTCTTTATTCAAATGATAGAGAAGCCCACCACGATTTATTTCAAGAAATAAGCATTCAATTGTGGAAGGCATATCCAAAATTTAGAGGAGATTCTAAATTTAGTACTTGGATGTACCGAGTGGCCATAAATACCGCCATTACTCAGTACAGAAAAAACAAAAAAAGAACAGACACCCATGACATTGAAAATGTACTGTTCAAAACCAAAGCATATGAAGACTATGACCCACATGAAGAACAGCAACTAAGCCTCATGTACCAGGCAATAAAAGAATTAAATGACATAGATAAAGCCCTTATTTTTATGTTTTTAGAAGATAAAAAATATGATGAAATATCTAGTACACTTGGAATTTCAGAAGTCAATACCAGGGTGAAAATGAATAGAATTAAAAAGAAATTAAATAAAATATTAAACCCTTAATATGAAGGAGTTAGATCTGTTAAAAAAAGATTGGAAAGCTAGAGAAGACAGCTATCCAAAGCTAGACAAAGAAGCTTTGTACACCCTTATTTGGAGGCGATCCTCTTCTATAGTAAAGTGGTTGTATTATATATCCATAGCAGAGTTTGTTTTTTGGACAGCCTTGAGTTTTTTTACTAAAAATTCTGAAACAGACGCCCTAGTAAAAAGCATTCATTTATACAGTTTTATAAATATACTCACTGTCATAAACTACGCAGTACTAATTTACTTTATTTATCGCTTCTACAAAAATTATAAAAAAATATCTTATAACAGCTCATCTAAAGAACTGGTAGAAAGTATTTTAAAAGTAAAGAGAACCGTCACCCATTATGTTTGGTTTAATCTGTCCATATTAGCCACTTCTTTATTAGGGCTTTTTTACGGAATTATTCACTACGGTCCAGCTACAGAAAGTATCTTTAATGCCGCCGCAAAGGAAGATAATAGCCTCCTCTTTTGGGCCATTATTGCAGCCGTTTGCATTCTTATTATAGGATTGGCTGTACTCCTTTTATGGTTGTTTTACAAACTGCTGTATGGCATACTTCTCAAAAAATTAAAAATGAACCATAAAGAACTCCGAAAACTTAATTCATAAAAAAAACCTATCCATTTTAGGTTAGGTTTTTTTAAGTAATATAGCTTACAAATATTACTTAGGATCAGTTGTCTTTTTCTTTTTATACCTTCTCTTTTCGTTTTCTTGCTCCATTTCCATAATTTGTTCTTTAGAGAGTACCTTTAAAAAAGATGGATGCTGCTCAATGGCAAATTGAATTTGCTCAATAATCTGCTCCATAGAATCATTTTCATAATCAATTTCCATAGGTTTCTTAATCACTACAGACTGAAGAATCCCCTTCTTTTTAATCCGTAGGCCTTTCTTGTCAAAAGAACGCCTAAAACCATCTATAACAACAGGTACCACAATGGGCTTATATTTCTTAATAATGTGTGCGGTTCCCTTTCTAATGGGCTTCCAAGGGGTGGTTGTCCCCTGAGGAAAGGTAATCACCCAGCCGTCCATAAGCGCTTTTCCAATATTAGAAATATCACTCATTTTCACCTGTCTATTTACATCCTGCCCCTCTGCTCTCCAGGTTCTTTCAATACTTATGGAACCTGCATAAGCTAATATTTTAGCCAGCAAACTCTGGTTCATTGTTTCTGCTGCTGCTACGTAATAAATATTTAATTTAGGGTGCCAAATATAGCCTACATTTTCAATAGAATCTACCCGGCCACTCAGCGATGCATTAAACACATGAAACATGGCTACCACATCTGCAAAATAAGTTTGATGGTTACTTACAAATAAAACATTTTCTCCTGGCAAATCTTTAATAATTTCGGAACCTTCAATCTCCAAAGTATTAAAACCCTTATAACGTTGGTGAGTAAGCATCCCTAGATAACGTATCAGTAGTTTTTTTATAAATAATATATGTCCAAAAGGATTTCTTTTCAGTAACGGCATAGTTAAACAAAATTAATTAATGTAACTGTATAAAAACAGCAGGTACTTGTGGGAATTACCTTCTATAACTAAACAGCTAAAATACAAAATATACTTAAAGTACTTCTTTTAAAAGCCAACGGATTTCATTAAGAATCATGGCTGTGGCCCCCCAAATAATTTGATCTTTAAATTTAAAACTAGGCACTTCAATATCAGTTGCATAAGAAGTATTTAACTTTGAAAGCTGTTTATTAGAGGCATCTAAAATATCTAATAATGGGACTTCCAATAAAGCATTTACCTCCGACACTTGGCGTATAAAAGGCCTGCTTTTAAAGTATAAGCCCATATAAGGTTGTACTAAAAAATTACTAGGTGGAATATACACGGCTGTGAGTGCTTTTAAAAATCCCATATCTTTTGACCTAATCCCAACCTCTTCCTCTGCCTCTCTAAGTGCAGTGTATGCTAAATCATTATCTGTGTCTTCTTCCCTTCCACCAGGAAAAGCAATCTGGTCTGCATGTACTCCTTCCCCTGCTTGCCTCTTAATAAACAACAAATAGGTTTGTCCCTCTTTGTCTGGGTAAAAAGCAGCCAAAACAGCCGCTTTTTTTGCATTTTCTAGCGTAGACTGGGACACTTTTATCTCATTGGCTCTCTGAGCCGATGCCATTTTAAAATGACTCTCTGTGCCTGGTAGCTCCTTTTTTTCTATTTTTGATACTATGCTTGAAAAATCGATAAAATTCATATACACTAAGCTAATACTAATTCTTTTATTTGGCTTGATTTTTTTATTTCAAGCCTGTGGAAATAATAAAAAAGAGGTTGTAGCTAAAAAAGATATAGTAGAAACAAAAAAAGAAGTGGCTAAAGGCTCACAAGAAAAACCAGAAAATATTTTTAAATTAACTGAAGACAACGCTATAGCCTTTTTTTATGATTACAAAGAAAATCTAAAGGAGACAGGAGTGCGCTTAGAAACGTCATTTGGACTCATAGACATTGAATTATTTGACAATGTTCCTTATCACAAAGCCAACTTTATATACCTAGCAAAAAAGGGGTATTTTAATGGCACCTACTTTCATAGAATAGTGAAAGGATTTATTATTCAGGGAGGGAACGCAGACAATGAAGCCACTGCAAACAAAAGAAAAGAAATAGGTAGGTACTTACTGCCACCAGACACTAGAAAAGGTCACAAACATGACAGAGGTGTAATCTCTATGCCAAGTAGTGAGAATGACAACCCTCATAAATTAGCATCGCCTTATGAGTTTTTTATAGTAGTTACCAGTCCAGGATCTTATCACTTAGACGGTGACTATACCCCTTTTGGATATGTAAAAACAGGAATGGAAGTGGTAGATCTCATAAATAAACAAGAGGTAGAAGCAGGAGATTGGCCGCTAAAAAATATTTATATTTTTAAAGCCACTGCTTACTAGCTTACCCTATGACACCAGAACCGTAAAGAGAGTTTCCTACATACCAAGCTACAAATTGGCCTTGTGTAATAGCAGACTGGGCAGACGCAAACTGCACGTATAAACCAGATTCTGTAGCGTATAAAATAGCTATATCTAAAGCCTGTCTATATCTAATTCTAGCCATTACATTCATACTTTCTCCAGGATTTAAGCGTTGGTCTTCTCTGAGCCAATGAACCTCTTCTGCAGCTACAAATAAAGTGTGGCTATACAAACCTGGGTGGGTTTTACCCTGTCCCGTATAAACCACGTTCTCTTTAACGTCTGTAGCTATAATGAATAAAGGTTCTTTGGTCCCTCCTACATGCAAACCTTTTCTTTGGCCGTTTGTAAAAAAATGAGCCCCCTGATGCTTTCCTACTACCTTACCGTCAGAAACGGCGTATATAGGTCTCTTTGCGGCATAAGCCAGTGACTCTATTTGCGAAGTAAATATAGGTATTGTGGCGTGGTAGGCGTGGTAGCTATCTGGTATTTCAACAATAAGACCTTCTTTTGGCTTTAATTGCTGTTGTAAAAAATCTGGTAATCTCACCTTTCCAATAAAGCACAAGCCCTGTGAGTCTTTTTTACCAGCTGTAATGAGACCAGCCTTGGCCGCTATCTCTCTTACCTGAGGCTTTTGAAGACCCCCAATAGGAAATAAGGTTTTTGAAAGTTGCTCTTGGGAAAGCTGACAAAGAAAATAAGACTGGTCTTTGTTGGGGTCTGCACCCGCTAATAAGTCATAAATTTCTGTTCCGTCTTCAAATGATTTGGTACTCTTTTGGCAATAGTGACCGGTAGCCACATAATCTGCTCCTAAATCTATGGCAATTTTCATAAAGACATCAAACTTAATTTCTCGGTTACAAAGAATGTCTGGATTAGGGGTCCTTCCTTGCTCGTACTCATAAAACATATAGTCCACAATACGCTCTTTATACTGCTCGCTTAGGTCAACAGTTTGAAAGGGAATACCTAATTTTTCTGCAACAATAAGTGCGTCATTACTGTCTTCCAACCAAGGACATTCATTAGAAATGGTCACAGAGTCATCATGCCAATTCTTCATAAAAAGTCCAATGACCTCATAACCCTGCTCCTTTAATAAATAAGCGGCTACACTAGAGTCTACTCCTCCTGAAAGACCAACAACTACTTTTTTCATTTTTTAACGTAACTTTTTCTGAGCTTCTGCTTTTTCCATTATCTCTCGCATTTTAGCTTGAAATTTACCTTCTTTTTTAGGGTTTTCCTTGTTGGCTTGAATGCGGGCGTGTATTTTATCGTCATCTAAAATAAAATTCTTAATGGCTAGCATGATAAATATAGTAATGAGGTTGGATACAAAATAGTACAAACTCAAACCAGAGGCATAACTGTTAAAGAATATCAACATCATGACTGGAGACAAATACAAGATGAATTTCATATTAGGCATGCCTGGTTGGGTGGGCATGTTCTGCCCAGTAGTCATCATCATGTAAAAGAAGATGGCAATAGAAGCCAAAATGGGAAACAAACTCACGTGGTCTCCATAAAATGGAATATAAAAAGGAAGCTCTAAGATAGTGTCATAAGAAGAAAGGTCGTCTGCCCATAAAAAAGATTTTTGTCTGAGGGCAAAAGAAGTAGGGAAAAACATAAAGAGTGCATAAAAAATAGGCATTTGAACCAGTGCTGGCACGCAGCCACTCATTGGGTTTACACCTGCTTTGTTGTAAATTTTCATGGTCTCTTGCTGCTTTTTAGCAGCATTGTCCTTAAACTTATCATTAATCTCTGTAATTTCTGGCTTTAAAACCTTCATTTTAGCCTGAGACAAATAAGACTTATAAGTCACTGGTGACATGAGAAGTCTCACTAAAATGGTCATGACAATAATAGCAATTCCGTATGGAAAATAACTACTTAAAAAAGTGTAAGCAGGCGTAAACACATAACGGTTTATCCAACCAAAAATTCCCCACCCAAAAGGGATAGAGTCTTCAAATCCTTGACTTTCGTACTGTGCCAGTTGGGCCACGTCTGTAGGTCCTAGATACCAATTCATGGTATAGTCTAGTTCTCCAGCAGTAAATTTTAGAGGGGCGGCTGTCTTGTAAATTTTAGTGTAAGCGGCTGTTTTAGATTCCTCTTTAATAAGGTTGGTACTAGTGAAATCTGCCTTCTCTAAGGCTGGAGATACCGCTAAAATAGTACTAAAAAAATGCTGTCTATAAGACACCCACTCTACTGCTACTTCCTGTGAGTCGTCATCTGAAGAGTCTGAAAGCTTATCTAGTTTATCTTCTTCAAACTTGTAATTTAAGCGCGTATATCTATTTTCATACTGCACACTCTTAGAGTGTCTAATAGTTTTTAGTTGCCAATCTAAACTAGGTGGCTGCGCCTGGTTAAACAATTGAGACAGACCTATAGATTTCACAGTGAAATCTACCATATACTGGTCTGCTCTAAGTGAATATACAAATAACAAATATTCAGATTCAGATATTTTAGCTTTTAAAGTCAAAACCTCATCCGCCCCATCACTACTTAAAGTAGGTTCAAAATACAAGTCTTTTGTTTGTAAAAGTCTATTGTCCTGAGTAGTAAAACTAATATTGAAGTTTGCATTTCCATCCTTAATTAAATAGACGGGGACGGAGTCATAGGTGTTGTATTTTTTATTTTGTGCTAAGACAAGTTGTCCTCCTTTATGAGACACCTCCAAGGCTAACAAATCATTTTCAAGTGCACTATTACCAATCACAACGGACGTATATGAAAAAGCACCTAAACTAGATTTGTATTTGGCTACCTCAGTAGAGTCAGAAATATTTAGATCTTTAACACCTAATTCTTTTAAATTTGTTTGATTACTTGCATTTTGTGACGCGTCTTGGTTGCCCTGAACTTCCACTTCTCTATCTGCTAACTGTTTAGCCGCTACTTCTTCTGCCGTTGGCTGGTTTATATAAAACATATAGATTAGGATCACAAAAATAAGTCCAAATCCTATAAGTGAGTTCACGTCTAATTTCTTTTCTTCCATAAGGTGTTTATATGTCTTGTCAAAAAAACAAGGGTATAAAATTAATATAAATTATTGACAAGCCTAGCCTTGTTCGTGCGCTAAAGCCGCTTTTACAAAATGAACAAATAATGGATGTGGACTTTCTACCGTACTTTTATATTCTGGATGGTATTGAACCCCAACAAACCATGGGTGTGAGGGTATTTCTACCACCTCTACAAGCCCAGTGGCTACATTTACTCCAGAAGTCTTAAGCCCTGCCGTTTCTAAAACTTGCTTATAGGCGTTATTAAATTCAAAACGGTGTCTGTGACGTTCGGAAATTAAAGGGGTGCCATTATAAATTTCGGAAGCTAATGAACCAGGAAGAAGCGCACAATCCCAAGCACCTAATCTCATAGTGCCCCCTTTTTTTGTGACTGCTTTTTGAGCTTCCATAAGGCTTATAACGGGGTCTTCTGTTTGCTCATTCATCTCTGTAGAATTTGCTTTAGAAAGACCTAATACATTTCTTGAATATTCTATGACAGCCATCTGCATTCCAAGACAAATTCCTAAAAATGGAATTCCTTGTTCTCGAGCGTACTGAACGGCTTTAATTTTTCCTTCAATCCCACGTTCTCCAAACCCTGGTGCAACTAAAACTCCGTGAAGACCCTTTAATTTTTTAGATACGTTTTCTACCGTAAGGTGCTCAGAATGAATAGATTTTACATTCACTTTTACCTCATTGGCGGCACCTGCGTGAATAAAAGATTCTAAAATAGATTTATAAGAGTCTTGCAACTCTACATATTTACCAATAAGACCAATGGTAACGGCTCCTTTTGGATGCTTAATCTTAGTTAAAAACTCATTCCACTGAGTGAGGTCAGGCATTACATTGTCTTCCAAATTTAATTTCTGGAGGGTTACTGTGTCTAAGCCTTCTTCTTGCATAAGAAGGGGCACTTCATAGATAGTAGCGGCGTCTATAGATTGAATAACTGCCTCTTTTTTTACATTACAAAATAAGGCTAGCTTTTGTTTAATTTCATCAGAAATTTCATGCTCCGTTCTACAAACTAAAATATCTGCTTTAATACCACTCTCCATGAGCGTTTTAACTGAATGCTGAGTAGGTTTTGTTTTTAACTCGCCAGCTGCACTTAAATAAGGCACTAGTGTAAGGTGAATTACAATTCCGTTGTTATCTCCTAATTCCCAAAGCAGTTGTCTTACTGCCTCTATGTAGGGCAAAGACTCAATATCACCCACCGTTCCACCAATTTCTGTAATGACAATGTCATAATCACCTGTCTGACCAAGTAATTGAATGCGGTCTTTAATTTCATTGGTAATATGAGGGACCACCTGTACTGTTTTTCCTAAAAACTCTCCTCTTCTCTCTTTCTCAATGACAGCCTGGTAAATTCTACCAGTAGTCACATTGTTAGCTTGTGAGGTTTTTACATTTAAAAAACGTTCGTAATGCCCTAAATCTAAATCTGTTTCTGCGCCATCATCTGTCACATAACACTCTCCGTGTTCATAAGGGTTTAAAGTTCCTGGATCTACATTAATGTAAGGGTCTAATTTTTGAATAGTAGTCCTATAGCCTCTAGCTTGAAGAAGTTTAGCTAAAGAAGCTGCTATAATTCCCTTTCCTAGGGAGGAAGTAACTCCTCCGGTTACAAAAATGTATTTTGTTTCTGGCATTGCGTTTGCTTAGGTTAATAACGCGACCAAAATTACAAATTATAGTGCTAAGAATAGGGACTTTACTGAGGAAATTCTCTGCGAATTTTACGAATTATTTCTTCCAATCCATTTTCCTTGATTTCCATGGTAGACTTTAGCATATCGCCCAGTTTTCCATTAGGAAAACCCTGCTGTCTAAACCAAACCATATAACCCTCTGGTAGTTCTGTCACATACCACCCTTTGTACTTTCCAAAAGGCATTTTAAAATGTGCTAATGCAATAAGCGCTTGTTTTTGAGGATCATCAGACATGGAGTAAATAAAATGATTTATATTTATAAAAACCAAGCTAGTAGACAAATAATTATGAAAAGAAGACAATTCTTAAATAGCGCCGTAGCTTCTGCTGCTGGACTTGCTACCATACCTTTACAAGCAAAAACTCAATTTTCAGCAGCAACAAAGCATCCAAAAATTTTAAAGAATAATATTCACCACGCTGTTTGCCACTGGTGTTACAGCAATATTCCATTAGAAGAATTTTTAATATCTATTAAAAAAATAGGTATTACAGCGGTAGACCTCATGGGCCCTAATGAATGGCCGCTATTAAAAAAACATGGCATTTACAGTTCTATGTGTAATGGAGCAGAAATTTCTTTAACAGAGGGGTGGAATGATCCACAGCACCACCGCCAACTCATTGAAAATTACAGTACCCTAATTCCTGAGGTAGCAGCAGCGGGCTATACCAACCTTATTTGCTTTAGTGGAAACAGAAATGGAATGTCAGACACCCAGGGCTTGGCCAATTGTATTAAAGGACTTAAACAAATAATGCCCCTAGCAGAAAAGCAGGGCATAGTCATTCAAATGGAACTCTTTAACCAGCAAAACCATCCAGATTATATGTGTGACAGCACTGCTTGGGGGGTAGCACTCTGTCAGGGATTAGGGAGTGAAAATTTTAAACTCTTATACGACATTTACCACATGCAGGTACAAGAGGGAGATATTATTAAAACTATTAGAGACCACCACACTTACTTAGGGCATTACCATACCGCTGGAGTACCTGGTAGAAATGAAATTGACGAGCGCCAGGAACTTTATTACCCGGCCATTATGAAGGCTATTTTAGAAACCGGATACCTAGGGTATGTAGCACAAGAGTTTGTTCCAAAAGACAAAGATGTCATGGCCTCACTTAAAAAGGCTATAGAAATATGCGATGTGTAAAGCAAACAAATGCTACTCAATAAGCTTTACATCCATGTCTTCATACTGCATAATAAAAGAAGCCGTATTGTATAGGCCGTCAGCCGGGAGACCGCTAGGAGAGAATGAAGAGCTGTAATAAAGCTTGTGATCTGTATAAACCACCGGTCCTATCATCTTTTGAGCTGCCACCCATCCTTTGTAATAGGCCATTTTTAATGCTAAATCCATGGTGAGGTCAAAGCCCCTTACAGCAAGTGTTTCTGGATAATCTCCAAAACGCGCTTCATAAGCTGCTGTGAAAAGGCTGTCAGTTGTTTTTTTATAAAAAGTAGAGAAACAAAACTGTAAAGCAGACAAATGCTGATTGTCTATTACATCATTTTCAAAGGCTTTATTCCTGTTGGTGGTGAACATCTTAATCTTTACCTTTTTTGTAATATTGGCATTTAAGATAGAGCTCACACTAGACACCAGCTTTAAATTTTCAGTCTCTACAAATACCCAATTAGGGTTCACAGAATCTAATTGCTTGGATAAAAAATCTATGTCAATAGATATATTGTCTGCTAAAGCTACCTGAAAAGCCCTAGGAAAAAGAGCCTTTATTTGGGCAGCGGCAGCGGCATTTTCCCTATCTGCTATGAGTAGTACTTTTTGTCCTCTGTATGTTTTTTTGGCATAGCTTAAAAGCTTATCTCTCAATACTTTTTCATTTGGAACAGGATAAAAAGCCTTGTCATAAGGCAAATTTCCAGAAGAAACTACAGGAAGCACAGCTGGAATTTTATGCTGCTGTGCATAACGCAAGACCACTGTATTGGCTGCTGCAGATAAAGGACCAAAAATAGCGTGCGGAACAGCTAGAGAATCCTTGTGTAAATTACGGTATAAAAAAGTACCGTCTAACTCAGAATCTACAGGTCTTGGACTAATATTAATCCCAAATTTTTTAAGAGAATCTATAGCCATTAAAGCACCTGAATAAAAGCTTAAGCTCAGTTTCATATCCCGCCTAGCTGCTATAATTTTCTGCCCCATTATAGAGTCTTGAAAATTCATTTTATCCAACCTAAAAGGAAGTGCATAAACAAAATTAAAAGCCACTGGGTTCACTAAACTATCTAAAAAAGGTATCTGATCTGAAAGCTGCGCTGGTGTATAGGCAGCGCTTTTAGGAGGAGTTTCAAAGGCATTAGAAAACTTAGAAAGAACAGGCAAATGAATAGATACCCCAACAGGGAGCTCCATAGAGCTCTTAGACAAATGAGGATTTAACAAGCTTAAAGAATCTAATGAAATTCCAAAGTCTTGGGCCATTTTCCAACGGCTGTCTCCCACTTTTACTGTGTATTCAAAATAGCTTTGGGCTTGCACCGAAAGACCTACCAAAAGCAGGTATAAAAAGATATGTCGCGTTTTGTTTTGCATATTATTCCCACTCAATGGTTGCGGGTGGTTTAGAGCTAATATCATAGACCACTCTATTTACCCCTTTTACTTTATTTATAATATCGTTAGAAATCTTTTGAAGCAGCTCATAAGGTAAATTCACCCAGTCTGCCGTCATTCCGTCTGTGCTTTCTACCGCTCTAAGTGCCACACATTTTTCATAGGTACGCTCATCTCCCATCACTCCAACGCTTTGTACCGGCAGTAAAATAGCACCAGCCTGCCACACTTTGTCATACCAGCCTGCCTTTTTTAATCCGTCTATAAAGATAGCGTCTACTTCTTGAAGAATGGCTACTTTTTCTTGCGTAATATCTCCTAAAATTCTAATAGCCAATCCAGGTCCTGGAAATGGGTGTCTGCCTAAAAGCGCCGCATCTATTCCCAAACTAGTACCTACCCTACGTACCTCATCTTTAAAAAGCATGCGCAAAGGCTCTACTATCTTCAGTTTCATGTAATCTGGCAAACCACCTACATTGTGATGACTTTTAATAGTGGCAGATGGGCCACCAGTGGCCGATAATGACTCAATTACATCTGGATATATAGTTCCCTGTGCCAACCAACTAGCGTCTTCCACCAAGTGAGACTCTGCATCAAAAACTTCAATAAAAGCATTTCCTATGGCTTTTCTCTTCTTTTCAGGATCTGACTCTCCAGCCAAGGCTTGCAAAAAGCGTGCCGTTGCGTCTACTCCCTTTACATTCAATCCCATTCCCTTGTATTGTTCTAATACTTGAGTGTACTCATTCTTTCTAAGTAGTCCATTGTTTACAAAGATACAGTGAAGGTGAGGACCTATGGCTTTGTGCAACAAAACAGCTGCTACTGTAGAATCTACTCCTCCAGAAAGTCCTAAAATTACTTTGTCAGATCCTATCTGCGCTTTTAGCTTGCATACTGTATCTTCTACAAAGGCGTCGGGTGTCCAATCCTGTTCTAAGCCAGCAATTTTAACTAAGAAATTTTCTAATAACTTTTTCCCATCTGTTGAATGGTACACCTCTGGATGAAATTGAATAGCATAAGTATCTTCCCCTTCAATTTTATAGGCTGCGTATGTTACGTCATGTGTGCTGGCAAGTAATTTACCAGCAGTTGGCAGCGTCTTAATAGTGTCTGAGTGGCTCATCCAAACCTGACTACCCAAAGCAATTCCCTCAAAAAATGGCTCATCCTTCTCTATAAAAGAAAGATTTGCCCTGCCGTATTCTCTTGTATTAGAAGCGGCTACGGCTCCTCCTTTAAAATGTGCCAAATATTGAGCACCATAGCAAACACCCAATAAGGCTTTTTTCCCTTTAATTTCAGTTAAATCTGGGTGTGGAGCGTCTTCTCCTCTTACAGAAAAAGGAGATCCAGAAAGTATCACTGCCTTAAATAAAGACAAATCTTTTGGAGGGTTGTTGAAAGGTTTTATTTCACAATAAATATTGAGTTCTCTCACTCTTCTGGCTATAAGCTGAGTGTACTGAGAACCAAAATCTAGGATAAGTACTTTGTTTTGCATGGGCAAAAATAATAATTTGAAATTTTTAGAGCATACTTCTTTAAGGTATATTTACAAGAATTTTAAACAATTGATCTCTCATTTTGGAAAATCCCTTTAAAAACGCCCCCTCTTTCATTAAATTTATTCTTGAAGCATTTAAAGAGACAGGTGAAAACAAGCAACATTGGCTAAAAAAAGGGGTCTTAGCCACCACTCAAGCTTCTGGTGCTCCCTCCATTAGAACTGTTGTAATTAGAGCGGTAAACGAACTGCTTTATTTAGAAATTCATACAGATTCCAGAAGTAAAAAAGTAGTAGATATTTTAAGTAAGCCCTTAGCAGAAATTTTGTTTTATGATCCTATATCTGAAATTCAGCTCAAGTTTTCAGGCAGCGTTAAACTGCTACAAACTGGACTAGAAGTAAACGAGGCCTGGAAAAAAATACCTGAAGAATCTAAAAAACAATACAGTACGCTTTTGGCGCCAGGCACTGTAATAGGTGCCGCTGAAAGCGTTAGCTATAGTGAAAAGTCTCACTTTTGTGTTTTTAGCATTCAAACCAACTGTGTAGAATATCTTAAACTAGGCCTCCCCCCACAACGCTTTAGAATGCTACAAAAAAATGGCACATTTATACTAGAAAGCTTAGTGCCTTAAGTGGTCTGCTTTTATGAAAAGTGAATGAATAAAAGTACTAAAGCATGGTATCTAAAATATCTGAAATATCCTGGCGGGTGGTGTCAGGGTTTATGAAACAGAAACGCGCTACAGTTTCCATGGTTCCCTGATGCAAAAATTTAGTAGGCGTTACCAATGCAAATTTTTTCTCCAAGTTTTGATAGGTCCACTCTTTATAATCTTCAGCTGTCCAGCCTTTTCTTCTAAAAAGGACGCATGACAAATTCACCTCAATAACCAACTCTACATGATCTGCTATTTTAATTAAAGAGGCGGCTTCAAGTGCCAAAGAAATTCCCTGTTCTACCGCCCACTCGTATTTAGCAGTCCCGTGCATGGCCAAGGAGAACCAAAGAGGCAAACCCCTAAGCCGTCTGGTGAGTTGGATTTGATAGTCTGAAGGGTTAAAACCTGCAGCACCCTCATCTTTAAAAATGTCTAAATAAGAACCCTCTTGGGCGTGGGCTTCTTTTGCTAATTCAGGTTTTTTATAAATAACCGCCCCACAATCATAGGGTGAAAAGAGCCATTTATGTGGGTCAATGGTAATACTATCTGACCTTTCAATTCCATTAAAGAGTGCTCTAACAGAGGGGGCAGCTAAAGCGCCACCTCCGTAGGCAGCATCTACGTGAAACCAAAGGGAATGCTTTTCACAATAATCTGCTACACCCTCTAAATCATCTATAATCCCAGCGTTGGTTGTCCCTCCAGTAGCTACCACGGCAAATAAACGCTCTTTTTGTTCCGGAGCCAATCCAGATACCACTTTTTCTATATCTGCGCGGCACATGGCGGTTTCTGTAGGAACTAATAAAACTTCCGCATCTATCACCTTGGCCATAGACTTTACTGAAGAGTGTGCTCCAGAAGAAGTGATCATAATTCCCTTTTTATTCTGATTTTTTGGGTCTTTTCTCCAATACTCTCTGGCTGTAATCATGGCAGATAAATTGGCTGCTGTTCCCCCACTAGTAAAAACTCCAAATGCACCCTTAGGAAGTTTAGTTAAACTAACCAACCAATGCATGGCTTCATTTTCACAGTAAATACCTCCAGCTCCTTCCATCCAATAAGCACCGTGAATGCTAGAGGCTGAAGTCACCAAATCAAAAAGAATAGACGCCTTTGTAGGCGCGGCAGGAACAAATGCCAAATGTCTAGGATGGTCTATGGGAATGGTAGCTTTCACCAGTACATCTCTAAAAAGTTCAAAGGCTCTTTCACCCCCAATTCCTTTTTCATTAATAGTTTCTCCCACCAATGCCCTAAGCGCCTCTTCTTTCATGGGCTTTCCTAGTTCTGGATGGGTATTTGTAATTCTCCCCAAGACATACTTCATAATGTCCATGGTCATATCTACCACATTAATATCTATATTATGCATTTAAAAAGGCTTAAAAAATTTATAGTGAGAGTACGGAAAATCCATTTTTTAAAGGGTTTAAATGAGTGCTAAGCACCTCCATTAACTCCGGTCCATAATCTACATAAAATTCAGAAAAATTCTGATTTCTTTCTTGAAGAGATTGAGAAGGGAATAAGGCGTCATGCAGCACTGACAAACGCTGCACCTGGTCTTGAAGTTTTTTCTTTTGAGCCAGTAACAACCTTTTTTCTAAGAGATCAATTCCTTTTAATTGTTTAACCTCTTGTGCTTGAACAGCTCCTAAAAAAGAAGCGTCTGTTTCTTGCGCTAAAGACTGTAGGCTTAAAAATTGTTTATGTAAGACTTTCCGCAAGGGAGTTAAATCTATATCTATATTTGAAATAGCTCTAATTTTTTTATTGATTAGTGGGTCTCGCTTTAGAAATAAATCTGCAGGCTGTAATCCCATTTTATTCCATTTTTTGTGTTGTTTTTCTGAGAGTAAAACAGCAGAATTTCTAAGCATAAGCACTGGAAACAATACCTCATGTGCCTTAAAATAATCTTTTAACTCTAACCAATATGCCAATTCACCTCCCCCACCAATATAGGCTATATTTGGTAATATGACTTCTTGGTAGAGTGGCCTGGCTATTACATTTGGAGAAAAACACTCTGGTTTAGCTTCTATGTGCGCTTCCAAAGATTCTGCCGTAAATGTCATAGAAGTATTGAGTACCTCATAACCAGTTTTAGTAGCTACTATACGCTCCCTAATTCCTGCGTCTAAATAAAAATAATTAATAGGCCTTGGGTTTACTTGAATAGCATATTGATCAGACACGCCAACTAGCGCGTCAGTAGTCTTATTTATAGCGTGAAAAGCTATTTGCTCAAAGACATCTTTTTTAATGTGACCAATGAGTGACTCTTTAAGAGCTGCATGGTCTGCGTCTAAAATAACCAACCCCAAGTCTCCAAAAAGAGTGTGAGCAAAATGACGGGTTGCTTTAGATAAATTGGGCTGTAATAGATAAGAATCTCTAAACAAATCTTTAAGATATTGTGCGTTTTTACCAGTCCCTAAAAGTCCCTCTAGGTGCTCCAAAACACCTTCTAATCCCTGCGTGGCGTATCTTCCTACAGCGCCTCCTAATTTATAAGGAGGCGTCCATTGCAGTTTTACCCCCTTCACATTAAAGTAATTAATTTCTTCAAAATCATGATCTTCAGTAGCCATCCAATAGATAGGGACCACCCTGCCAAGTAATTTGTCTTTACTTAAAGTCTTAGATAAATTTATAACAGCCATGATTTTGTATAAAAAATATAAAGGGCCACTAAATAAATTTAGTTGATGCCCCGTCACTACTGTTGTGGTGTTGGAAAGCCCCAAAGCTGCAATTTGGTCTTCTACCACTTTAGATGGTTTAAAGCCTTTGTATTGCTCTGTTAAAACCTGCTGAAGAATTTTGCGCTGGGCCAATGAAAATTTTTCAGTTTTCAATTTTCTTTGGATGTTTAATCCATTTAAATCTGGCTTTTGCCCATAAAAAGGGGTTAATTCAGGGTTACCAGACACATAGTCTTCTATGAGTTTAGAAAAATACCCAGTTTTATTAAAAGGCAAACAGCCAATTTCCATAGCAAGAAGTTAATTAGGGTAAAGATAAAACTCTCCAAGGAACTATTTATAAAATTCCTAAAAGATGTTTTAATCCCTGCAATAATTATGTAGCTTTGGGAGGCTTAAAAATAAACCAATCATGAAAAAAACCATTAGTTTAATTGCATTTTTATGGGTAGCCCTGGCTACGGCGCAAAACCTAAAATCACCCTCAGAATTTTTAGGATATGAATTAGGAACTCAATTTAGTAGGCACCATCAGGTCATGGAATATTATGAATACCTTTCAAAAGCTGTGCCAGATCAAATACAACTGAGTATTTATGGCTACACCAACGAAAAAAGACCTCTAGTCACTGCTATTGTCTCTAGCATAGAAAATATAAAGAATATTGAAAACATTAGAACGGCACACCTAAACAACGCCATAGGAATAGGCAGTCCAGACAAAGCCATTGTGTGGCTTTCGTACAATGTACACGGAAATGAAAGTGTGAGCACAGAAGCTTCCATGCAGACCGTTTACGAACTACTAACGATTAAAAAAGACTATCTAAAAAATACAGTAGTCATTATAGATCCTTGTATTAATCCAGATGGAAGAGACCGATATGTAAACTGGTACAATGAAAACAAGAATAGTCCGTACCAAGTAGATCCCAACAGTGCAGAGCACCATGAAGGTTGGTTGTCTGGAAGAGCCAACCACTATATGTTTGACCTCAACAGAGATTGGGCTTGGCTCACTCAAATAGAAAGCCAACAGCGCCTAAAAGTATTTAATAAGTGGCTGCCACATGTGCATGTAGATTTTCACGAACAAGGCGTAGACAGTCCTTATTATTTTGCGCCAGCAGCAGAGCCTTATCATGAGGTTATTACAGATTTTCAAAGAAATTTTCAATCTAAAATTGGTAAAAATCACGCCAAATACTTTGATGCTCAAGGATGGTTATATTTTACCAAAGAAAGATTTGACCTTTTATACCCTAGTTACGGAGACACCTATCCTACCTATAATGGTGGTGTTGGAATGACCTTTGAACAAGGGGGAAGTGGCAGGGCTGGACTGGGTGTTAAAACTAGTATTGGTGACACCCTTACATTAAGAGATAGAATTGCACACCACCACACCACAGGCCTTTCTACAGTAGAGGTTGCGTCAGCAAACGTGGGGGAGTTAAACAGTTCTTTTAAAGCTTTTTTTCAAAAGAAAGATTTTAAATACAAATCATATGTGCTACAAGGAAATAAGGGAAATTTAAAAGCCCTTGCCCAACTCTTAGACAAACATGAAATTAAATATGGGAAAACAAAGTCTAAAGCTGTAAAGGGCTATGATTATGAGTCTGCCAAAGAACAGCAAATGCAAATAGTTCCAGACCATATAGTGATTTCTACTGCCCAAACAAAGGGAACCTTGGTAAGTGTACTCATGGACCCTAAGGCCAAATTGTCAGACTCATTAACTTATGACATTACGGCTTGGTCACTTCCTTATGCATACGGTTTAGAAACCATAGCCACTAGCGCTCTTGTTTCAATTGATGACAAGGCTACATTTACCACTTCATTAAACTCAGACTTGTCTGAGGAAGCTTATGCCTTTATTTCTCCGTGGGAAAGTATGGAAAACGCCAGATTTCTATCTCAGCTCCTACAGGCTAAAATAAGAGTGCGTTTCAGTGAAAAAGATTTTTCAGTATCTGGAAAAAACTTTAAAAAAGGGAGTCTCATTGTCACCAAAAGAGACAATAGAAATTTAAAGGGCTTTACTACTCAATTAAAAGAAATAGCAGACCTACATCAAATATTACTTGTCTCTTCTAATACTGGGTTTGTAGACCAAGGAGCAGATTTTGGATCTTCATCAATACCAGTCATTTCTGATACTAAAATAGCCGTTTTAAAAGGAGGGCCCACTAGTTCATTAGATTTTGGAGAGGTTTGGCACTTTTTTGAACAACAACTCAAGTACCCTATCACAGTTATTGACGCAGATTATTACAACAGGGTAAGCCTAACAGATTATGACGTCCTAATACTTCCAGACGGAAACTATGGAGATTTCTTAAATGAAAATCAGAAATCTAAACTAAAAGACTATGTGAGAAGTGGAGGAAAAATAATTGCTGTGGGTGGTGCCCTGTCCTTATTTAGCCAAGGGGGCTACGCTCTAAAAGAAAAATCTATAGAAAAAAAAGAAAGGCTGTTAAGTAGTTATGCAATGGGTGAAAGAGATGCTATAAAAGAGTATATCACCGGAGCCATTTTTAAAACTACACTAGACCTCACTCACCCCTTAGCGTTTGGGTATTTAAAAGATTATTTTACACTAAAACTGGGTGCAGATGCATATGAAATTCTAAATGAAGGAACAGTGGCTAAGCTTGAAAGCAGTACTCCTATATCTGGTTTTGCAGGAAGCAATACTAAAGAAAAGATGAAAAACAGCTTAGTCTTTGGAGTAGAAAATCAAGGGAGAGGTACTGTTATTTATATGGTAGACAACCCTTTATTTAGAGGTTTTTGGGAAAATGGGAAGCTGTTTTTTGTCAATGCTCTTTTCTTAGTTCCCTAAACGAATTTTAAAATTGACCAAGATGAAATTAATTCACCCATTTTTCTCTCTTTTGGCCTTATTCTCTCTGTTAGTTTCAGAGATGAGCATGGCCCAAGACCTCTCTGTTATGAGTTTTAATATACGCTATGACAACCCGGCCGATTCTCCAAACGATTGGGAATCAAGAAAAGAAGCCCTTTTAGGACAAATCATCCAAAAAGAAGTAGATTTTCTAGGAACCCAAGAAGTGCTTTTTAGTCAGTTGCAATTCATAGCTGCTGGATTAGAGCAAAGCCACCAGTATGTTGGTGTAGGCAGAGATGACGGCAAAGAAAAAGGAGAGTTTTCTGCTCTTTTTTACAAGAATACAGATTGGACTCTTTTAAACTCTAATACATTTTGGCTCTCAGAAACACCAAATAAAATTAGTGTTGGTTGGGACGCCTCTATGGAACGCATATGTACTTATGGATATTTTGAACACCAGCGCTCTAAAAAAAGAATTTGGGTGTTTAATACGCACTTTGATCATATTGGAGAAAATGCTAGAAAACAGTCTGCCGCACTCATTTTATCAGAAATTGATAGGCTAAACACAAAAAAAGAAGCAGTCCTGCTTATGGGAGATTTAAATATGACAACAGACATGCAGGGTATTAAAAATATAAGCGCCCATCTGAAAGATCCTATATCTAGCAATTCAAAGTCTAAGGGAATTACTTTAAAAGGCAGTTTTGGCACCTTTAATGGCTTTCAAAACAAGGAGACCTTTAACAGAAGGATTGATTATATTTTCACCAGTGGCCTGGTACCACTAAAGTATGCACATATGGACCAAACCTTTGGACCAAAGCAAAGATTTGTTTCTGATCACTTTGCTGTTTGGTTACAAGCCAAGTTATAAAAAGGCGGGGCTCTTAAGGACGCTTTTATTTTCTCGCTAAAATATCAGAAATTTTTCGTAATTTTAGTATAAGCCCTATCTTATTGAGATACAGCGCCATTAAATTGCGATGTACTATGAAACACTTTAAAAATATCTTAAAAAAAATCCTTTGTACACCAATATATGTATTGGTGTTTTTGGGGTTAAGCGCAAATGAGCCCCTTTTAGCCCAAGAGAACAGCACTCAAACGGCTTTGAATTTTATTGAATTTAAAGGCAAGGTGTTGGACGCTAAAAACAAAAAGCCTCTTATTTTTGCCTCCATTACAATTGAAGGCACTAATGCCAGCACCATTTCTAACGCACAAGGAGACTATGTACTAAAAGTCCCAAAAGAATTACTAAATAAATCTGTAATAGTTTCTTTCTTGGGCTACCAGACGCAAAGTATTGCCTTAGATGTGTCTAAGTCCAATCGTTTAAATCTTTCATTAGAGCCAGCGACAATCACACTCAATGAAGTAGACCTAATTATTCCAAAAGATGCTAAAGCACTAGTAGAAGAAACCTTAGCAAAAAAAGGCGATAATTACTTTAACGGCCCTACAATAATGACTGCTTTTTATAGAGAAACTATAAAAAAAAGACGCAAAAACGTGTCTCTTTCAGAGGCTGTTGTTAGTATTTATAAAAGTCCCTACAATTCTGAAAGAGAAGACGCAATATCCCTTTATAAAGCGAGAAAAAGCACAGATTACTCCAAATTAGACACCTTGGCTTTAAAATTACAAGGGGGTCCTTTTAACACCTTGTATATAGATGTAATGAAGTATCCTGAGTACCTCTTTGGCAGTACCTACATAGAGCTGTATGAGTTTAGTTACGGAAGTTCTTCCAGAGTGAATGACCAACTCATTTACACCGTTAATTTTGAGCCTAAACCCAATTCTGGTGAGACGCTATTTAAAGGAGCTCTGTATATAGACGTTGAAAATAAAATACTGACCACTGCTATTTTTTCCTTAGACTTAACAGACGCTAAGGCAGCTGCTAGTCTCTTTGTAAAACGCAAACCTAAAAATGCCAACGTATGGCCCACCCAAGTAGATTACAGGGTAGATTACAGAGAAAAAAATAATAAATGGTACTACGGGTATAGCAATTTAATATTGGAATTTAAAATTGATTGGGATGACAGGCTCTTTAACTCAGTTTACAGTTTAAATTGTGAAATGGCTGTTACAGATTGGGAAAATACAGACAGAGCTAGCCTACCTAAAAGAAAAGATTTAATGAAAACCTCTATGATTTTGACAGATGAAGCCATTGGTTTCTCAGATCCAGATTTTTGGGGCAATTATAATATTATAGAACCTGAAAAATCTATTGAGAATGCCATTAAAAAGATTATAAAGCAACTCTCAAAATCTAAAGAAAACGAGCTTGTAAAGCCCTAATATTACATGATAAAAAGAAGATATTTTATGGCTGGGCTTCTCTCTTTTGGAGCCGCTACCCTATTGGCCAATACCTCTTCAAGGATAGCAAGCTCAAAACAAACTATAATTCCTAAAAAATTAAAAATTGGTGATACTATTGGGCTTGCCGCACCGGGTTTTGCAGTGGATGATGAAAAACTAATCCAAATAGTAATTTTTCTTGAGCAATCTGGCTTTAAAGTCTTCCAAACGGGGCGTATTGGACAACACGGATACTTTAGCAACACGGATCAGCAGCGTGCCAATGACATTAATGAGCTATTTGCAAATACGGCAGTAGACGCCATTTTGTGTGTCAGAGGTGGTTATGGCTGCACTAGAATTTTAGACTTATTAGATTATCATGTTATAAAAAATAACCCGAAGATTATTTTAGGCTTTTCAGATATTACAGCACTTCTCCAAGCTATTCTAACAAAAACCGGCCTAATAGGTTTTCACGGACCAGTGGGAACTACTTTAGAAAATAAGTATGCACAGTCATGTATTGAAACACTTATAATGAACACCCAGGCAGCTGTCCTTATTAAACCTGTTTCACTAGAAGGGACCACTTATGAGCAAAATACAGAATACGAGCGCTATACCATTTATCCTGGAGTAGCAAAAGGTAAGATAGTAGGCGGGAGTCTCACCCTTATTTGTGCCCTCATAGGAACCCCTTATGAAATTGATTTTACTGACGCTATCGTCTGTTTGGAAGACGTAGAAGAAAAACCTTACAGAATAGACAGAATGCTCACCCAGCTACTGGCAACAAAAACATTTAAAAATGCGGCAGGAATTGCTTTTGGAGTTTGTGCTGGTTGTGATCAAATAAAAAGTGATAGAAACTTCACACTTAAAGAAGTGATAGAAAATAGAATAAAAGGTATGGAGCTACCATCAGCCTACGGCCTTTCTTTTGGTCATGTGCCAGACAATTGTACACTACCCATTGGCGCTTTGGCTAGCTTTGACGCACAAACTTTAGAGATAACTATAGAAGAGGCTGTGGTTGTTTAAATAGTTTCGGTGTGGTTTATGGAATGGTCTTGGAGCTATCTGACTTAAAGTCTTAATTAGCTACTTCACTAATAAATTTAATCCTGTAGAGTCTGAGCTCGTCGTCGTCGTAATCACCATCAAAGGCTTCTAGAGCAAATTCAATAAGATCAGATTCTGACTGAATAAAATAATCGTGAATTTCTTCTTGCTGATCTTCGTCCAAAATTTCATCTATCCAATACCCTAGATTTAATTTGGTACCAGAAAACACGATCTGCTCCATCTCCTTAATGAGGTCTCGTAAAGAGAGTCCTTTTGCCTTGGCAATGTCATCTATGGGAAGCTTTCTATCTATATTTTGTATGATGTACAATTTAAGACCAGAATTTGCTCCTGTACTTTTAACCACTAAGTCTTGAGGCCTATATATTTCATTGTCGGACACATAAGAGCTTATAGCTGCTAAAAAAGGAATGCCATATTTTTTGGCTTTTCCCTCTCCTACCCCGTGAATATTTAATAGTTCTTCATGGCTTAATGGATATTTTAAAGCCATATCTTGAAGAGAAGGCTCTTGAAAAATAACATAAGGAGGCACCTTAAGTTTTTGAGCTTCTGAAACCACAAGAGATTTCAGAATTTTATAGAGTGTCTCATCTGCTATGCCTACTGCTGCTTTGGCAGCACTCACTATGGCATTGTCTGCAGCTGCATTGTAAACATGGTCTTTGGTCATTAAAAAAGGCGTGGGGTTTTCAATAAAATCTAAGCCTTGTGGGGTGAGTTTTAAAATACCATATTGCTCAATTTCTTTTTTTAAATAACCAGCTACTAAAGTTTGTCTCACCAAAGCCATCCAATATTCTTTTTCTCTATCTGCACCTATTCCAAAGAAAGACTTCTCATCTGTTCTATGAGAACTAATTAGAGCGTTTGCTTTTCCAATAAGCACTTTTACAATTTCTTTAGACTTAAACTTCTCATTAGTGCCTTTTACTACATTTAATAGTTTTAAAACAGAAGGCCCAGCTTCCTCTTTTGCCTTAGGGTTTCTGGTATTGTCATCCATGGCTGCCCCTTCTCCATTTATCTCGTCAAAATACTCTCCAAAATAATGGAGTATAAATTTTCTTCTAGACATGGAAGTTTCTGCAAAGCCCACTATTTCTTGTAATAATGCATTGCCAATTTCCTGCTCTGCAACAGGCTTTCCTGCCATAAACTTCTCTAGCTTCTCTATGTCTTTATAGGAGTAAAAGGCCAAGCAATGTCCCTCTCCTCCATCTCTTCCAGCGCGGCCAGTTTCTTGGTAATAACTTTCAATACTTTTAGGAATATCGTGGTGTATCACATACCGCACATCTGGCTTGTCTATTCCCATACCAAAAGCAATAGTAGCCACTACAACATCTACCTCTTCCATAAGGAACATGTCTTGGTATCTAGATCTTGTCTTGGTGTCAAAACCAGCGTGATAGGGCACTGCGCTTATACCATTAACCTGTAATACCTGTGCTAATTCCTCTACTTTTTTTCTACTTAGGCAATATATAATACCAGATTTTGCAGCGTTTTGCTTTACAAACCTGATAATATCACCTTCTACATTTTGAGTTTTTGGTCTTACTTCGTAAAATAAATTAGGCCTATTAAAAGAGGATTTAAAAACCGTTGCATCTAAAATTCCAAGGTTTTTAATAATATCTTCTTGTACTTTTGGCGTAGCGGTTGCCGTTAATCCTATAATTGGAATAGCGTCTCCCAGCCTATTAATAATACGTTGTAAATTTCTGTATTCTGGTCTAAAATCATGTCCCCATTCAGAAATACAGTGGGCCTCATCTACCGCTACAAATGAGATAATTACTTCTTTTAAAAAGGCTACATTCTCATCTTTTGTAAGAGACTCTGGTGCTACATATAAGAGCTTTGTAATTCCATTAATGACGTCACTTTTTACTTGTTTAATTTCTGATTTGGTGAGTGAAGAATTTAAAACATGCGCCACTCCAGGATTGGAAGAGACCCCTCTAATGGCGTCTACCTGGTTTTTCATCAGTGCAATAAGGGGAGATACCACAATAGCAGTGCCTTCTTGTAATAAGGCGGGAAGCTGGTAGCACATAGACTTTCCACCTCCTGTAGGCATTATTACAAAACTATTTCTCTTTGCTAACACATTTTGTATCACCTCTTCTTGACGTCCTTTAAATTCCGAGAAACCAAAAAATTGTTTCAAGGCTGCGCGCAAGTCATAATCATTATTAGCCATAAGATTGTTCCATCATTATTTGGGATAGGTATTTTTCATATATTATTTGCAGTTGAAAAACACCTCGTATAGGTAACTTTAATGTAATTTTGTCAAATTAAATATAATACATTCTTTTAGAAAAAGAACCATAAAAAATATTTTTCCTTTGAATCTCAAATCAGAAATTTTACAGAGTGCCATTAGAACATTTCAAATTGAAAGAGATGCATTAGACGCATTAATTCCATTGCTAAATGAAGAATTTGAAAATGCAGTAAACGCCTTGTTTAAAGCTTCAGGGAGGGTTGTAATTACTGGAATTGGAAAAAGCGCCATTATAGCCAGCAAGATTGTAGCTACCCTAAACTCTACTGGGACTCCTGCTATTTTTATGCATGCTGCAGATGCCATACACGGAGATTTAGGGACTATACAGAATGAAGATTGTGTTATTTGTATTTCAAAAAGTGGGAATACGCCAGAAATTAAAGTTTTAGTCCCCCTTCTAAAAAGAGCTAACAATCCTTTAATTGCCATCACTGGAAACACCCAATCCTTTTTAGCGCTTCATGCAGATTATGTGCTCAATACTACTGTAGCGCAAGAAGCATGTCCAAATAACTTAGCCCCTACTACAAGCACCACCGCTCAATTGGTCATGGGTGACGCCTTAGCTGTGTGCCTTTTAGAGTTAAAGGGTTTTGATTCTAAAGACTTTGCTCAATACCACCCAGGTGGATCTCTTGGAAAAAAACTGTATTTAAGAGTAGGAGATATTGTAAAAAACAACGCCAAACCTCAAGTATCACTCCATACGCCCGTTAAAGAAGTGATTATGGAAATATCTAAAAAATTACTAGGAGCTGCAGCCGTTATAGATGGAGAAAAGCTGGTTGGAGTAGTGACGGATGGTGACATTAGGAGGATGCTAAATACCTATGAAAATATTGGAAATTTAACTGCCTCAGACATTATGAGCAGCCAACCAAAGACTATTGAGGTAGACAACCTTGCTGTGGCTGCTTTAAAAATAATGCAAGAAAACCACATCACACAGCTCCTAGCTACAGAGAATAACCAGTACGTAGGGGTGGTACATTTACACAATCTAATTCAAGAGGGAATTGTTTAATGAAAAAGAATAAAAATGTCAATGAGATGTCTTTTTTAGATCATCTTGAAGAGTTAAGATGGCACCTCATTAGAGCTACCATGGGGGTTTTAATTATAGGAACCGTTGCGTTTTTTATGAAAGACTTTATTTTTGAGACTGTTTTATTTGGTCCAAAAAAACCGGATTTCCCCACTTATAAAATGTTTTGCAACCTCTCCCAGCGTTTTGGCTTTAGTGACGCTTTCTGCAGTACAGAGCCGTTGTTTAGAATTCAAAGTAGGGAAATGGCTGGGCAGTTTTCCGCTCACATATGGACCTCTATTTGGGCAGGTCTTATTTTAGGCTTCCCATATGTGCTTTATGAAATATGGAGATTTGTAGGCCCAGGCCTCAGAGAAATTGAAAGAAAAAATGCCCGTGGTTTTATATTTGTTGCGTCTTTTTTATTCTTTTCAGGAGTGCTCTTTGGCTATTATATTGTGGCCCCCCTTTCTATTAATTTTCTAGGAAGTTATTCTGTGAGTAAAGAGGTATTTAATGACATTGACTTAAATTCTTACGTAGCTACTGTTAGAGCTTCTGTGCTGGCATGTGGGCTTATTTTTGAGTTGCCCATAATAGTGTACTTTCTCACTAAAATTGGTTTAGTCACACCAGAAATATTAAAAAAATATAGAAAAATATCTTTAGTAGTGGTATTAATTCTCTCTGCCATTATTACCCCTCCAGACGTTGCCAGCCAAATTGTAGTGGCGGTACCTATCATGATATTATATCAAATAAGTATTGTGATTTCTAGAATTGTAGTTAAAAGAGACCTAAAAAAAATGCGTAAAAATGCAAAATAAAGTAAGTGAATTTAATGAGTATAGAGCTCAGATGAATGACAAAATATTAGCAGATAAAAATACGCTTATTAAGCGTATTTTTAACTTAGACACCAAGGCTTACGCGGCAGGAGCGCTTGACGTTAAAACTAAAGAATTACTAGGGCTTGTAGCGTCTGCAGTACTGCGTTGTGATGACTGCGTTAAATACCATTTAGAAGGTTCTGCCAAGGCGGGTGCTACCCATGAAGAAGTGATGGAAACCCTTGGTATAGCCACTCTTGTTGGGGGAACCATTGTAGTGCCGCACCTAAGAAGGGCTTACGAATACTGGGAAGAACTCAGTGAAACAAAATAAATCATAGCTTTACGCTATATAAGAATAGTATATGAAATTAAGCGCTACCAATATCATGAAATCATACCGCGGCCGTGAGGTTGTAAAAGGAATTTCGTTAGAGGTAAATCAGGGAGAAATTGTGGGATTACTAGGTCCTAATGGTGCTGGAAAAACTACTTCATTTTATATGATTGTAGGCCTTATTAAACCCAATGGAGGCGCCATTCATCTAGACAACACCAATATTACCAATTACCCCATGTACAAAAGAGCTCAAAGTGGCATTGGGTACTTAGCCCAGGAAGCTTCTGTGTTTAGAAAGCTCAGTATAGAACAAAACATCATGAGTGTATTGCAACTCACCAAACTCACAAAAAAAGAACAGACCATGAAAATGGAGTCATTGATTGATGAGTTTAGTTTGGGCCATATTAGAAAAAATAGGGGAGATCTTTTATCTGGAGGAGAAAGAAGGAGAACAGAAATAGCCAGAGCCTTGGCCACAGACCCTAAATTCATTCTTTTAGACGAGCCTTTTGCAGGAGTAGATCCTGTGGCTGTAGAAGACATTCAGAGAATTGTAGCGCAATTAAAGGAAAAAAATATTGGCATTCTTATAACAGACCACAATGTTCAGGAAACACTGGCCATTACAGAAAGGTCTTACCTAATGTTTGAAGGGGGTATTTTAAAGGCAGGACTTCCAGAAGACTTAGCCCAAGATGAAATGGTTAGAAAAGTGTATTTAGGACAGAATTTTGAACTGAGAAAAAAGAAGTTAGACTTTTAGAAAGTCCTATGAGCCTTTTTAAATAATTTAGCGCCATCATGACTTTTTTATAATGAGGCCGCTAAGTACATAGCTCAGAATCACAAAAGCCAATCCTGTAAAATGCCACAAAGAGATCCAAAAGACACTCATGGCTAAAAAACCGTATCTAATCTGATTACCACGCCACCCGTAATTTTTAAACTTTAAAGAAAAAAGTGGGATAGGTAGGTTCATAATTAGGGTACAAAATATAGTAAGTGCTGTTAAAAAATAGGGCGATAACAAAAATGTGTCTAAACCATCTACAGTAGGATAGGCCAACATACAAGGCACAGAGAGTACCAAGAGTGCGTTAGCTGGAGTAGGTAAGCCAATAAACCGTTCTGACTGACGTTCGTCTAGATTAAAATTAGCCAGCCTGTAGGCGGCTCCTACAGGGATAAGCAAACCAATTAAAGGAAGGGGATCTGAAACCAATACATCGTAAATAGGCAAAGCTTGGCTGTTTAATAAAACATAAATCACCAAACCAGGAACCAAACCAGAGGTAATCATATCTGCCAAAGAATCTAATTGTTTGCCTAATTCGCTTTTCACATGAAGCAAACGAGCTGCAAAGCCATCAAAAAAATCAAAAATAATTCCTAGTACCACCAGAAAGGCTGCTAATAAAAGATTGTATTCTAAAACAGCAATTACAGCCATACAGCCAGAAAGCAAGTTTAAAGCAGTTATGAGATTGGGTATTTGGGCTCTTAATATTTTCACGCCACTAAAATACAATTTTAAGAGGAGTCACACATCATAGCGCTCAGAAATGGGATTTTAATATCTTTACAAAAATATTTGAAACCCTTTTATGAGAATTCGTGCTATTTTATTGATCACTTTTGTGCTTTTTTTTACAAAAACAAGCATGGCACAAGATTTAAAACTTAGTGAATATGCAGCTATAAGTATCTTAACCTGTGAGCCTGGCACAGATTTATACGCCTCTTTTGGGCATTCTGCTATTAGGGTAAAAGACCCATTGTTAGGTTTAGACATTATATACAACTACGGAATTTTTGATTTTTACGCCCCTAACTTTTACACCAATTTTGTGAAAGGAAAGCTTACTTATTCACTAGGGAGACAATATTTTAATGATTTTTTATTTGAATATGAAAGGGAAGAAAGAGATGTAAAAGAGCAGCTACTCTCTTTAGATGCCACATCCAAAAATCGCTTTTTTAATTTCTTAGAATCAAATTTTAAGCCAGAAAATAGAGACTACGCGTATGACTTCTTTTATAACAATTGCGCTACAAAAATTAGAGACCTTATTGAAGATCCAACTATTTTACCGCAAATCACAAAACTTCAAAAACCCCAAAATCACAGCAGTACTTTTAGAACACTCCTCAAAGAAAATTTAGGCCCTAATGAGTGGTCCATGTTGGGAATAAATATGCTGTTAGGTTCTAAAATAGATAAAAAAATTAAATTTAAAGAATACCAGTTTCTACCTTTTTATTTATCAGAACAATTAAATGACTATCAAATAAATGGCAGCCCCCTTGTTAAAGAAGAGCGCATGGCCTATAAAGCGATAGAAAAAGCAAGTATTGCTCCAGAATTATGGAAAACTCCTGCTTTTTGGAGTCTCTTTATCTTGTTAATTACAATAACTATAAGTCTGTATGGGTTATTTGCAGGTGTTCCTGCTAGATATCTAGATGTGGTGCTTTTTGGATGTACAGGGCTAGTAAGTCTTCTACTCATGGGGCTTTGGTTTTTTTCTGACCATGACCCCATGAAGCAAAACTACAACCTTCTTTGGGCTTCTCCCCTAGCCTGGCTCCTATTGTTTTCTAAGCATACAAACACTGGGATTTTTAAGAGCACCCTATCAAAACTAATGGCCCTATCTCTCATATCTACCGCTTTTATTCATATTTTAGGCATACAAAAATTTGATCTCTTATTTTTCCCGATCATAGCAGCTTTACTCATTAGAAGTTTACCTTTGTGGCGCAGAAATGAATCTGATAAATAGAACCGCTTTATGAACCTTCTGAGTGTAGAAAATATAAGTAAATCTTATGGCGAACTGGTGCTATTTGAAAACCTTTCTTTTGGCGTAAACAAAGACCAAAAAATTGCCCTAATTGCCAAAAATGGAAGTGGAAAAACAGCCATATTAAATATTCTTTCAGGTACAGACAGTCCAGACAATGGAATGGTGAATTACAGAAATGGTCTCAAGGTTTCTTTCTTGTCTCAAGAGCCTCATTTACCAGAAGACTCTACCATTGAAGAGTGCATTTTAGCCTCTGACAGCGAAGTATTAAAGGCTATTGCCAACTACGAGAAAGCGCTTCACAACATGGAAGACGCAGATAAATACCAACAAGCTTTTGATGCTATGGACAGGCTTCAGGCTTGGGATTTTGAAAGCCAATACCAACAAATACTCACTAAACTTAAGCTAGATGACTTAAGCGTCAAGGTCTCTACTCTTTCTGGAGGGCAAAGAAAGAGATTGGCCTTAGCCAATGCACTGCTCAACAAACCAGACTTACTCATTTTAGATGAACCCACCAACCATTTGGATTTAGAAATGATTGAATGGTTAGAAGCCTATTTTGCCAAGGAGAGCATTACCATATTTATGGTCACCCACGACCGTTATTTTTTAGAAAGAGTATGTAATGAAATTGTAGAACTAGACCAAGGAGAATTGTTTACCTACAAAGGAAACTATGCGTATTACTTAGAGAAAAAAGAAGCTAGAATTTCACAAGAGCAGGTAGAACAGCATAAATCTAAGAGGTTATTTAAGAAAGAATTAGAATGGATGCGCCGCCAACCAAAGGCCAGAACTACAAAATCCAAGTCAAGAATAGATGACTTTGCAGAGATAAAGTCTAGGGCAAGTAAAAGAAGAGAAGATCATGAAATCCAATTAGAGATTGACATGGAAAGAATGGGATCTAAAGTTTTAGAATGCCATAAGCTTCATAAATCTTTTAATGAGCTAACTATTTTAAAAGGTTTTGAATACAACTTTTTAAAAGGAGAGCGCATTGGAATTATTGGCAAGAACGGTACTGGAAAATCTACTTTCTTAAATATCATTACAGGAAAGGAGACTCTAGATGGTGGTAAGATTGTGGTAGGTGACACCATTAAATTTGGTTACTACACCCAAACGGGAATACCGCAAAAATCAGGACAGAAAGTCATAGATGTCATTAGAGAATTTGGAGACTATATTCCCTTAAAAAAAGGAAGGCAAATTTCTGCACAACAGCTTTTAGAACGTTTCTTATTTGATAGAAAAAAACAATATGACTTTGTAGAAAAACTAAGTGGTGGAGAACGCAAAAGACTCTACCTATGTACGGTACTCATTCAGAACCCAAATTTCTTAATCCTAGATGAGCCTACTAATGACTTAGATATTGTAACACTCAATGTACTAGAATCATTCCTTTTAGATTACCCTGGCTGTCTTTTAGTAGTGTCCCATGACCGTTATTTTATGGACAAAATTGTGGACCACCTTTTTATTTTTAGAGGTGATGGAGAAGTTGAAGATTTTCCAGGAAATTATTCAGACTTTAGGTCTTATGAAGACAGTGGAGACATGGTACAAGAACAGGTATTGGCCCAAGGAGCCAAAAACACCAACGAAAAAAGCATTCAAAAATCTAGTCAGCCCAGAGCTAAAGAATCATTAGCTCCAAAGGAGAAAATTTCTTATAACGAGCAAAAAGAGTATCAGCAATTAGAGTCAAAAATTCGCAGTCTAGAGAAAGATAAGATAGCTTTGGAAAAAAGTTTTTTAGAAGAAGGTCTAGAAATATCCGTGATAGAGCAGCGTTCATTAGCCTTAAAAGCACTCATCGAAACCTTAGAAATTCAAACCCTAAGATGGTTTGAACTGGCTGCAAAAATTGAAGGCTAATGATGATTCCTTTGCCATTTATTTCTTATTTAAAATACCTTTGGAAGGCAAAAGACCCTCATTCCGTTCACTCTCCCTTTGTGTTTAAACTGCTTTGTTTGTGCATACACAAAGTGAGCAAGGCAAGTGTTTTAGAAGTGTATCTAAACGCGGTGCAAAACTATTTAAAAGACTTTAGCGTAGCAGTGAGCGTTTTAGAGGGCGCAGATAAAGAGTGCTCTAAAAATACTTTTACCAACCCAAATGATCATTGCTTTTTTATTTCAGATATTCACAAAAACAAGCTAAGTGAGCAATGTTGGAGTAGCCTTATTCAAGATAAAAACATACAAATAAGCATAGACTTTTGGAGTTTTGGCCTTATTTTTATCAAAAAAAATCAAGAAAAAGAACATTTTATTCTTTTTAAAAGCCCTTGGAGATAAAAGCTAAAAATGAGCAAAAATTTCTTTTAAATCCTCTGATTACAAGGTCTAATAAAAATTAAGATGTATCAATCCTAAATTAGGAAAACGCTATGAAAATTTACACCAAAACAGGAGACCAGGGCATGACCAGCTTATTCAATGGAAAACGAGTAGGAAAAAATGATTTAAGCATAGACGCTTATGGCACCTTAGATGAATTAAATTCCTGGATGGGTCTTTTAAGGGAAGAAAAAGCCATTGAGAGTCAAAAGTTACAAGTGATAGCCATACAAAAAGAACTCTTTGAAATTGGTGCTATTCTAGCAAACCCCACACTAAAAGAAGCGCCACCAAAAGCTATAGACATCTCTAAAACAGAAAGCTTAGAGCATGCCATAGACCAAATGGAAACACAGCTAGCACCCCTCACCCACTTTATACTACCTGGCGGTAGTCCTTGTATTTCTTATTGTCATTTGGCTAGAACTGTGAGCAGAAGGGCAGAGCGTTTGGTGGTGGCGCTTCATGAAAAGCAGCCCTTAGACCACAGTGTATTAGAATATTTAAACAGGCTTTCAGACTACCTCTTTGTACTCTCCAGATATGCCGCTAAAAATAGCCAGATTGAAGAAGAAAAATGGCTGCCAGAAAAATAGTACGCGCAGAAAGCAACAAGGGTCACCTTTTAAAATTAATAAAATATTTAATTTAAACTTAAAATAACTTGTGTATTCTAGTTTAAAATTTACTTTTGCAAAAATATCTAAATTAGAACCCTATGTATTGGACATTAGAATTAGCTTCTTATTTAAGTGACGCCCCTTGGCCTGCAACAAAAGATGAATTAATAGATTACGCCATTAGAACGGGTTCTCCATTAGAGGTGGTAGAAAACCTACAGTCTATGGAAGAAGAAGGTGGTGAGATTTATGAATCTATTGATGAGATTTGGCCTGATTATCCAACAGATGAAGATTACCTCTGGAATGAGGATGAATACTAAATAAAAAAGAAATTTAATAAAATTAGATTTCCCTTTAAAAAAGTCTCTACGGAGGCTTTTTTTTTGCTTATTTTTGAAGGGTTCTGTCATGAAACATGACAAAAAACACATCGGCATGAATTTTGCAAAATTTATTCTATAATCACACTGTCGTATATCATTGAGTGCCCAGGCACATAGAAAAAAGCATATGAGTTTTATAAATAACGTACTTAAAGTATTTGTAGGAGATAAGGCAAAGAAAGATGTCACTGCGCTACAACCCCTAGTAGATAAAATAATTTCTTTTGAAAAAGAACTAGAGTCTTTAAACAACGACGGACTAAGGGCAAAAACAGATTTTTTTAGAGACAAAATTCAAGATGCCACTAAGGGCATTCAAGAGGAGATAGAAAGTCTTCAAGAGCATGCGTTAATAGAAACAGACATAGACAAAAACGAGAGCACTTACAATCAAGTAGACGCCCTCAAAGAAGAACAGTACCGCATTACAGAAAAAATTCTAGAAGATATACTTCCAGAAGCCTTTGCCGTGGTAAAAGAAACAGCTAAAAGGTTTGTTCACAATGCGCAAATAACCGTTACTGCCAATCCATCAGATAGAAAAACAGCCGCACAAAAAGACTATGTAACCATACAAGACACTCAGGCAATCTGGGACACCAGCTGGGACGCAGCAGGAAAGAAAGTAAAGTGGGACATGGTACATTACAATGTACAACTCATTGGAGGCATAGCCCTACACCAAGGAAAAATTGCAGAAATGCACACAGGAGAAGGGAAAACTTTAGTAGCCACCCTACCTGTGTATTTAAATGCTCTTAGTGGAAGAGGGGTACACTTAGTGACCGTAAATGATTACTTGGCTAAAAGGGATAGTGCCTGGATGGCCCCTTTATTTGAATTTCACGGAATGAGTATTGACTGCATAGACCACCACCAGCCAAATTCTGCAGGAAGAAGGGGCGCTTATGAAGCAGATATTACCTACGGAACCAACAATGAATTTGGCTTTGACTACCTACGTGACAATATGGCGCACAGCCCAACAGATTTAGTGCAACGTGCTCCAAATTTTGCTATTGTAGATGAGGTAGATTCTGTCCTTGTGGACGATGCCCGTACACCCCTCATTATCTCTGGACCAGTGCCAGAAGGAGACAGACATGAATTTAATGAATTAAAGCCAAAAGTTTCAGATATAGTAAGCCAACAAAGACATTACCTCACCGGCGTATTAGTTGAAGCTAAAAAATTCATTACAGCTGGCAATGACAAAGAAGGCGGTTTTTTACTGCTTAGAGTACACAGAGGCCTGCCTAAAAATAAAGCCCTTATAAAGTTTTTAAGTGAAGAAGGAATTAAACAATTGCTTCAAAAAACTGAAAATTATTATATGCAAGACAACAACAAGCAAATGCCAGAGGTAGATGCAGAATTGTGGTTTGTGATAGAAGAGAAAAACAACCAGATAGAGCTCACAGAAAAAGGGGTATCCTATATTTCTGGAGAACAAAACCAAGAATTCTTTGTGCTCCCAGATATTGGATCTGAAATTGCCAAAATTGAAAATAAAGGCCTAGAAATAGAAGAAGAAGCCATACAAAAAGATACCCTATTCAAGGACTTCTCAATAAAGAGTGAACGCATACACACCCTAAATCAACTCCTAAAAGCCTACACCCTATTTGAGAAAGACGTAGAATATGTAGTCATGGACAACAAAGTCATGATTGTAGATGAGCAAACTGGAAGGATTATGGACGGCAGAAGGTATTCAGACGGTTTACACCAAGCCATTGAAGCCAAAGAAAATGTGAAAATTGAGGCCCTTACCCAGACATTTGCCACAGTAACCTTGCAGAACTACTTTAGAATGTATAAGAAGTTAGCTGGAATGACAGGAACCGCCATTACGGAGGCTGGAGAATTCTGGGAGATTTATAAATTAGATGTTATGGAAATCCCAACCAATAGGGCTATTTCTAGAGCAGATAAGGAAGATCTCATCTACAAGACAAAAAGAGAAAAATACAATGCTATTATAGAAGAGGTATCCAAACTCTCTGCAGCAGGAAGACCTGTGCTTATTGGAACTACTTCAGTAGAAATTTCTGAATTACTCTCCAGAATGCTCACCATTAGAAAAGTGCCGCACAATGTATTAAATGCAAAATTACATAAAAAAGAGGCAGACATTGTAGCAGAAGCTGGTAATGCAGGAGTCGTAACCATTGCCACCAATATGGCAGGAAGGGGAACGGACATTAAACTGGCTGAAGAGATTAAAGGCGCTGGAGGTTTAGCCATTGTAGGAACAGAAAGACATGACTCTAGACGTGTAGACAGACAGTTAAGAGGACGCTCCGGAAGACAAGGAGACCCAGGAAGCTCACAATTCTACGTTTCCTTAGAAGACAATCTCATGCGCCTATTTGGCTCAGACAGGGTAGCCAAACTCATGGATAAAATGGGATTAGAAGAAGGAGAAGTGATTCAGCATTCTATGATGACTAAATCCATTGAAAGAGCCCAAAAAAAAGTAGAAGAAAACAACTTTGGAGTCAGAAAACGTCTCTTAGAATACGACGACGTCATGAATGCACAAAGAGAGGTGGTCTACAAAAGAAGGAGACATGCCTTACAAGGAGAGCGTTTAAAATTAGACATTGCCAATATGATTTATGACACCTGTGAAATCATTACACAGGACAATAAAGCAGCCAGTGACTTTAAAAATTTTGAATTTGAACTCATTAAGTATTTTGGAATGATTGCACCCTTTTCTGAGGATGAATTCCAAAAAGAAACCCCACAAGGGCTTACAAGAAAAACATACAATGCTGCACTAGCCCACTACCAAAACAAAATGCAGCGCAGCAGCCAGACTGCCTTTACGGTCATTAAAAATGTATACGAAGACCAGACCAATAAATTTGAACGCATTGTAGTGCCCTTTACAGACGGCATTAAAACACTCAATGTGGTAACAGATCTGACCAAAGCCTATGAGAGTGAAGGAAAACAACTCATCACAGATTTTGAAAAGAATATTACCCTGGCCATGGTAGACGAAGCATGGAAAACTCATTTACGTAAAATGGATGAGCTAAAACAATCAGTACAGCTAGCCGTACACGAGCAAAAAGATCCCCTATTAATTTATAAATTTGAAGCCTTTGAACTTTTTAAAGGCATGTTAGAGCGGGTAAACAAAGACATTGTTTCTTTCCTATACAAAGGAGAGTTACCTGTAGAGAGCTCCAATCAAATTCAAGAAGCCAGAGGACAACGAAGGACAAAAGAAGCGCTGAAGACCACTAAGGAAGAAATTCCAAATGTAGATGAAATGGCAGCCAAAAGCAGGGCCGCAAGTCAGAACCAATCAGGCAGACCGCAGATCACAGAAACCATAGTAAGAGAACACGCTAAAATTGGCAGGAATGACAAGGTAACCGTGCAGCACGTCATGAGCGGAGAACAAAAAATACTTAAATACAAGCAGGCAGAACCTCTTTTAAAAGAAGGAAGCTGGGTGTTAACCAAATAAGCAAGTAAAAACCAACCCATGAAAAAACAACTCACATTCATTTTAGCTTTCTTACTCTCTGGCTTTGCTATGGCACAGTCAGCTGCAGGAGACGGCCCCCACCAGCAACTTATAATTAGAGGTGTCACCCTCATTAATGGGAATGGAGCACCCCCACAGGGACCCATAGACATTGTAGTAGAGGGAAATAAAATCACCAAAATAAGTGTAGTGGGTTACCCAGGCGTGCCTATTGACGAAAGTAGAAGGCCCGTTTTAAAAGCAGGTGGAAAAGAATTAGACTGTACCGGTATGTATTTATTACCGGGCTTTATAGACATGCACGGTCATATTGGCGGTGTTTCACAGGGAGCAGAGCCAGAATATGTATTTAGACTCTGGATGGCCCACGGAGTTACCACTGTAAGAGAACCCTCAGGTAGAGGACTAGAATTTGCCTTAGACCTAAAGAGAAGGTCTGAAAAAAATAGTATTGTAGCGCCCAGAATTTTTGCTTACACTGGATTTGGATCTGGAAGTAAGCAGGAAATTAGCAGTCCAGAAAAGGCTGTTGAATGGGTAAGAAACAATGCAAAATCTGGCGCCGATGGTATTAAACTTTTTGGTGCATCGCCAGAAATCATGCAGGCAGCTTTAGAAGAAAATAAAAGATTGGGTCTGCGGTCTGCCTGCCACCACGCACAGACGGACGTAGCGCGTTGGAATGTGCTAAATTCTGCTAGGGCAGGACTCACCAGTATGGAGCACTGGTACGGGTTGCCAGAGGCGCTTTTTACAGACAGAACGGTCCAAGACTACCCATTAGATTACAACTATCAGAATGAGCAACACCGTTTTGAAAGTGCAGGAAAACTTTGGGAACAAGCAGCCGCTCCCTATTCTGAACATTGGAATAATGTAATGAATGAGCTCATTGCCTTAGACTTTACTATAGACCCTACTTTCAATATATATGAGGCCAATAGAGACTTACAAAGGGCCAGAACAGCAGAATGGCATTCAGACTACACCCTCCCTTCTCTTTGGAAGTTCTATGAGCCAAGTAAGATATCTCACGGTTCTTATTGGCACAATTGGGGAACAGAACAAGAGGTGTCATGGAGAAAAAACTACCAATTGTGGATGACCTTTATCAATGAGTACAAAAATAGAGGTGGCAGGGTCACAACAGGTTCAGATTCTGGTTTTATTTACCAACTCTACGGTTTTGCCTATATTAGAGAACTAGAGCTTTTAAGAGAGGCTGGCTTTCACCCGCTAGAAGTAATTAGATCTGCTACCTTAAACGGTGCAGAGGCCCTTGGAATGGCAGACCTTCTTGGAAGTGTAGAAATAGGGAAATTAGCAGATTTTGTCATTGTAGAAGAAAACCCCCTTCAAAACCTGCAAGTACTATATGGCACAGGCGCCATAACGCTTACAGAAGACAATAAAGTAGAGAGAAAGGGCGGTGTTACATACACCGTAAAAGACGGTATTATATATGACGCAAAAGCACTTCTTAAAGAAGTAAAAGAGATGGTAACCGCCGCCAAAGAAAAAGAGGGTTTTACCATGACACAGCCAGGAGTTAAAAATTAAAACAACGCTTTATTAAAAAAAATGTATAAAAAATCAAATTCAATTTTTAGATGTTTTATTCTACTCTTTCTGGTGAGTCAATCTCTAACAGCCCAGCAAACTAAAAAAATGCAAGCCAAGGCCTATTTTGCCAGTGGCTGTTTTTGGTGTGTAGAAGCTGTTTTTGAGTCTGTAAATGGCGTTGGTGACGTAGTGTCTGGCTATGCAGGAGGTACAGAAAGCAATCCCACTTACAATGAAGTAGCCAGTGGCAATACCTCTCATGCAGAAGCAGTTATGGTGCCTTATGACCCCACAGTAGTTTCTTTTGAAACCCTAATCATGGTCTTTTTTGGCTCTCATGACCCCACCTCCTTAAACAGACAAGGACCAGATAGAGGTGCACAATACAGATCCATTGCTTTTTATAACAATGAAGAAGAAAAAGCCACTATTGATAAATATGTCCGCTTTTTAAAAACAGAAAAGGTATATAACAAGCCCATTAGCACCCAAATAGTACCTTTTAAGAAATTTTATAATGCAGAAGACTATCACCAAGATTACGAGGTTAAAAACCCCAATAACCCTTATATAAGAGCGGTGTCTATTCCAAGGTTAAAACGTTTTAAAGCAGCTTTTCCTAAACTTCTAAAAGAAAATAAACACTAAAAAAAGCAGGAAACAAAAAACAAGCGCTTGTAGTGGGGCTCACCAGACCAGAAGCATAGCTGTCAGATATTTGGTATTTAGTGTGCCTGCATTGGTCACTAAGTCTTTTCAAAGCAATATTTGGTGCTCATAGAACAGCAGTCTGCTTTCAAGCAGCCATTGATATTCCCAGGCAATCCCTACCTAAAGAACTACCTTTGAGTTTTCACACCCAAGTCTTAGTGTTTTATGAAAAACAACAACGCTTCCCATAGCCACCCTCTTTTAAGCCCCCTTTTAAATGGAGACAGACAGGCTTTAAGTAGGTCCATTAGCCTATTAGAAAGCCAATTAGACAGCCACCGTTTAGAAGCCAATATCCTTATGGGAAATATTCTTTCCCATACAGGCAAAAGCATTAGGGTAGCCATTTCTGGAGTGCCAGGTGTAGGGAAAAGCAGTTTTATAGAGGCTTTAGGACTGCTGCTCACAGGAATGGGAAAAAAAGTAGGGGTACTTACCATAGACCCCAGCAGCAAACAATCTGGCGGCAGTATACTAGGAGACAAAACTAGAATGACCCAATTAAGCAGCACTGAATTGGCCTATATTAGAACCACTCCAGCTGCTAGTAGTCTTGGTGGGGTGGCACAAAACACAAGGGGCAGTATTAAACTCTGTGAAGCTGCCGGGTTTGAGGTCATACTGATAGAAACAGTTGGGGTGGGACAAAATGAGTTAGAGGTACATGAAATGGTAGATTTCTTTTTACTCTTAAATTTACCTGGTGCAGGCGATGAAATTCAGGGAATTAAACGGGGTATTATGGAGGTGGCAGATGCCTTGTTAATTAACAAGGCAGACGGAGACGCAGTCCCGCTGGCCAAAAAAGCACAGCAGTATTTTAAGGCAGCCTTACACGCCTTCCAAAGTAGAGAAAACGGATGGAGCCCACCAGTTCTTTTGGCCTCTGCCACAGAAGGGACGGGTATTGTGGAAATATGGCAGCAAATAGAAACCTTTGTGGCCCTTCAACAAAAGAGTGGTGACTTTGAGCGCAATAGGCAACAACAAGAAATTTCAGGCTGGAAAAGCCAGATGACAGAAAGTCTTAAAAGAGCTTTCTTTAAAGACCCCACCGTAAAAGCCCTTTTATTGCAACTAGAGCTGGAAATTACAAGGGGAGACGCCACTGCTGTTCAAGCCACACAAAGAGCCATAGACACATTTAGGAAAGCATAGTAGTGCTTTCTATAAAATGAGTAGATTTGCGCTTTAAATAACATCTATGAAAATTCAAACACAAGAACTTCTTTCCATAGTAGTCCCCCTGTACAATGAATCAGAAAATGTGGGTTTGCTCACACAAAAAATTCACGAAAGTCTGGAGGGCTATGACTATGAGATTATTTATATAGATGATTTTTCTACTGACCAAACCAAGGCGGTGGTCAATAAAATGGCAGATCATAAAGTGCACCTTATTGCACTGAAAAAAAATTACGGTCAAAGTTTGGCCTTAGCTGCTGGCATAGACTACGCCTCAGGCACCTACATTATTACCATGGATGGCGACCTACAAAATGACCCCTCAGACATACCACAGATGCTGTCCTATGCAGTAGGTGGTGAATTTGACCTGGTTACAGGAATTAGACAAAAGAGAAAAGACAGTCTTATTAAAAAAATTCCATCAAAAATTGCCAATTTTTTAGTGCGTAGGGTCACCAAACTAGATATTAAAGACAATGGCTGCGCCTTAAAAGTATTTCATAAGGACATAGCAAAAGACCTAAACCTCTACGGAGAAATGCACCGTTTTATTACCTTATTGGCACACCTAGAGGGGGCCCAAATTAAGCAGGTTCCCGTCACACATCACGCCAGACACGCGGGCGTTTCTAAATACGGTTTGGAGCGCGTATTTAAAGTAATAGCAGACATGATGCTGCTGTTGTTTATTAGAAAATATATACAACGCCCCATTCACCTCTTTGGTATTATAGGGGTGCTTCTTATAGTTGCAGGCCTTTGCGTAAATGCCTATTTGGTCTATTTAAAAATTCTAGGAGAAGACATAGGAACCAGACCCCTACTCACCCTTGGAATGATGCTTATTTTTGCAGGAATCCAGCTTTTTACTATTGGTATTGTCATGGAATTACTCATGAGAACCTATTATGAATCTCAGAACAAAAGGCCCTATAAGGTGAGAAAAATCACCCAAGGCGGAAAATAGAAAAGCAGCCTTTTAATGAAGAAAAAAGTACTCTTAGTTTTTAAGATCCTGATAAGTGCAGCCCTGCTGTATTTAATTTTCAAAAAAATACCCTTTGAAAGTGTAAAAGAGACATTATTAGGCGTACAGTGGCCTTTTATAGCAATTGCATTTTTGTTTTTTGTGAGCTCAAAAGCAATAGCAGCCTTTAGACTTCAAAACTATTGGCGGAGTATTTCTGTACAGATTTCTCACGCTTACAATCTAAAATTATACCTCTTAGGGATGTTTTATAATTTGTTTCTACCTGGTGGTATCGGCGGGGACGCCTATAAAGGCTATGCCATAAAAAAACATTTTAAAACCCCTACCAAAAAGCTTTTTGGCATGCTTTTATTAGACAGACTCTCAGGATTGCTCCTGCTGGTACTCCTGGCTGTGATCTTAGCTCTTATTCCTGTTCATTCCTTTTTTATTCCCTATAGTTGGTATCTGTTGGGGATGCTACCACTTGTTATAGGCGTATTTTACTTTGGGGTTAAAAAAATATATCCTTACACCCTAACTATTTTTTGGGCTGCCTTTTTTAAATCTGCCTGGGTGCAAAGCTGCCAAATTTTAGCAGCGTATTTTATCTTATTATCACTAGGAGTTACAGATAGCTACGGGATCTATTTACTGGTGTTTTTACTCTCTTCTATAGTAGCTGTAATACCACTGACTATTGGAGGTGTAGGAAGCAGAGAACTCACTTTTTTATACGGCGCCCAATGGTTTGGATTGGCCTATGAAACTGCCATTGCTTTGAGCCTGCTTTTTTTCTTTATTACGGCGGTGGTGTCTGCCTTTGGCATGGGCTACCATTTTAAAAAACCGCAACTATAGGGGTGTTAAAGTGATTGGCAGCACAACTTATAAGTAATAAGTGTGGGGTTCTAATTTCCTAATCTAAATAAATTAAGAACATTTCTTCTAACTGAGCCGCTCTGGTAGCAGGGTTTAAAAAAGAGGCTTTAAGGCGGGTAATGCGGTATTTAGGTACCGCATAAGTAATGTTAAAAACAACATGAGAACCCCTTAGCTGCGCTAACTGCGCTGCGCTTACATAGAGCCAAGACTTATGGAGTACTTCTATTTCTAAAGGAGTTTCTACTATTTTGAGGGGGTCTCTAAGTCCAAAATCCATGGCCCAACTATGCCCATGGCCCCATTTGTAAATCTGATGAGGGTCTATGCTGGGGTCTAATTGTATTTTCTTTGCCATCTGAGTGCCCGCCTGATACTGTAAAAGTGAAGGATAAAAAACTAGATTCATAGCTCCATTTACAAGTACGGCTGCAAGCACCCCAGAAACCACTAGGCCTACTGGCCTATTTTTTTCTTTAAAAACCCAACAATAAGAGCCTATAAAACAAATAATAAATAGGATATAGGGCCAAAAAGAAGCGGGCGGAAACAGCCAAAACATGACTAGTGCACTTAAAACACTCAATAAAATAAAGATTCCTTTTTGCCATAAGCCAAGGGCGCTATGCCCTTTGGCATTTAGAAATCCTGCGCATAAAATGGCCCAAAGGCCCATACTGGCATTTAAGTAATGGGGCAGTTTAAATTGGGCAAAACTAATCATTAAAAATACCGCTATAAGTCCGTATAAAAGTCCCTGATCTGGCTTGGAAGGGAGTCTGTTACGCAGCCTGTTTAATAGCATATATATGGCCACAGGGGTAAAAGGAAGAAAGGCCCAAAGGAAAGTGTGAAAAAAGAAAAAATAATCTGAACTATTAGTTCCCATACCCCCACCGCTGAGTCTTTCAAAACTTTGCTCCCAGAGAATAAAAAAAATGCCAGAACGCCCAGACTTCCCTCTAATGACCAATTCTGGGTGCAGGTCAAACTGAAGGTAATAGGCGTACAAAATGGGGGCTATTCCTATAAAAAAAACACCTAGGCCTAAAAGGGTTTCTCTTCTGAGTAAAAGACGCCACTGTTTGGTGAACCAAAGGTGCCCTAATAATGGAAAAACAATCATGACCAGTGCCAAATGTCCCTTTGTAGAGAATGCCATAGCGGTAGCCAAAGCACCCACTGCCATAAAACGCCAATGGGGCTTAGAAATAAAAACTACAAACTGCCAAAGTGCTAAGGCAACAAAACCTGTGAGCAGTGCGTCTGTTCTGAGGTCTATTCCAGAGAGTACAATGGTTTGGGCACTTAAAAATAGGAGTGCCGCTACCCTAGCTACTTGGGTGTTATAGAGGTGTTTTGCCAAGGCATATACAGAATACCCCCCTAAGAAAAGTGCTAAAAGGCCGGGTAGCTTGTAGGACCATTCATGAATACCAAATATTTTATATGAGGCTGCCGCCAACCAATAGTGAAGGTGTGGCTTGTCTAAATAAGGGGCTGTCCCTTTGTATAGAGACCAAAAGTCAGACTCCTGAACCATCCGCATGGCCATGACTGCAAATTGAGCACTGTCATTTTCTAATAAACCAGAAAACAAGCCAAGCCCGTATACAGCTGCTAATAGCGATAAGAGTATGATGAAAATTTTCTGACTCATCATAGCCCTTTAATTTTTGGGGGGGTTAAAAGAATTTGTGCTTTAAAAATCTGCTGCCCAAGAAATGCAAAAAAAGCACCTACTCCAAACCCAAATAAAACATCTAAGGGATAGTGTACCCCTATATAAATTCTACTGTACCCAATGAGCAAAGCCAGACCAACAGAAGGAAACACAAACCACTTCCATTTATTTTTTAGAAGACTGGCCATAAAAACAGCAATACCCATACTGTTGGCTGCATGGGCAGAAAAGAAGCCATAAGCCCCACCACACTTACTTTTTACCAGCCTAAGCATTCCTTCTAATTGAGGTTCAAAACAAGGTCTTGGACGGGCCAGCCCCTCTTTAAATAAATTAGCTAATTGGTCTGAACAAAGAATAATAAGGCCTATAAAAACTATTGAAATAGCCGTTTTTTTTGGACCTAATTGCAAAAGGGCGCCGTATAGAAATATGATAACTAATGGGAGTCCTATCCATTTTTCTGATAGCAATAACCAAAATGAATCCCAAGTAGGAGATCCCCATCCATTTAGAAATAGAAAAAACTCTGTATCTAATTGGATCAGTTTTTTAAGCATTTATTGGTCGTATCTAGAAATTTCTCTATCGTAAAAATCGGTAGCTGCCTGAACCAGTATTTCGGTTTCAGTTTCCAACTCTTTTTCATCTTCTGGAGAAAAGTCTTCTAGCCACTCTACCTCATCATTTTCTAGATTGATAATAAACCTGGGGTAATCTGTATGTACAATAAAAATGGCAGTAGGGTAATCTGTGTTGTCTCCTAGTAAAAATTTTGGAAATTCCATATGGACTTGTTTAAGACTTTAATAACTCGTTTTCTTTAATGGCTTTTTACTCAAATAAGCATTAAAAATAGATTTTGCAAAATGCATTAAAAGTAAAGATACTTAATATTAAGAAACCTCTAAGCTAGTTTCTGTATGCATTTTAGTGAGGTAGTTAAACCTCATATAAAGCATAATGGCAGAAGCGGTTAGACCCGCCAAAAGCCCCAACCAAATTCCTACAGATTCTAGAGAAGTGTAAAGACCCAAATATAAACTGACAGGAAAACCAATCATCCAATAGGCTACAAAAGTAATGATAGTAGGTATTTTTACATCCTGAAAACCTCTGAGTGCCCCTAATACTACCACCTGCAGTCCATCTGATATCTGAAAAAATGCCGCTACTAGTAATAACTGAGCAGCTAGTACAATTACCTCTTTGTTGTCTGCTGCGTTTATAAGGTCATTGTTGTCCAGATAAATAGTTGGCAATAGATTTCTGAAAATCAAAAACAGGGCTGCAAAAATAACTTCTAAAATAAAGGTCAGTAGAAAAATAGACATGGCAATTCTTCTAAGCGCTTTAAAATCTTGTAATCCTTTCTGGTTCCCTACCCTAATCATAGCCGCAACCCCTAACCCCATTCCAACCATAAAGGTCATACTAGATAGGTTTAAAGCTATTTGATTGGCCGCCTGAGCGTTTTTGCCCAAGACCCCACTAAGCCAAATAGCAGAGGTGAAAATAGCTACTTCAAAAAACATTTGAAGGGCAGATGGGAAGCCAAGGTCAATGATTTTTTTAAGAACCTTTTTTTCAATAATTTTAAAATTAATGCCGTGAACGTAGGCGGCAAATTTCTTTTTATATCTAAAGATCATCCAAAGGTGAATCACCATCACTACCCTGGATACCAAGGTACCTACTGCAGCTCCCACAATCCCCATTTCTGGAAACCCAAAAGTTCCATAAATCAATAAGTAATTCAAGACAATATTAACAATGTTAGCAAAGACCGTTACATACATAGGGGCTTTGGTCTCAGACAGGCCCTCTGAAAACTGCTTTAGGGCTTGAAAAATAATGAGTGGTACCAATGAAAAAGCGACTAAATTTAAATAAGGCATGGCCAACGCCACTACTTCCACAGGCTGTTTCATATGGTACATCAGTGGCTTGCCTAATAAAATAAGAAAGAAAAGGGCCAAGCCTAAGACAGTACAAAGTACAATGCCGTGCTTAAGCGCAGATTTTCCTGCGGCTGTATTTCCTGCCCCATCAGATTCTGCTACTAGGGGCGTAATGGCTGTAGAAAAACCGATCCCAAGGGACATGGCTATAAAAACAAAACTGTTTCCAAGAGAGACCGCTGCTAATTGCGCTGTCCCTAATTGACCCACCATAATATTGTCTGCAAAGGCTACAAAGGTGTGGCCTAATAAGCCTAAAATTACTGGAAATGAAAGGCTTAGGTTGTATTTAAATTCTTTAGTGTATTGCTGTAACAAGGCTGTAAATTTGGCTGCAAATATAGGCTTTCTCCTTGAGCCATTTGTGACATAAAAATAAAAAAAATTAGCTACTTTTAGCTTCATTCCAAAATACATCCATTTCTTTTAAGCTCATATCTGCCAAAGAAAGTCCTTTTTCACTGGCTTTCGACTCTAGGTACTCAAATCTCTTTTTAAATTTTTGATTGGTTCGCTCCAAGGCGTTTTCAGGATTAATTCCTATGGCTCTAGCGTAGTTAATCATGGAAAATAATAGGTCACCAAATTCTGCCTCCATGGCGTCTTTGTCCTGCGCTTTCACCTCTACATTAAATTCTTCCAGTTCTTCTTGCACTTTTTCCCAGACCTGCTCTGGATGCTCCCAATCAAAACCAACACCCGCTACCTTTTCTTGAATTCTATAGGCTTTCACCAGCGCTGGTAGGCCATTTGGAACTCCTTCCAGCACACTTTTCTTTCCCTCTTTTAACTTTAATTGCTCCCAATTTCTCTTGACTTCTGCGGCATCTGCAACCACTACATCTCCATAAATATGAGGGTGTCTATGAATGAGTTTCTCACATATTTCATTGGCCACATCTGCCATATCAAAAGCTTTTTGCTCACTTCCTATTTTAGCGTAAAACACCAAATGCAGCAATAAATCTCCCAATTCCTTTTTCACCTCTTGAACGTCATTCTCTAAAATAGCGTCTGCCAGTTCATAGGTTTCTTCTATGGTTAAGAGCCTAAGGCTTTCCATGGTTTGCTTCTGGTCCCAGGGGCATTGCACTCTGAGTTCATCCATAATGGTGAGCAATCTGTCATATGCGGCTAACTGGGCTTTTCTTGTATTCATAGCAGTGGTTTTATCTTAAATAAGCACTGTAATAGGCTTGTATGTGACAAAACTAAGACTTTATACGTCATAGGTCTAAAAAATAATTCTTCAAAACTAGGAATGATGTACCTTGATTAAAATTTTATGTCATGAAAAAAATTACTTTGTTTTTTGTTATTTTGCTGGGTACATGCCCCTCTACAAAGGCTCAAAATTTATTTAATGATGAAGTTAAAGGCATAGAAAATACATATGCAAACCTTCCGTTGGACGCTAGCCCTATTGTCTTTACAGGGAGCTCTAGTGTAAGGCTTTGGAAAAACCTAGCGCTGGTATTTAACAATACTAATATTATTAATACAGGTTTTGGGGGTTCTACTGCTAAAGATTTATTAATATTTCACAAACCTTTAATCACACGCTTTAAGCCCGCACAGGTATTCATTTATGAGGGAGACAATGACCTATTTGAAGGGGTGTCACCCAGAAAAGTACTGGCCACCACAAAAAAAATAATCAGAAAAATTAAAAGAGATAACAAAGAGACAAAAATTGTGCTCATTGCAGTAAAACCCTCTTTGAGTAGGTGGTCTTTAAAAGATAAATATCTAAAATTAAATAAAAAGTTTCAAAGATTTAGTCATAGAAAAAGTCAGGTCTCCTTTGCAGATGTTTGGGCACCAATGCTTGAGAACAAGGCCCTTAAAGAAGATCTTTTTATTTCAGATGGCCTGCATATGAACCAGAAAGGATACCAGCTTTGGGAACAAGTCATTGGACCCTTAATACTAAAATAAAAACCAGACCAAACCCATGAAAAATATTCTTTTTAAACCCACAATTACCGCAGCCATTGCACTGCTACTGACTTGCAGCTGCCAAGACAAAAGCATTGTTGTTCAGGCACCAGAAATGGAGCTCTCACAGGCGGGTCTAATTCCTAGGCCTTTAGAAATAACAGAAAATGAGCAGGCCTTTGCCCTTTACAAAGACAGCTATATTCTAGTGGCAGACAGCAGTGAAGCCATGAAAAACTTAGGGAGGTTTACTGTAGAAAAAATATTTCAAAAAACAGGACTCCTACTAAAGGTAAATCCTAAAAACCCTCACAAAGGTGCTCCCAAAATTAAAATTCTATGGGAAGTGCCAACCCTAAAAAGCGCCATACATGAAGGAAATAAAAACCTAAGCGCTTACCTTAAAAACCCTTATGAGGTCAGTGAAGCTTATACTTTAAGTGTGGGAGAACAGGAGGTGGTCTTACAAGGCGTATCGGCTGCAGGCCTGTTTAGAGGCATTCAAACCCTCAGACAACTCATTCCAGAAAAAGCATCAGTTGGGCTGGCCCAAGACCCCTTGTGGGTGCTAGCCGGTGGGTATATTTCAGACGCTCCTTACTACGCGTATAGGGGGGCTATGTTAGATGTGGCCAGGCACTTTTTTAATACGTCAGAAGTAAAGCGCTTTATAGACCAACTGGCCTATTATAAAATAAATACCCTACACCTACATTTAACAGATGACCAGGGATGGCGCATTGCCATAGACGCCTGGCCCAAACTTACAGCAGTGGGAGGCAGTAAAGAAGTGGGCGGTGGCCTAGGTGGTTATTACAGCAAAGAACAGTATATAGATTTAGTGGCTTATGCGGCCAAGCACTTTATAAGCATTGTACCAGAAGTAGACATGCCCGGCCATACCAATGCGGCCTCTGTGGCCTATCCATTTTTAAATGGAAATGGAAAAACACCAGCATTGTATACGGGCACAGAAGTAGGCTTTAGCACTTGGGACGCCAACAATGAAAAGGTCTATGATTTTGTAACAGATGTGGTGGGTGAAATTGCAGCCATGAGCCCTGGACCCTATTTTCATTTAGGGGGCGATGAAAGCCATGTCACTGAAAAAATGGACTATATTACTTTTATAGACCGGGTAAGTGAAATTGTAAAGCAAGCGGGTAAAACGCCAATTGGGTGGGATGAAATTGTCACTGCCCACACAGATGAAACTGCAGTAGCTCAATTTTGGGCCTCAGAGGAAAACGCAGCCATTGCTGTTCAAAAAGGCATGAAGGTACTGCTATCTCCAGCTAAAAAAGCCTACCTAGACATGCAGTACCAGGAAGATTCTCCATACGGCCTACATTGGGCGGGATATGTGCCTGTAGACACTGCCTATATGTGGACCCCAGAAACCTACGCCAAAGGGGTACCTAAAGAACTCATTCTAGGAATAGAAGCCCCCCTTTGGTCAGAAACGGTAAGCAATAGTGATGAGATAGAATTTATGGCCTTTCCTAGACTGCCTGGCTATGCAGAACTGGCTTGGACCACTCCAGCGCTTAGGTCTTGGGACCACTACAAAGCCCGTTTGGCCAAGCAAAGCCATTTCTTTGACCGCTATCAAATAAATTATTACCGCTCTGCTAAAATAGATTGGGAAACCACAGTCTCAGACCCTAAAACTTTAGGTAAAGACTAATTTTTAAAACAGAAATAACCCAATAAAAAAGCCAGCGCTATGCGCTGGCTTTTTTATATGAATAATGTCTTTTTTACTTAATCCCTGGAAGTGCTAAAGGAGCGGGTGTCTGCCAGTAATAAGAAGGGGCTTTTTTAGCCTCTGGCCATACTTGGTCTAAGGCTTTGGTGTCGTATACCTTCCCGTCTTTTACAACTTTAGACACCGTATTAGTGTTTCTAAGGTCTTCTAAAGGGTTGGCATCTAAGATCACTAAATCTGCTATTTTACCTGCAGCTATACTTCCCAAATCACCGTCTAAACCTAGAGATTGTGCGCCTAGAATAGTAGCAAACCTAAGGGCTCCGTGTGGGCTTAAACCGCCACTTCCTACAGACCAGAGTTCCCAGTGGTACCCCAAGCCTTGTAATTGTCCGTGGCTTCCTATACCGCCAATACCACCAGCAGCTTCAAGGTCATTCATAAATTCTGCGTGCTTTTTAAATATATGCTCCTCTTCCATAAACCATCCTGGTCTGCGTCTAGACTTTCCGGCCAATTCTTCATAAGGCGTATAAAACTGTAGTTTGGCGTCTCCCCATACATTCTCTGTGGCATAATAGAAATTTTCTGCCCATGGGCCTCCATAAGAAACTAGTAAAGTAGGGGTTACAGCCATTTTTGCGTCAGCAATGGTCTTTACCACATCTGAATAAATAGGATAGATAGGCAAAGAGTGCTCATGCCCTGGGTAACCGTCTAAGAGTTGGGTCATATTGAGTTTAAAATCTAAACCACCCTCTGTGGTAGGAATGAGTTTTAACTCTTTGGCAGCCATAATCACCCACTGGCGCTGTTGGCGGTTCCCTACCAAATACATTTTAATACTCTTGGTGTTGTAGTACTCACTGTATTGTTTTAGCACCTCTTTGGCGTGGTCTAAACTCTCTATTTTATAAGCCCAATAGCCCACACCAGGACCTGTAGAATAAATTCTAGGGCCTGCAATCTTACCAGCGTCTACCATATCTGAATAGGTGAGCACGTCTGTGGAGCCTGTTTGCGGATCTCTAGTGGTAGTGACCCCATAAGCCAAATTGGCTGCATACATCCATACTTGGTTTTTTTGAATACCCCAATTGGGCCACATATGCGCGTGGGTATCTATAAAACCAGGTGTAATGGTTTTGCCGCTCATATTCATAACAGTAGCGTTGTCCGGTACTTCTAGGCTTCCAGAAACACCTACTGCGGCAATTCTATGGTCTTTAATAAGAAGGTCTCCGTTCTCAATGACCTCATCTCCATTCATGGTAATAATTCTAGCACCTTGTAGCAGTAAAACCCCCTTGGCCAAGTCTTTTTGAAAGGCCACTTTTACTTTTAATTCAGCGGCCATAAAAGGTTTTGGGTCTTCTTTCTTTTCCTCTTTTTTAGCTACTTCTGTAGTGTCTTTTTTAACTAAGGCTTCTGCCTTTTTAGCCGCTTCTTCTAGCTTCTTTTCTGCAGCCAACTGATCTTGGTACACTTTAGCGGCAGGCAAGTCATAAGTAAAGAAACTAGCCCCTAAAGACCAGTATATTTTATCACTCTGGTCTCCCCATACAGGGAACTCCCCACCAAAAACAGTGAGTTTATGAGCTGGAAAAGCAGCAGTGCTGGCCTTGGCTAAAGAAATCTTAGGCGTTTGGCCATACATAGGAATAATCACAGAATAAATATCATTGTTAATCTTAGCCAGGGCTGTTTTCCCGTCTGGTGAAATCATAATTTCAGAAGCGGTAGAAGCTTTGTTATCTTCTCTCCAAGCGTCCTCTGCAGAGGGAAGTGCAGCAGCCTTACTCACACCAAAAGCAAGGTCATGGTCTTCCTTAAAATAATCAGAAGAACCAAAAGTCTCTATTCCTGTGAGGCTTAGGTGCTCCTTTTCATCGGTACCGTCCCATCTAATAGAAACCAGGCCTTTGCTCCCACTGTACAGATAAATTCTATCTTCTACTTTAGTAAAATGAGGCATTTCTCTGCCCTTAGATTTGGCTATAAGTACATTGGGACCACCCTTTGCAGACACCCACATAAGGTCTTCTGTGGCATGAGAGGCCATGGGGCCTATAGCGTCTTTGTATACTTGGGTACTGCCCGCTAAAAACACAATTCTGTTTTGGGTATAAGACCAACGCGGTTGGCTGTAAATACCAGAGGTTTGAGTCAATCTTACTAAAGCCGTTTTTCTGTTAAAAGTAGCCTTGTACAAATGACCCTCCGCTCCATTCCAAGTAGAAAACACCAAGCTTTTTCCATCTGGTGACCAGGCGGGTTGTGCCTCTGTAAAATCATTTTGAGTCACTCTTGTAGGCGTTCCGTTTGGAAGCTCCATAGTATACAAACGGTTTAGAGCTGTAAAGGCCAAACGCTTAGCGTCTGGTGACGGTTTGGCGTCTCTAATTTGAGAAGCCATGGCCGTTTGGCTGTCAGAAATAGGATATTTGAAATCTAATTGAGGCCCTAATTCTAAAGCTACTTGAGCTGTAAATGGAATTTCTACACTAGACTTATCTGCTATGCTTATGCGGTTTATTTTACCGCCATAAGACACTACTAAAGACTTTGAGTCTGGTGTAAAAGCCATGGCTGGCAACACACCTAAGGGTGCTATAGACTCCTGCTCATCTCTTTGTACCGGGTAAGCCAGCCAAGATTCTGCGCCTGTTTTTAAATTTCTGAGCACCAGGCCTGTTTGGGTTTCAAACCTACTGCCGTATACCAACCAAGTTCCGTCCTTAGACAGGGTGGGTGTAAAAGCAGAACCATACCTAGAAGTAATCTCATTGACACTGCCGTCTTCCATGCTGTAGGTCCCTATTTGGTATTGAGGAAGCTGTGCATTGTAATTCCAGGCACTATTTCTCTGAGAAAAATAGAGCAGTTTCCCGTTCGCTCCAAAAGCAGGGTCTATGGTTTTTAAATTTTTAGGCTCTGGAATTAAGGCGGCTCCACTTCCAGAATCTTTATGGTAGAGGTGTAGTTTAATATTTCTCTTTCCTTTTGCACCTACTATATAGTCTCCGTCTGGGGTCCAAGCGGCAGAGAAAAAATTATCCTTAGACTCTTTGGTAAGCTGTCTGTCTTCTTTAGTGGCTAGGTCCATGACCCAAATATTATCTGAACCACTTTTGTCTGAAATATAGGCCAGCGATTTCCCATCTGGGCTAAAACGCGGGTGTACCTCATATGCCAAGCCTGTAGTAAGTGCGGTAGCTGTTCCACCTGCTATGGGCATGCTGTAAAGGTCTCCCATGAGGTCAAAGACAATAGTACTGCCGTCTGGACTTACGTCTAAAGACATCCAGGTGGCTTCTGTAGCCTTAAAATCTATGCTTCTTGTGGGTTCTAAAGGCAACTCTTTGGTGGCCTTTTTAATAGTGTCATTGATGGCCGTTGCTTTTTCTTGTGCTTGGGTATTGGCAGTAAATAAAGCACTAAGGGCCAAGGCCCCTAAAATATTTTTAAACATCATACAGTTAGATTTTTTTTGCAAACTAAAGGTATGATATTATTTCATTAAAGGGTGGTAAAAAAAAAAGCCAGCGCTATGCGCTGGCTTTTTCAAATTACAGAAATATCTGTTTATTTTTTAACCGCCGCCTTAGAAGTCTTTCCTCCGCCTTTAGCAGCAGATGACGCCTTAGGGCCCGCCTGTTTTACGTTTCCTTTAGGAGTAGTCATTTTACCAGAGGCAGCAGCCCCTTTGTCTACCCCCTTATTGCTACTGGCCTCTAATGCTTCTGCAGAAAAGTCTAACAACTTATTCTCCTGTAAGATATTGTACCACTGAATTACCTTTTTAATATCTGAAGCATAGACCCTATCCTCGTCATAATTTGGCATAACCCCAAAGAAATACCCTTCTAAATCTAATTTATCTGCCTTATGAGAAACCGCTGTTTTAGCACCCATTTCCTTTTCAGAAATCTTCTTGAAAACTTCTATTAAAGGCATTTCTTCTTGTAAAGTATAAATAGCTATTTCAGAAAGTACGCTGACATTGCTCTTTAAGTTTACCGTTACTTTTTTGCCGTCTACTAAAGAAACAGCTACAAAACCACCTCTTGTTTGGGTTACCATTTGGAATAAACCTGGTTTTCCTGCAATGGATAAAATTTTATCTAAACTCATACGATTCTTAAAATTTTGGCAAATATGAAACTTTTAACTTATATAAAAAATGGTTTACCTGCCTTTTTTCATTTCTGGAAAACGCATGCGGTAGTCTGCACTAATTTTTCCCTTAGATATATCACTCAATCTCCCCTTTAAAATTCTCTTTTTTAGAGAGCTCAATTTGTCTGTAAATAAAATACCTTCTATATGATCGTATTCATGCTGAATAACCCTAGCCAACAAACCGTCAAAGCTTTTGGTATGGGCTTTAAAGTTTTCATCTACATAGCTAATGGTAATATCTGGCTTGCGCAAAACATCTTCTCTCACATCTGGAATGCTTAAACAGCCCTCATTGAAAGACCATTCCTCTCCGGTCTCTTCTATGATTTTTGCATTGATAAATACCTGCTTAAAATCTGTTAACACATCTTGTTCTGCTTTGGTAAGCGCATCGTCATCTGCAAAAGCGGTGGCATCTATGACAAACAATCTAATAGGCAAACCTACTTGCGGTGCTGCCAAACCAACGCCATGAGCCTGGTACATAGTTTCCCACATATTCTCTATCAGACTCTCTAAAGCTGGGTAGTCTGCGGCAATGTCATGGGCTACTTTTTTTAATACGGCGTCTCCGTAAGCAACTATGGGTAATATCATGATATTCTATTTAAATAAGCTTGTAATATAATAGTGGCACTAATTTGGTCTATCATGCCCTTTTCTTGTCTTTTCTTTTTTTTCATCCCTCCAGCTATCATGGCCTGAACAGCCATTTTAGAGGTAAAACGCTCATCTTGTCTCTCAATTAAAATCCCTGGAAAAGCAGTCATTAATTTTGGGATTAACGCCAAAATATGCACTTCAGACTCAGAAGGTTTATGGTCCATCTGCCTGGGTTCTCCTAGCACAATAGTACTCACCGGTTCTGTTTCCATATATTTTTTCAAATAGGGAATAAGTAAAGCAGTCTCTACAGTCTCTAAACCCGATGCAATAATTTGCATAGGATCTGTAACGGCCACTCCCGTTCTCTTCACTCCAAAATCTAACGCTATTATTCTGTTCAAGTTTTTTTTTGCAAAAATAGCCCTAATTATGTTACAACTATAAGATTCTACTCCCTTTTCCTGAAATTGAAACTATATTTACGCTTAAAACAATCCTTATTATGACAGATTATAGACCTATTATAGAGGCCGCTTGGGAAGACAGAACCTTATTAGAAAAAGCAGACACACAGGCCGCCATTAGAGAAGTCATTAACCAAATAGACCTAGGCCAACTTAGATGTGCCGCTCCCTCAGCAGACGGGTGGGTCATTAATGAGTGGGTGAAAAAGGCCGTAGTGCTTTATTTTCCTATCCAAAAAATGGAAACATTTGAAGTAGGTATTTTTGAATACCATGACAAAATGCCCCTAAAAAGAGGCTATAAAGAAAAAGGAATTAGAGTGGTACCCAACGCCGTAGCCAGACATGGCGCTTACATAGCCCCCGGCACTATTCTAATGCCCTGTTATGTAAACATTGGCGCTTATGTAGACAGCGGCACCATGGTAGACACCTGGGCCACCGTGGGCAGCTGCGCCCAAATAGGCAAGAACGTTCACCTGAGTGGTGGCGTGGGTATTGGAGGGGTATTAGAGCCCTTACAAGCCGCCCCTGTTATTATAGAAGACAACGTATTTATAGGCTCTAGATGCATAGTAGTAGAAGGAGTACGCGTAGAAAAAGAGGCCGTATTAGGCGCTAATGTAGTACTCACTGCCTCTACCAAAATTATAGACGTCACCGGAGACACACCAATAGAACGCAAAGGCTTAGTGCCCGCCAGGTCTGTAGTAATCCCAGGAAGCTACACCAAAACCTTCCCAGCTGGAGATTTCCAAGTACCCTGCGCCCTTATTATAGGCACCAGAAAAGAAAGCACAGACAAGAAAACATCTTTAAACGACGCCCTAAGAACCTACAACGTAGCGGTTTAAGTTGGCCTCTGGCCGATATCCTTTTTTTTAAAAGCAATTGATATACACTTTAATGGTGCACAAAGCTTTTTTATAATTTAAAAAACGTATGTTTATAAATTGGAAATTTTGTTAACCAAACTTTATTAAATATAAATACCACCAACCAATCTTTATTACCCGGCTTATGGCCAATACTATTACAAAAAAGCAGCTTCCGAGGAAGCTGCTTTTTATTTAAAAAATGTAGTAAAAAGTAATTTATTTTGTGATCTCTGTATCTTTAATTCCTACTACTTCCACGTCAAAAATAAGGGCTTCACCAGCCAGAGGGTGATTTCCATCTATGACAACAGTTTCGGCTTTAACTTCAATCACACGTAAATTCGTTTCTTTCCCATCTGGAGTTTTAGAAATGAGTCCCATACCAACTTTAGGTGTAATATCTTCAGGAAGTTCAGTTTTTTGTACTTCTTGTTTTAAATCATCGTTGATTTCTCCATACGCTTCCTCTTTAGCAATTGTAATGGTTTTTTTTTCATTTAACTTCATGTCCATTACCCCTTTCTCAAAACCAGGTATTATCTGTCCTTGTCCTAGAGTAAACTCTAATGGTTCTTTTCCTTCAGAGCTATCAAAAACCTGTCCGTCAGACAACTTACCCGTATAATTTACTTTAATCGTGTTGTTTTCTTTAACTTGATTCATCATATGATTTTTAAATTTAAAAAATACCCTTTGCATAATTCTTACGCAGCAAACATTTTAGTTTAACCTACTAACACATTAGCCACTAAAACCAAGCCAAAGAACAGATAAACTAGAATAAAATTTAAAAACCTGTAAATAGACAAGCTTATATGTGAAAATAGGAATCACTCTAGGGGTCTTTTATACGTCAATCAAGAACCGTTTATTTTCAGTCCCACCAAGTGAGCTGTAGATTAAAAATTTGACTTTAAGGGGACCTTTGAAAAAATCAATCTTAAAACTAAAGAGGGCGTTCGTATAAACCATTTACTGTTTAAAGCTGGCTGTACTAAAGGGGTTACGGAAAAAGGGAAGGTTTCATAGAAACGGAAAGTCAACTAGATCAAGACAATCAGATATAAAATGATGAATTTAAAAAGACCTATTAGGAAGATAATATAACTATAGTCGGGTGTTTTTTAGCTATCTTTTGGCTTATAAATGACAATTATCTGAATAAGAATTGCGAGAAATATTAATATATATATTTCAATTTGCGTAAAAAGTTCCACTGAACTAATCGCTTTTTCACTTATTGACATTTGCTTTTTGCCTTCATCTAACTGAATTTTTGACAAATCATACAGATTATCCTTAACTTCTGAAATCCGTTTGACTAAAGCTGTATTTTGAACAAATTTTGACTGAATAAAAGCAGTTTCGAAATTTCTAAGTGATTCTAAATTCTTTTTAAAATCATTGAATACTTGCCTCTCTTTTGTGGTCAGTTTTGTTTGCTCAAACCTATAAACAAAACCCTGAATATCTTTGCTAACTTGTTTGTTCCTATCTAAAAAGAAGACTGAATCTGAAACGGCAACTGCAATCTCTTTTTCCTGAATTGAATTGGATATTTCATAAATTAAATCATTTGCAATAAGTCTGTCTTCGTAAATTGCAACTACAGAATCTTTGACTCTTACAAAATTATTTTTATCAATTAAATTAGTGGCAAGTATTAAAATAAAAATCATTAGAATTCCAAGAACCCATTTAACTTTATTATAGAATGTCATACCCATATTTTTTTTATAATAAAAAAGGCCTTCTAGAATAGAAAGCCTTTTAAAAATCAATTAATCTACAACTGTTAATAATTCTTTATTTTTTATTGCTTCGTCAATGTCAACAGTAAGATACTTATGACTATTAAAAAATTTTCTCGGTTCAACAAGTTTTATTGTTGCCACACGTTTTCCATTCCTTTTCTCATCAATAGAAGTGATTACCACTTTTTTGCCTTTAATATTCTTATAGTTGGCTATGCCCCCTTTTTTTATAATAAAGTTAGCTCTTGGGAAATTAATGTGCTTGTAATTATTATACTTCACATTCCCAATTAAAAAAACATCACCAGAATTAAAATCTGAAGAAGAGCTTTGAGAATACATCAATGCGGTAACAAAAAATGCTAAAACTGAACTTAAGATGTAGTTTTTCATAATGATCAAATTTAAAATTAATGTCCACTAAATATAAATAAAATGCACATAATATTCAACAAAAAAGCATAGTTTGTATTCATTATTGAATAAAAAACTAAATAACCATTTACCATTAAGGGCTATGTGAAGTTGCATTTAACAGGGCGTTATACCCCATTTAAATACAGCCCTTAAAATATGACTCCTATCAATAAATATACTGTAATTCTTTTTGGTGTTTTAATTATTGGAGTTGGATTGCTACTGCTTATAAGTCCCATATAGATGAATTTTCGCTTTATTTTAAAAATATTTGTATTTTGCAAATAGTGAAAACTTTTAAAGCAGGTCAAAAATCAGCCGAACGCTTTAAACACCACTATTAATAAATAACAAAACAAAGATGAAAAAATTATCCAAAACTTTTTTAAGTAGCGTATTTGCTTTATTCCTTTTACTGGGTTTTACGAATTGTAAAAATGAAACTGCAAGTGAGCCAACTGACCCACATATGGCTTTAGAAAAAGCAGAAATGCAGTTAGGTGAAAATCTAAAAATGTATGAAACAGTTTGGGATGACATTCTTAACAAAGGAGACATTGACAAAATAAACCAAACTAATTTTGATGAAAATGTGACCCTTATAACAGTGCCAGAAAATATAGCGGGTATTCAGGGGTTTAAGACCTACTACCAAAATTATCTTACAGGATTTTCAGACATCACTTTCACAATTGTCAATGTGTTTGGACAAGGCAATGACATTGTAAAACATTGGAATTTTAAAGGCATTCACTCAGGAGAATTTTTTGGAATACCAGCTAGTGGAAGACAGGTAGATATTGACGGTGTCACAATGGTAAAAATGAAAGATGGAAAAATATCGCAGGAAGAAGATTTTATGGACAATCTGTCTTTTTATCAGCAACTTGGAATCATTCCTGCTGAATAGCTAGGGCTGGCAACCACTACCTATACCGAAAATATGACCCTCAAATACCCAACAAACTGCCTAAGCATTGTTTGCCTATTACTTTTAAGCACTTTTGCTAAAAATGTAACTGCTATTTCAGATAAATTCACAGAAGATTCAATTAGCACTGAATAAATACAAGCAAAGCATCCTTTTATGACGCGGCTTAAAGCCAATCCTAATTATATAAAGAAGCATTTATTATGAAAAGAATTCGAAAAAAAACATCCGTAATTGTACTCGCTGGAGCTTTTATTTTAACATCTCTTTCTCTATTTTCTTGTAAAAACGAAAGTTCTGAATTAACATCGAAAGAAAAAGAAACTATTAAAAAAGAAATTTCAGCGCAGGTAGAAAAAATTGTAAAGGGTGCTGGACAGTTAAATATTGAAATGGCTATGAGTCCATATTCAAACGCCTCTGACTTTTTAGTAGTCAATCCTGACGGGACTTTTTTAGACTATAATGGAATGAAAGAAGCCAATACAGAATCTTTTAAACAATTAAATTCGATGAAATTTGTTACAAAAAATGAGCAATTTAAATTTCTGACAAAAAACAAAGTGCTCCTTACTTGGTATGGCCAAAATGAGTTTGAAATGAAAACTGGCGAGAAAATGAAAATTGAATCTTACGTTGGAACTATGCTTTTTAAGAAAATAGACAATGAATGGAAAATAGTTTATGCGCACGAATCAGCATCGTCACCGGAAATGAAATAATTAAATTAAACAGAGTGCATTCTTCTAATCATTAAGAGGTGCTCCATAAATAGGTGTCATTCAGATATTGATTATAATAGCGTAATTTTATTAAAAACCAAAAACTAATATTATGAAATCAAAAATTTTAGGATTAGTAATTGTAACCCTCATGTTTTCTTGCAAAAAAGAAAATAAGATGGCTCAAATAGAAATTATAGAATACTCTATTGAACAATTTATGGATAATGAATCTGTAGGGGGTGGAAGCTTTTCATCAGACAACAGCAATCTATTAGTGTCTAGTAACCGCTCAGGTATTTATAACGTGTTCACTATTCCTGCAAAAGGAGGAGAAATGACAGCTATTACACAATCAGATAGCACCTCCATTTCAGCAAACTCTTATTTCCCAAATGATGACAGAATGTTATTGAGTGCAGATGGAAATGGTGATGAAATTGATCATTTATTTGTAAGAGAACTAGATGGTACTATCAAAGACATCACACCAGTATTAGGTGCCAAATCTGATTTTTACGGTTGGTCTAAAAATGAGAAATATTTATATTATGGATCTAATAAAAGAGACCCTAGATTCTTTGATGTGTATAAAATGTCTATAGATGGCTATGCTTCGGAAATGCTCTATCAAAATAATGATGGACTTAATTTTTCGGGGATATCTAGCGATGAAAATTATTTTGCGCTAACCAAATCTTTAAACACTAATGATAGTGATTTATCACTTTACAATGTAAAGACCAAAGAAATGGTTCAGGTGAATACAAATCAAAGTGCAAATTCTGCTCAAGATTTTTCTAAAGACAATGCAACCTTCTATTATACCACAGATGACGGGGCTGAATTTGCTTATTTAATGTCGTATCACCTAGAGACACAAGATAAGAAAAAAGTATGGGAGAAATCATGGGATATTTCTGGCGCCAGTTTCACTTCTGAAGGGACTTATATGGTGGTTTATGTAAATGAGGATGGTAAAAATGTCATTGAAGTGTTAGATACCGACACCATGACAGCTATCAATTTACCAGATTTTGAAGATAAAAGTATTACTAGTGTTGGGTTTAGCGATGACGAAAAATGGATGCGTATGTATGTGGGTGGTTCTAACGCACCTTCAGATTTATATACCTATAATTTTGAAACCAAAGAACAACACAAACTTACTAATGTATTAAATGAGCAGATCAATGCAGAAGATCTAGTCACTGCAACAGTAGTGCGTTATGAGTCCTTTGACGGCACTGTAATTCCTGCCATCTATTATGTACCTAAGCAAGCTTCCGCAGAAAACAAAGTACCTGCAATGGTTTGGGTTCACGGTGGGCCTGGAGGGCAAACAAGACAAGGGTTTAGTTCTTTAATACAATACATGGTCAATCATGGTTATGCAGTTTTAGCAGTAAATAACCGGGGTAGTAGTGGCTACGGAAAAACGTTCTACCAAATGGATGACTTAAACCACGGAGAAAAAGATTTACAAGATTGTGTAGAAGGCAAAAACTGGCTAGCGTCTCAATCTGAAATTGACGGTGATAAAATAGGTATTATGGGCGGTTCTTATGGGGGTTATATGACTATGGCAGCACTTACCTACACTCCAGAAGAATTTGATGTTGGTGTTAATTTATTTGGTGTTACCAATTGGATTAGAACATTAAAGAGTATTCCACCATATTGGGAATCTCAGAGAAAATCATTATACCTAGAATTAGGAGATCCGTATACGGCAGATTCTATTAGATTGAAACAAATTTCTCCGTTATTTCATACGGATAAAGTAACCAAACCATTAATTGTTTTACAAGGATCTCAAGACCCTAGAGTTTTACAAGTAGAATCTGATGAAATTGTTGCTGGTGTAAGAAAAAATGGGGTTCCTGTAGAATATGTATTGTTTGAAGATGAAGGTCATGGTTTTGTAAAAAAAGAAAACCAAATTGAATCTTACAGTAGAATTCTTAAATTTTTAGACAAACATCTAAAAAAGGAAAAGGCACCCATTGATGGGGCAACAGAAGCTATTGAAATTGAAAGCACAAAAAAATAGCAGCCAATTTAATTAGACTGTAATCACTATTGGAGGGATTTATTTATAAAAGTATTTTCCATAAAAAAATACAGCAACAAAAAGTAATGACAGTTTAGGGCTAAACGTACTAGTAAGTTTAGCCCTAAGTTGTTAATAATAAATATATATTTTGAAATACTTAATTTTCATAATCATCCTGTTTACCTCTATGACGCCAAATATAATCTTCCATTTTAATCAAAAATCAGAACTGAAAAACTGGGTAATTATTAATGATGGTGTTATGGGCGGAAAATCATCAGCTTCCTTTGGATTAAGTCCAGAAGGTTATGGTGTTTTTAAAGGTTCTATATCATTAGATAACAACGGAGGGTTCTCTTCTGTGAAGTATGCATTTAAAAGAAAATTAATTAAGGATTTCAATATAATTGTCCTTAAAATAAAAGGGGATAATAAAAAGTATCAATTTAGAATAAAATCCAATTCAAGGGATTATTATTCCTATATCTCCCCCTTCTCTACTAATGGAGACTGGCAAGAAATACAAATCCCTCTAAAAGATATGTACCCCTCATTTAGGGGAAGAAATCTTGAGAAACCAAATTTTTCAGAGGATTATATTGAAGAAATAACTTTCTTAATAGGAAACAAAAACGAAGAAAAATTTGAACTACTTATAGATAAAATAGAACTGGAATAAATTAAGTATTAAAACTATTTACAATACGGTATGTGGCAAATAAGGCGTTCTGTAGTGTCCGAACCTTATTGGATTTGTGCTGACGGAAATGAATTTCTGACGAATCAAAAAACACCAAAAAGCATGAAGCAAACTAATGAAAGAGCGTAAAAAATTATCTGAATTAGCCTCTACAGCTATATGTGGTAATGACATAAGCTCATCTGTATTATACGTATCTGCCATAGCCATAGCCTTTGCTGGGCAATATGCTTGGATTACACTCCTTATTGTTTCCTTGGTACTTTTTCTGTTTAGAAGAATATACGGAGAAGTAGTTGGCGCATTACCCTTAAATGGGGGTGCCTATAATGCATTATTAAATACAACTAGTAAATCTATGGCCTCCTTTGCCGCCACACTAACGCTATTGTCTTATATGGCTACAGCAGTCATTTCTGCAAATGAAGCCATTCATTATCTCCATCATTTAATTCCAACAATTCCTATCATTATTGCCACCATCATATTACTGAGCCTTTTTGGTGTTCTTACCATTGGCGGTGTTTCTGAATCTGCCAAAGTTGCCATAGGGATTTTCCTTTTCCATTTAACCTCTTTTGCTATACTAAGTGCTTTTATCATTTTTTTTCTTCTAACTCATGGGGTGGAAATATTTATTGAAAACTGGCATTTTCCCACCACAGGCGGGAGTATCACCAATGCTATTTTTCTTGGTTTTGCAGCCTCCATGTTAGGCGTTTCTGGGTTCGAAAGCTCTGCCAACTTTGTAGAAGAACAACAGAAAGGAGTATTCCCAAAAACATTGAAAAATATGTGGATTGTGGTGAGTATTATTAATCCATTAGCTGCCTTGTTTGCGCTTTCATTATTTGCCATGCCTCTGTTACAAAGCGATGCGTATCAAAATACACTATTAATAGAAATGGCATCGCACGTGGGGGGCAATTGGTTAGCCATTTTAATTGGAATTGATGCTTTTTTAGTGCTAAGTGGAGCGGTACTTACCAGTTTTGTTGGCGTTACAGGTTTGCTTGAACGGATGGCTCTTGACAGGATATTACCCCAGTATTTTTTAAAGAAAAATAATAGGGGAAGTTCCTACCGGATCATCCTTATTTTCTTAATCTTAACCATATCTGTACTTCTTATTACTAAAGGAGATGTAAAACTATTGGCCGGCGTTTATACTATTTCCTTTTTATCTGTAATGGCCCTGTTTGGAATAGGGAACATCCTATTAAAAGTTAAGCGCAATTCGTTGCCTAGACCTGAAAAAGCTACCTGGCTTTCAGTATTGGTTGCAATTGCAGCTGTTATTGTTGCTTTGGTAGGAAATATAATAATGGAACCAAGAGCGGGAGTACCCAGTAATTTATCTGTCTTCCTTGAATATTTTGTGCCATTCATTGTATTGATTCTGATCATGCTAAACCGGACTGTATTGCTAAAAGTCCTATTGAGGTTAATCCACTCTGTTTTTGATCCTTTTAGAAAATTTGTTTTACACACTGATAAGAAAATACTCTCGGTCATTGATGACATTAATTCTCAGGAATTTGTCTATTTTACAAAAGATGATAATGTAGAAACTTTAAACAAAGTCATGCTTTACATTCAAAATAATGAACACACAAAAAAATTGAAAATAGTGTCCGCCATTAGAAACAGAGTGGCCATCACCGAACAATTTAGGAATGACATTAATGTCATTGATAGAGAATATCCCAAGATCAAGATTGATTTCATTGAGTTAGATGACCCATTTGGTCCTGAGCTCATTAATAGATTATCAAAAGAATGGAATATTCCAATCAACTTTATGTTTATTGGTTCACCTGGGGATCATTTCCCATATAAGATTGAAGAACTGGGTGGCGTGCGACTAATTATTTGATAAAAAAGGGAATAACCCATGATAAAATTCTTTAGAAAAATACGCTACGATCTTATGGAACAAAATAAAACAGGCAAGTATTTCAAATATGCCATTGGAGAAATTGTCCTTGTAGTGATTGGAATTTTAATTGCTTTACAGATAAACAACTTAAATGAAAGCGCAAAAAATAAAAGACAGGAACTAGTAATTCTTGAAAATATTCTTCAAGATTTACAAAATGACAAAATAGGATTAAACAGCATAATAGAGAGGAGAGCAAGCAAGGTAACTTCTGCCAAAATAATGATTGGTTACTACAATGGAGTGAAAATAGATCAATTAACGGATTATTATTACCATTGGACAAATGTTCTTATTTGGGAAGCTCACTATCCAAGAAATATTGCATTTAAAGAATTGGTTAATTCAGGAAATGTGTCCATCATTAAGAATGCAGATATTAAAAATTCCCTTTTAGACATTACTGCTTCCTATGAAAAACTGATTACTATTAGAGAGCATATGTATGACGACTATACTCTTTTCCTATACGAACCCTATTCTGGAATGATAGATTTTGGAGTCGGAATTAAAGTTTGGTCTAATCCAAACATCAAAATAGAATTATCAGAAGAAGACGTAAATGTGGCTTTAAAAAGTAAGACAATAAAAAATGGGTTTACCCTAGCATCCTTTAATAACAGCTTACTAAAAGAACAACTAATTGAAATATTGAATACCGTAGATGTCACTATTAATTTAATTGAAAAAGAAATTAATAAATAATCAAAACAATAGAAGCAGACTCAAATAGCCCTAAGTTCCTTAGTATTTCCTCTAATATATCCCCATATAGTTTGGCCATCAACTAAATATTTGTATATTTGTATCGCACACGATATAAACGTATGCGATAATATAATTATAATGGATAAATACGTAAAAACTACAGTAATACAAAACGTATTCCGCATACTATTGGCAATATTTATGATTTATGCCGGTTTTAGTCACCTCACTTTTAATAGGGTTGACTTTCAGGCACAAGTTCCAGACTGGTTGCCAATGAGCAAAGATCTAGTGGTTATTTTATCTGGTATTGTTGAAATAATATTAGGAATGGGATTGGCTTTTTGGAAAAACCAACGCGTGACCTTTGGTTGGGCGCTGGCGCTATTTTTTATTTTGATCTTTCCTGGAAATATAGCACAATATCTAGACGGTAAAGATGCTTTTGGCGCATTAGATTCTGACCAAGCCCGTTTAATCCGCTTGTTTTTCCAACCAGTGCTGGTTGTTTGGGTATTGTGGTCAGCCGGTTCGTGGAACGCCTGGAGAAAAATAACAAAGAAAAATTAATTACGCATGGATGACTCACAGCTAAAGCTAGCCAATCAAATTTGCTTTCCAATTTACTCTACTTCAAGACTTATCACTAAAGTATATAAGCCCTTTTTAGAGAAAATGGGTCTCACTTATCCGCAGTACCTGGTACTTATGGTATTGTGGGAAGAAGACGGCTTGTCTATTAATAAAATCACAGAGCGGCTCATGCTTAATACCAATACCCTATCTCCTCTAATCAAGCGGATGGAGAAAATGGAACTCCTAAACCGAATGCGTTCTATTAAAGATGAGCGCATTGTAGTGGTCAGACTCACAGAAAAAGGAAAGCAACTGAAAATTGAAGCCAAACCCATTCCTGAAAAAATGCTCGGTGAACTGCTTACTGAAAATATTGAGTTGGCTGATATCTTGAGATTAAAAGAGATGCTTGATAAATGGATTAAAGTTTTATCAAATAAAACTAAGGGCATGACAGATATAAATCTTAATGAACCATTATGAACAAAACAAGAACAATCAATTTAAAGAATAGACCAAAAGGAACGCCTATGCTGGCAGATTTTGACCTTACCACTTCAGAAATACCTGAATTAAAGGAAGGAGAGGTTTTGTTAAGCGCTAAATATGTTTCTGTAGATCCCTATTTAAGAGGCAGAATGAGTGATGCTAAGTCTTACGTTGAACCATTTGAGCTCAATAAACCAATTGTCTCTGGTGTTATTGCTGAAGTTTTAGAATCTAAGCACAGCAGTCTGATTAAAGGAGACCAGGTGTCAGGAATGTTGCAATGGAAAGAAATACAGTTAGCAAAAGCAGATGGACTTATTAAAGTAGATCCTGAAAAAGCACCACTTTCTGCATATCTCGGAATTTTAGGTATGACAGGTCTTACTGCCTATCTGGGACTGACAGAGATAGGAAAACCTAAAAAAGGTGAAACCCTGCTTGTTTCTGGTGCCGCAGGGGCAGTTGGAAGTATCGTTGGGCAAATTGGTAAGATACTTGGATTGCGGGTAGTAGGCATTGCCGGAACCGATGAAAAGGTGGAAATGCTTACATCTGAATTTAATTTTGATGAAGCAATCAATTACAATACTACCAAAAACATGAACGAAGCCATTGCCAAAGCGTGTCCTGCAGGGGTAGATGTATATTTTGACAATGTTGGGGGTGAAATCTCTGAAGCGGTATTCTTTAATATCAATAAGTTCTCCAGAACAGTGAACTGCGGAGCCATCTCTGTATACAACAATAAGGAAATGCCTAAAAGCAATAGCGTGCAGACCTTCTTAATAAAGAAAAGTTCTTCTATGCAAGGTTTTGTCATCTTTGATTATGTAGACAAACATCCACAAGGAATAAAACAATTGGCTGAATGGTTGCAAGAGGGTAAACTAAAATATACAGAAACCATTAAAGAAGGATTTGAAAATATACCTCAAGCCTTTTTGGATCTTTTTGAAGGAAAGAACAAAGGAAAAATGATTGTTAAATTATAAATTAAAAATAGCTATGAAAAAAATAGAAGTATTATTTGTCCTAACCTCACATGATAAGTTGGGCGAAACTGGTGAAAAAACTGGATTTTGGATTGAAGAGTTTGCAGCTCCTTATTACAATTTACTAGATAGGGGTATAGAAATAACGGTAGCTTCTCCTAAAGGAGGAATAGCGCCAATAGACCCCGCAAGTAAAACGGAAGCAAACCAAACGGAAGCAACCAAACGTTACAATAACGATGTCTCTGCCCAACAGGTCATTAATAACACCATAAAGCTGAGCAAGATAAATGCGGATGATTTTCACGCTGTCTTTTATCCAGGTGGTCACGGACCCCTTTGGGATCTGACTAATAACAAAACATCCATTGCTTTAATTGAGGCCTTCCATGCACAGGAAAAGCCAATGGCTTTTGTATGTCATGCACCAGCCGTTTTAAAAGAGGTGAAAAACGAACAAGGAGCACCTTTGGTAGCAGGTAAGAAGGTAACCGGTTTTACCAACACAGAAGAAGAGGCGGTACAGTTAACCAATATTGTCCCTTTCTTGCTAGAAGATATGCTAAAAGAAAAAGGAGGAATCTACTCTAAAGTAGCTGACTGGAATATTCATGTGGTAGAAGACGGCAACTTAATTACCGGACAAAACCCAGCTTCTTCAGAACCAGCCGCTGAACTTTTATTTAATAAATTGAAGTAAGACAGTAAGTAAGCACATATGAATAGCAGCGGCTCAGGAAAAACCTGAGCCGCTTTTGTTTTTAAAACACTCCCTTCTCCCCTACTTCCAAAAATCCTTGCAGACTTTCTATAAAACTACAGAAACCTCATTAGGGGTTTAATAAAACGGCCAATAACACACGTTATAATTAATGGCCCAAAATCATTAGCCTGAAAAGGAGCCACTAATCATAGCTCTAAGTTGGCGGTAATAGAAAAATACTGTCACAAACTATTAGAAACCAAAAGACATATGTAGCCTATAGAATTAAAATGCTTTTGTATTAATTGTTTAAGTAATACCATTGCTCATTTTTTAAACCAATCATACCCGTCAAACTGATAATCAAATCATGTTCAATATTAATTGGTGATTTCTCAAAAATTGAGATAAATATAAAGTGTAATGCGAGTATTCTTTGAGCTTGCGCATGAGCACCAACTATACCTATTTTTACGCAATTGTTATATGCTGCAATAATGTCACTTTTAGGTGATTTTTTAAAGTTATTTTTTAATTCAAATATAGCTTCTTTATCTCCTTCTCGTATAATAAACATATATTCCATACCTATTAAATTTTTTTTGTGATCTTTTTTAAAATGGGTCTTATCAATATCCTTTAAAGTGCTTTGCATTTATAACTACAAAAGTTCAGACGCTTGGAATATTGGTGAATTTTTCAATCTTATTACCTTCAAAGTAATAACACTCTCCTTTACTAAGGACTAAGCAAAGTCTAACTGGGTTTTCTTCTCTCTCAAACTTGTATGTTTTCACATATTTTATTAGAGACTTTTGTCAAGTAGAATTCCAATATTTTTCATCCCAACCCTCTAAAGGGACTTGTTCATAAATGACACTAAATCTCCAAATAATGATATGAGAAAATACACCATAGGTTTCATTTGGAGGTGTAAAGCTTGGAAGAGGGTTTTTCGTTTTCATACAAATAATATTAAGTTATTTGTACTCCGACACAAAATGGGTTGTAAGGGTTGTAACGTTTATTTTGACCTTGCGTCCGTATTGTTTTACCACCGTGGTGTCTTCACTCGGTTGGTATCCGCCAAATTTTGGATTCGAAATACATTGCAAATGTAATTTCTTTTTTTAAAATCACAAAGTTTATAGAAATTAATTGTCTTTTTGCATTATATAAATATCACAGTACTAAGACTATAGATACCCGTAAACCAACTCAGCTGCTTTATTAATTTCACCACAAACAAAAGCGTTTTGATCATAGGTAATTGCCATTTGTTGGGCTTCTGTTTTGTTGAGTCCAAAGATTAAAAAACTTTTTTCAGGGATCCAGTTCTTGTCTTTAGGAATTCCTGCTCCTTTAAGGTAATGAAGGTTGTTCTTTATTAAATAAGACTCCAGGGTACTGTTTCTAATTGCATTCACCTTAACTGAAAGACTTTGAGATCTTGGATTTTCTGCTGTAATGAAAGCCCAATGGGTTTGGTGTATCTCTTTTAGGTAAATGTTTAACTCATTGTTTATATTACCTACTACCATCTCCATTCTAGGGTTAAAAGTGGTGTAGGTGGTTTCTAGATAACTTCTGATTAGACTTTCATCCATCTTATTTATTTAAATTAATTGAAATATAAACAATTAATTGCTTTTTAATATTAGGGTTAAAATCTATTATAAAATCTTTTAAATCTTTACATTTAAACATCGGCCAGGGAAGCTGGCCCAATTAAAATTGCGCTCCGTTTAAATAGCCCTAAATTAGTAGCAATTCAAAATACATAGTACTTATGAATGAAATTATATGTCCCAATTGTAAAAAGGCTTTTAAGGTAGATGAGGCTGGGTTTGCAGATATTTTAAAGCAGGTGAGGGACCATCAGTTTGAAGAGGAATTACAAAAGCGTTTGCAGCTGGCTGAGACAGAAAAAGTGAATGCGGTAAAGCTGGTAGAGGCGCAGCTTAGGTCTGTGTTGCAAGACGGGCTTTCCAAAAAGGATTATGAGATAAATGAGCTGAAGGCTAAGAGTCAGAATGAACTGGCTGCGTTGGCGGCTCAGAAACAGACTGAAATATCTGATATGAGGGCTAAGATTGAGAATGCAGAAGTGGTGAAAAAACTGAGCGTTACAGAGGCTGTTAAAGAAATAGAAAAGGAACGGGACCAGCTAGTCAATAGCCTTAGAAATAAAGAAATGCAGCAGCAGCTGTTGGAGAAATCTTTAAATGAAAAGTTTTCTGCAGAGCTAAAGACTAAAGACGATATTATAAAGCTTAGAGAAGAGGAAATTGTGCTGCGTAAAGATATGAAGCTGAAACTCTCTACTAAAATGATTGGGGAGACGCTAGAGCAGCACTGTGAGGCAGAGTTTAATAAGCTAAGGGCTACCGGTTTTCAGAATGCCTATTTTGAAAAAGACAACAATGCAAGTGGCGGTAGTAAAGGAGATTTTATTTACAGAGAAACGGACGGAGCTGGAAATGAAGTGATTTCTATTATGTTTGAAATGAAAAATGAAGGAGATGAAACGGCTACCAAAAAGAAAAATGAAGACTTTTTTAGAGAGCTAGACAAGGACCGTACAGAAAAGAAATGTGAATACGGGGTGCTTGTTTCCCTATTAGAGGTAGAGAGTGAACTCTACAACGTTGGTATTGTAGATGTCTCCTATAAATACGAAAAGATGTATGTGGTGCGGCCACAGTATTTTATTCCTATCATCACCCTGCTTAGAAATGCCGCCTTGAATTCTATGAAATACAAGGCAGAGCTAAACCTCATTAGAAACCAGAATATAGACATCACTAATTTTGAAGATGACATTAATACTTTTAAAGAAGGATTTGCTAAAAATTACGACTTGGCCAGCCGCAAGTTTAAAACCGCCATTCTAGAAATAGAAAAGACCATAGACCACCTGCAAAAAACAAAAGACGCTTTGTTGTCTTCTGAAAATAACCTGCGTTTGGCCAATAACAAGGCAGATGACCTCACTATTAAAAAACTAACCAGAGGGAACCCTACCATGTCTGCCAAGTTTGACAATCTTTCAAATACGCTAGAATAGATTTTTGAGTTTATAAAAGAGTCCCTAGTGATATTCTTAATAATCTTAGGCGCTTTATAGATCTGTAGCATTACCTTAGTGAAATTAAGATATAAAGAGCGCTAAATGAATTTGACTATTGAAAATATTCTATTAATTGGCTCTTTATTACTTCTTGTAAGCATTTTTGCTGGTAAGAGTTCTTATAAGTTTGGCGTTCCTACTTTGCTGCTCTTTTTGGGTATTGGCATGTTAGCAGGTTCAGAGGGTATTGGAGGTATTTATTTCAACGACCCAAAAATTGCACAATTTATAGGAATAGTGTCTCTCAATTTTATTTTGTTTTCTGGAGGGCTAGACACCAACTGGACCTCTGTAAAACCCATTCTTAAACAAGGCATAGTACTCTCTACATTAGGCGTCATACTCACAACCGTTTCACTGGGTACTTTTGTATGGTTTATCACAGACTTTACAGTATATGAGAGCCTGCTATTAGGTGCTATTGTGTCTTCTACAGACGCGGCCGCTGTATTTTCAATTCTGCGTTCAAAAAGTCTGGCATTAAAAACAAATATAAGACCCACATTAGAGCTAGAGAGCGGTAGTAATGACCCTATGGCCTATGTGCTCACCATTGCCTTTTTAACACTGGTAACCCACCAAGACCAGAGTTTTGCCTCTATAATTCCCCTGTTCTTAAGACAAATGATTTTAGGAGGTATAGCGGGTATTGGTTTTGGTATAGCCAGTAAATACACCATTAATAAGATAAAGCTAGACTTTGAGGGCCTCTACCCCGTTTTAGTAATTGCCCTGATGTTTATTACCTTTTCTGCCACCACTTTTCTGGGGGGTAATGGATTTCTCGCCATTTATATTTGTGCGGTTTATTTAGGCAACCAAGAACTCATTCACAAAAAAACCATTTTAAAAATGTTTGACGGTCTGGCCTGGCTTATGCAAATTGTCCTGTTTCTGACTTTAGGCCTGCTTGTTTTTCCTTCTGAAATAATCCCATATATGGGCATTGGACTGCTCATTTCTGTGTTCCTCATATTTATAGCCCGGCCTATTGGCGTATTTATAAGCCTTATGTTTTTTAAAATGAGGCTCAGAAGAAGGTTTTATATTTCTTGGGTAGGCTTGCGTGGCGCCGTACCTATTGTGTTTGCCACCTACCCCCTTTTGGCAGGCATTGACAAGGCCAATATGATTTTTAATATTGTATTTTTTATTTCAGTGACCTCTATATTAATTCAAGGAACTACTCTTTCTTTAGTAGCCAAGTGGTTGCGGGTAGGAATGCCAGAAAAGCTTAAGAGAATTACCACCACAGATATGCTATTGGCAGAGAACCCCAAGGCAGAGATGAAAGAGCTTTTAATAACCGCGGACTGCTATGCGGTAGATAAGAAAATTGTAGAATTAGGCTTTCCAAAAAATGCCATTATAGCCATGATTAAAACAAGTGGCAGCTATGTTATTCCCAACGGTCTCACTGTTATAAAGGCACAAGACACCCTAATTGTACTGGCAGACAGACCAGAGGTATTTGACCAGGTGTACAAAACACTAAAAACACCTCAAAAACAAAGGAACAAACCTAAAATTAGGCATACAAAGTTTAATTAATGAGAGTAAAAGGGAATACGGAAGAGTTTATTGAAATTGAAGAATTGGAGGCCAGTGCGGGTTCTATTTTTAAAGAGCCAGAGCCTAGTAGCCTGTCTATTCTTTGGTTTCAGACAGACGACAATCATTTTATTGTAGACGGAAGAAAGTACTCATTTGTCAAAAATGACATTGTATTTTTTACAGAGTTTCACAAGGTAGCAGTCATAAAAAAAGGAGCAATTAAATTTCTGAGGTTTAATAGGTCTTTTTTTTGTGTCATAGACCATGACACAGAGGTGAGTTGTAAAGGTATCTTATTCTTTGGCGCGTCACAGTTGCCTATTATTAGTATTAAAGGCCCAGATATAGAGCACTTTCAAATTCTTTGGAAAATGTTTAATATAGAAATGAATGCTGTAGATAACTTCCAAATAAGCATGCTACAGACCATGCTAAAGCGCTATTTAATTTTGTGCACTAGGGTGTATAAAGAGCAGCATTTATTTTCTAGCCTTAAAAAAGAGACCGATATTATTAGAGAGTTTAATTTTCTGGTAGAACAGCATTTTAATAGCAAACACACGGTAGCCGCTTATGCAAAGCTCTTGTTTAAATCTCCAAAAACAATCTCCAACACCTTTGCTAAAATTGGAACAAAAACACCACTGAGCTATATCCAAGACCGCAAAATGCTAGAAGCAAGAAGGTTGTTGCATTACACAGACATACAGATACAAGAAATTGCCTATGCCATTGGCTATGAAGATATTCAGTCCTTTAGTAGGTTTTTTAAGAATCAAGAAGGTGTTTCTCCCTCTAAATACAGAGAAAACACACTGGTGGGATAAATTGCCAACTATCAGGGAAAACCTACCTAGCTAAACAGGGCGCTCTGTTCTCATATTTGCACTGTCAATAATGACAAACAAAATAAAAACAACACCGTATGTCACATTTTAATATTCCAACAAGAGAAGAAGTATCTACAAGCAATCAAGAAATTTTTGACAACTTAGAAAAAGCAGTCGGTTTTGTACCGAACCTATATGCCAGCTTTACACATTCTGAACCAGCTTTGGGCAACTACTTACAGTTTCAAGGAGGTAAAACATCTCTATCTAACAGAGAAAAAGAAGTAGTGAGTTTGGTAGTGAGCCAGGTCAATGAATGTACGTACTGCCAGTCTGCACATACCACTATTGGTAAATTAAACGGATTTTCAGAGGCACAAATTTTAGAACTCAGACAGGGTTATTTTTCTACTGATGCCAAATTAGACGCCCTTGTTAAGCTGGCCAAAGCCATTACTTTAAATAAAGGAAAAGTAGATGGAACTACCTTAGACAGCTTTTTTAGCGCTGGCTATTCTAAAGGAACTGTCGTAGACGTTATTTTAGCAGTAGGGAGTAAAACAGTTATGAATTATCTACACAATTTAACCCAAATAGCCATTGATTTTCCAGTGGCCCAAGAGCTAGAGACTATAGAGGCTTAGATCATTAATCACTCAATAAAACAGTACAAAATGAGAAAAAAAATATCAATAACATTCGTATTAGTAGCAGCAAGTATCTCAAACGTTTTTGCTCAATTACCAGACCCAGGGTTCACAGTAGATGAGAAAACTGCCATTGTGATAACAGACCCACAAAATGACTTTTTAAGCCCAGAGGGAGTTACTTGGGGAGTGGTAGGAAAAAGTGTGACAGAAAACAATACCGTAGACAATATTGAAGCCCTATTTAAGATAGCAGCAGAAAAAGGAATTACAGTATTTGTTTCTCCACATTATTATTATAAGCATGACCATACTTGGCAGATTGAAGGTGCTTTAGAGGCACTGATGCATAAAATTGGAATGTTTGACAGAACAGATGCGCTATCTACAGAAGGCTTTGAAGGCTCTGGTGCAGATTGGTTAGATACCTATAAGAAGTATATAGAGGGAGATAATGTAATTGTTACAAGTCCTCACAAGGTGTACGGTCCAGAATCTAACGATTTGGCTTTACAATTACGCAAACATGGGTATAGCAAGGTTGTTTTAGCAGGAATGTCTGCCAACCTTTGTACAGAGTCACATATGAGAGACTTAGTAGAATCTGGTTTTGAGGTTTCTGTAATAAAAGACGCCACTGCAGCTGCAATTTTACCAGGCTTAGATGGCTACCAGGCAGCTCTTGTAAATTTTAGAATGATAGCTAGTCATGTTTTTACTACAAAAGAAGCTATTATTGAAATAAATAAAATGGATAAAAAACCAATGTCAGCCATGCATTAATAACTAATAATAATAATTAAAAATAAAAGCCACTTTGACTCTTTTTCAAGGTGGCTTTTTATATATTATGCCCCCGCAATACCGTATTTTTGATTGCTGGAATTTCACTGAAATTATACCTATGAATTGTTTGTTAACCGGCGGAGCAGGAATTGTTGGAAGTCATATTATTTTTGAATGGATGTACAAAGCCATTGTTGACAAAACAGTAGGTCAATTGTTTGTGGTCATTAGAGACAATGAGAAATCTGCACAGCAACGTCTAGAGGACATTTTACAAGACCCGTCTAGGCCAGATTTTTTAAATAAATTTAGTTTAGAGGCCTGTTTAGAAAAAGTGAGTGTTATTTCTACAGACCTCTCTAGTATTCATAAAAGTACTTTAGAACGCTATGATTTTAGTACGGTCATTCACTGTGCGGGATCTACCAGTTTGTTGCACACCTCAGACACAAAAGAAGAGGTGCACAAACAAAACTTTTTAATTACCCAACGGCTTCTAAACCACTTACCAGCCTCTGTAAAACGTTTTATCTACATCAGTACCGCGTATGCTTTTGGCATACAAAATGAAAAGGTGAATGATGTGATAGAAAACTATGAGGTAGCTAATTTTAGGAACCCATATGAGCAATCAAAATATGAGAGTGAGTGCTATGTTAAAGAGGTTTGTAAGACTAAAAATATAGTGTCTCAGATTTTAAGACCCAGTATTATTTGCGGTAGGCTGCTAGACAAGCCTCTGTTTGAAACTCCAAAATTTGACGTGTTTTACGCTTGGGCCATATTTTTAGATAAATATGCCACTAAGTCTAAAAATGATTTCAGAATTTGGATAAATAAGAAAAGTGGTCTCAACATTGTACCTGTAGATTTTGTGTCTAAAGCCATCCTATACGCCTTTTTAAACCCCAGCATTAAGCAGCTAAACATTGTAAACCCAAAACAAATATTACACAAAGAGTATGTGGGTGATGTTTTAGATTCTTTTCACATTCACTCTTATGAATATGTAGACAGTAAACCAGACGCGCTAAATGATTTTGAGCAGTTGTATTACAAAAGCATTGGCGGTCTTTTTGAAAAATATGTGTCTATCCCAGATTTGCAGTTCAACCCAGCGCTCATTGTAAAGTTAATAGAACAATTAAAATTAGATATTAACTTAGGGGTCCACAGTAATTTCATGAATCTCATTCACTTTTCAGTAGAAAAAAAATTTAGAAAGAGCTACTAAATACTAGCCTTTGGCTTGTAGCCCCTTTATTAAAAATGATAAAATAAAATATGAAAAAATATAAAGTACTTATTTCAAAATTGCCTGTAAGGCAGCAATGTTTTACCACCCAGCGTTCTATCTGGGAAAAGGCAGAGAGTGAGCTAGCGTGGCTTAAAGAGCTTAACAACAGCTTGTTTGGAGCGCATAAAAGCTTGACTGTGAGCAGAGATGACGTTTTCAATGCGCCTAGTCTGAGGGAATTAATTGTCAAAACCATTTATTGGGGCTACGCCAGAGGCATGCGAGGGAATAATTTTGTAAATATTTTAAATAAGATTGACCAAATTGAAACAGTTTTAACGAATTTAAAAAGCAAGGATGCCCCAAATTCAGAAGACTTTAACCATTTAGTGTTCTCTTTTAAATCTGTCAAAGGACTGGGCCTCTCTACCTATAGCAAACTGCTTTATTTCTCTGGCCTTACTTTTAACAACCAAGGCTGTCTTATTTTAGACCAGAGACTCATAGATGTTTTTCATGAAGGGACCTATGGGGAATACAAGGCTTTAAAGGGTATTAAATACAGCAATGCAGAAGCACATTACTTAGAATATTTAACCTTGACCAATAGTGTTTCTGAGGAACTTAAAACCAGTGGAGAAAATATTGAGCAGTTCTTATTTCTTTTTGGAGATCGTTTAAAAAAGTAACAATCAATTCCTAATGGAATACCTAGAGATCAAATACAAAGCAAAAAAACACAAATACAACCTCATATTTGGGCTTGTGTGGGTAGCCCTTTTTTTAGTAGAAGCTATTGTAGATAGCATTATGTATTGGAATTTGGTCATTGGAATGATTTATTTAGTGGCTTATTTTTTCTATTCTAACAAGCCTTATATCACTGTAAAAAACGGAGTCATTAAACAAAATTGGATCTTTGGAAAGTCTATCCCTGTAAGCGAGATCACACAGATTAAATACTTTGCTGGAGACTATATTATTAAAAGTAACACAAAGGAATTAAGCATAAATACCCATGAAATAGCGCCTGACTCTCAAGCTGCGTTAACTGATTGGCTTAGGACTTTCCAAGACAAATGGGTTACGCCTATCCCTTTACTATCCCAAAAGGAGTAACCCTTAGTTTTTGCGCTTTTACTGCGTCTCTAATGGCCCTGTTTTTGGCTATAGAAGCTTCATTTTTATAACCCCTTTTATGGTCTAAGTGTACCACAATAGCGCTGTAGCGAAGCTGCTTAGATTGTATGCCTGCGTTTATAAGGCGTTCTCCCAATTCTCGGTCTTGGCCGCCGTATTGCATGCGTTCATCAAAACCGTTGACACGGAGAATATCGGCTTTAAAGCCAGACGCATTGTGCCCATTCCAACTGGCGTTTGTAAGCGTAATTTTATTGAGCAGTGCCGCTACCCCCCCCCTAGCACTTAACTTGTTGTTTTTAAAAGAAGGTGCCAGGCCGCGGGTTTTTAACCAGCCCAGCTCAAAACAATTTCCAGTCTTAATATCTGCTGTAGTAATGGCCTTTGAAATGTCCATGGGGAGCATAAAATAGCCGCCAGATAAAAAATAACCCACCTCCATATGGGCCGCGTGCACCGCTAAGAAATCTGCTCTAGGAATGCAATCTCCATCTGTCATGACTATATAATCTCCATGGGCAGCCAAGAGCCCTTTGTTTAAAATTCTAGATTTCTGAAAACCGTCATCTTCCTGCCACACATATACTATAGGGTAAGAAAGTTTGGCTTGTAGGGCGTCTAAAAGCGTTTTGGTTTCTGGTCCAGAACCGTCATCTGCCACTACCAGCTCAAAATCTGTAAAGCTTTGGTGCTCAAAACCCCAGAGTACCTTTTCCAACCAAGCTTCTGCCTTATAGGTACTCAGAATAACAGAAATAGTAGGTTTTTGAGCCATAATTCTAATTTATGTCGTAAAAATATAAAACTCTAAGGGCTTATGGTTATTTTTACATCACTAAAGTGTGAGGCACGCTTGGTTTTCCTTAAAAATTAAAATGAAACTTAAAGAAATTCCCATATCCCTCTATAAATCTTGGTATTTAAACAGCCTAAACCACACCAGGCTTATGAATACCAACAGAGAAAAAGTAGGGGTGGTGGTGTCACTAACTACCATTCCCTCTAGGCTCTCTAGCCTGCATTTGGTTATTAGGAGTTTGCTTGTGCAAAGCCTATTGCCAGAGCGTATTGTACTTTGGGTACATGAGTCTTTAGAAGGGAAACTCCCTAAAAAGCTGATCAGTCTTTGTGGGGGTCTTTTTGAAATTAGGTATACCAAAGGCACCGCCTCTCATAGAAAATTGGTGCACAGTTTGGTCGCATTTCCAGGCAGCCCCATTGTTACCTGTGACGATGACCTTTTATACCCAGAAGACTGGTTAGAAAACTTAGCAGAAGAGGCTAAAAAATACCCTGAAAATATTCTAGCCAACCAAACCAGATATATTAGATACTACCCAGATGGCAGGGTTAAACCCTATTCTGAATGGCAATACCCTCAAGACACTTTTAATAAAATGGCTGTGATAGGTATTGGCGCTGGCGGCGTCTGGTACCCCCTGGGAGCGCTAGACCCGCAGGTGACAGATGAGTTGCTTTTTATGGCTTTGGCCCCCCGGGCCGATGATCTTTGGTTTAAGGCCGCTTCTCTTTTAAAGGGAACGCCAACCAAGCAGACCAAGCAGCCAACGGCTACCCCCACCCCTATTATAGGATCACAAAAGGTGGCATTAAAAAAGACCAATATTGGTCAAGATAAAAACAGAACCCAGTGGGAGGCACTCGTAACTCACTTTAATTTTACAACTATATAAACGCAGTATGTCTTTTCAAGAAGCTTTAAAAAAATCAAAAGAAGTGTTAGAGGCTGGTGGCCTTATCCTATACCCCACAGACACCCTTTGGGGTATTGGCTGTGACGCTAGCAACCCAGAGGCAGTGGCTAAAATTTACGCCTTAAAAAAAAGAGTAGATGCAAAAGGGCTTATTTGTTTGGTGGCCCATGTGGCCATGTTAGAGCGGCATGTAAAAATGGTTCCAGAAGCGGCTTATGACATTATAGACCTCAGTACAAAGCCTACTACTATTATTTATGACGAACCCCGTGGGGTAGCCAAAAATTTAATTGGCCCAGACAACAGCCTTGGTATTAGGGTGGCATCTGACAAATTTTGTCAGTATTTAACACAGAATCTAAAGCGCCCCTTGGTGTCAACATCGGCCAATTTGGCCGGAGCTCCAAGCCCTAAAAATTTCCAAGAAATAAGTCCTGAGATTTTAAAAGGTGTAGACTATATAGTACCTTTGGAGCCTGAAAATAACAACAATTCTCCCTCTACCATTATTAAGCTGTCTAACAGCGGATTAGTAAAAGTGATTAGACCATAAATATGACTAAAAACGGGCATAGCCAGGCATTATTACACCCTATTTTCCAAACCTTGTCTGCCTGTGCAGATGAATTGGGCTGTGACGCCTATGTCATTGGTGGTTTTGTAAGAGACTACCTTTTAAAAAGAGGTACCCCAAAAGATATAGATATTGTGGTAGTAGGCAGTGGCATAGCCTTGGCTAAAAAATTATCTGAAAAACTTCCGGGCCACCCAGAGGTGACCGTCTTTAAAAACTACGGTACCGCCATGCTTAAATATGAAGATTTGGTACTAGAGTTTGTTGGGGCTAGAAAAGAGAGTTACAGGGCGGAAAGCAGAAACCCTGTGGTAGAAGACGGAAGCCTTCAAGATGACCAAAACAGAAGAGATTTTACTATAAATGCGCTGGCAATTGTGCTCAATAAAGACCAATTTGGTGTGCTTATAGATCCGTTTAATGGGTTAGAGGCACTAGAAAACAAACGCATAGAAACGCCGCTTAAGCCAGATGAAACTTATAGTGATGACCCCCTTAGAATGCTGAGAGCTATAAGATTTGCCAGCCAACTAAATTTTAAAATAGAGGCAGAATCCTTAGCAGCCATTAGCAGAAACAAGGAGAGAATTTCTATAATATCTAATGAGAGAATTGTAGACGAAATCAATAAAATGATGTCTAGTGACACCCCTACCCTAGGCTTTTCTCTGATGCATAAAACAGGCTTACTGCCCTTAATAATGCCAGAGCTTACTGCACTAGAGGGAATAGAAGAAGTAGAAGGGCAAAAACACAAAGATAATTTCTGGCATACCTTAGAGGTGCTAGAGAATATTTCTAAAAACACAGACAATTTATGGCTGAGATGGGCCGCCTTACTGCACGATATTGGCAAGGCACCCACCAAACGTTTTGATAAAAAAATAGGTTGGACCTTTCATGGGCATGAATATATTGGCTCTAAAATGGTGCATAAACTCTTTAAAAGGCTTCATATGCCTTTAAATGAAAAAATGAAGTTTGTCCAAAAAATGGTGCTCATGAGTTCAAGACCTATTGTACTGGCAGAAGATTTTGTGACAGATGCAGCGGTGAGGAGATTGGTTTTTGAAGCTGGATCACATGTAGATGACCTTATGACACTCTGTGAGGCAGATATTACCACTAAAAATCCTTATAAAAAAAAGAAGTATAAAAGCAATTTTTTGCTGGTCAGGAAAAAAATTGATGAAGTAGAGGCTAGAGATCACATCAGAAATTTTCAGCCCCCCGTGAGTGGAGAAGAAATTATGGAGACTTTTAATTTAAAGCCCTCTAAAGAAATTGGAATGATCAAAGAAGCTATTAAAGAGGCCATTTTAGAAGGAGAAATTCCTAATGAATACCATGCAGCTCACGCTTTTATGATAAAAAAAGGAGCGGCACTAGGGCTCAAAAATATCTTGACAACTAACTAATATGGAAAAGCGTTTTTACCGTTTTGCAAAGCTGAGTTTAATATTGGTGTATTTAGTAATTGTGGCCGGAGCACTGGTGAGAATGACTGGCAGTGGCATGGGTTGCCCAGACTGGCCTAAATGCTTTGGGTATTACATTCCCCCTACCAATGTGGAGACCCTTATGTGGTCTACAGACAGGGCTTTTGAAAAGGGGCAGGTCATTATTTATGAAAAAGAATTGCTGGTAGCCCAGTCAGATTTTACAACTGGAGCAAGTATTAATTTATCTCTTTGGGAACCTTATACCAAACACGCTTATGCCGTCTTTAATCCCTACCATACTTGGATAGAGTTCTTAAACAGATTGGTGGGGGCTATAGCAGGACTTGCTACTTTAGTGCTGGCTGTTTTGAGTCTCAAGTATTGGAAGAAAAACAAAACAATAACGCTGCTCTCCTTTGGGGTGGTCTTAGCCATGGGCTTTCAGGCCTGGTTGGGAGCTACGGTAGTGTATTCTGTATTAGCCCCTGCTAAAATAACCACTCATATGCTCATGGCGCTGGCCATTGTAGCGGCGCTTATCCTTTTAATGGTAAAAGCAGCTCCTTTAGAAAAAAAACAAAAATACAAGGGTGTATTCCACAAAAGTATAGCAGCATTGGTTGTGATTGTTCTGGTTCAAATTACCTTTGGCACCCAAGTGAGAGAATTTGTGGACCACCAGTTAGAGGCTGGAGTGGCAAAGTCTCATTGGCTTTTGTATCCTACTTGGATTTTTTATCTGCACAGGTCTTTTTCTATACTGCCCTTGTTTCTAACACTTTATGCCTTTTGGATAAATAAGAAAGAAGGCCTAGGTTTTACAAAGATTCACTGGATTTTAAGTCTTATGTTAGTGGCCGTTTTTAGTGGAATGGCTATGTATTATATAGACTTCCCGTGGGGCACACAGCCTTTGCACTTGGTCATTGCTTCCCTGCTTTTTGGATGCTTATTCTATGTGTTTCTAGAGAGTAGAAATACAGTAAAAAACACTTAAAAGATTTACCTTCACCACATAAAATACAGTTAATATGGTTTATAAAATTAGGATTATCCTAGACGCAAAAGAAGATATTTTTAGAGACATTGCGGTAGATCAAAGCACCCATCTTGAAGATTTACACAACACCATTTGCCAGTCATTTGGTTTTGCAGGCCATGAAATGGCTAGTTTTTATACCTGTGACGAGGAGTGGAACCAAGATTTGGAGATAGCCCTATTTGACTTAAGTGAAGAGACAGATACCCAATTAATGGCCAACACCAAACTAGAGGATGTGATGGACCAAGCTGCTACAAAACTCATATACGTGTATGATTTCTTTTCTATGTGGACCTTTTTTGTAGAGCTGGCAGATGTTACAGAGCCTGAACCAGGACAAAGTTTGCCTGAACTGCTATTTAGCTTTGGTGAATTGCCAGAAACACCACCAGAAAAAATATTTGAAGCCAAAAAAGAAGATGCCATGGATTTCAATGAGGACCTAGATGATGACGATGACTACGGAGGCGGTTACTCTTCTAACGGAGACTATGAAGACTTGGACTTTGATGAAAACTGGAATTAAGTTTTTAGTTTATAGGCTACATCAATTATAAATTAGGCCCTTTGCCCAACTCTCTTTTCAATATTACAAAAAACACTTAAACACCTCTTATTTTTCCAAATGATCAATCTATACGGCGCTCAAATTGAAAGCATTTCTATCCATAAAGTTGGAAATAAAAATAAAAATGAATCTCTTTTTATCTCTGCGGCGCCCCACCACTTAAATGATGAAACCACTGGGCTTTTAAAAGAGTATTTCTTTAAACCTTTTAGAGAAAAAGAAGAGAGTTACTACCAGTTTACTCATGAAGCAGACCTCAGCTTTAACCCGCTCTATGAAATTTCACAGACCGTCTTTGAAAACCCTAAGGGGGTTCATGAAGCGTCTGCTAAAATTGCACAGCATTTATTTGATCAGTCCAAGCACCCCCATATTAAGAGTGGTGAATTGTACGTGACTTATATTACAGGGATTTTACTAGACAACGTTAAAACAGACGCCATAGGGATTTTTAAAAGTGAGCTTAAACAAGATTTTATTCAGTTTGAGCAGCAACAGGACGCCTTAGAAATATTAGTTCAGCAGGGCATTAATATTAACAAGCTGGACAAGGGGTGCCTTTTATTTAATACAGAAGCAGAAGCTGGGTATAAAATTCTTTCTATAGACAGCAATAGGTATGACACCAAGTATTGGCTGGAGCAATTTTTAGGAGTAGGGGTGCTTACAGACAATAATTTTTACACCAAAAGTTACCTTAAATTTTGTCAGAATTTTGCTAAAGACGTTGTCTTACCAGCAGAAGACAAGCAACAAGAGGTATTGTTTATGAACAGAGCTGTAAACCACTTTGCTAAAAACAATAGTTTTGAGGAGACCAATTTTATGAATGACGTCATTGACAACCCTGCCCTCATTCCTGAGTTTAAGCACTATAAAGTAGAGAAAGGTCCTAAGTACAGCATAGAAGATGTGTCTTCTTTTGACATTGCTAATAAGGCTGTTTCTCAGGCCAGAAAGAGTATAAAAAATGTCATTTACCTAGATACCAATATCCAAATTAAATTAGATTTTATCAATCCTGACTCTGCAGAAAAGTTTGTAGAAAAAGGTTGGGATGAAGAAAAAGGCATGTTCTACTATTTGGTGTATTTTAACAAAGAGCAAAAAGGGAACTAGAAAATTTTTTAGGCTGCTTATAACTCAGCAACCCCAATGCCTCTTTGTATTACAATTTAATACGCTGTTCTATAATTTGGCGCATGCTCACATTTTCATAGTTTCTCTTTACAAAGTCTAAGGTTAAATGTAAGACTGTGCCCATATTGGTAGCCTCCTTAAACTCAATGTCTTGGGTGAGGTCAAAAATAGATGCTTTAAGCCTTTCTACATGGTGAGGCAAAGAAATGGTGTCTATTTTAGCAATAGCGAGCAATTCAGAAATGCGGTCTTCAAAACTCATAAAACGTTTGGCTACTATAGAGCGCTCTTCTAAAATGTATTGTTCTATAGAATGCTCCTGAAGCTTTTCCTTTACCAGCTCCACCATTTTAATGTTTTCTTTAAAAAACTGAGGCCTGTAAATTTTTAAATTCCCCTCAAAGCTTTGCTGGTCAAAATCAATGGCTCTTATTTTGTAGACAATATGGTCAAAATCATGGGTGGGCACAATCACATAATTATAAGAGCGCATATCTCCTAAAAGTCTAACCATACAACGCTCATTAAACTTTACAAATTCTTTTGCCAACTGAGATTTCTCAGACGCTGTACAATCTGGTAACATTTCCTTTATAAAAACATCTCCAGGTATTCCAGAAATATGCTCTTCTATAAGGGTGTCTTTATACACTAAAAAGTTTAGGTTATAGGGTGATAAAATATGCTCTAGCTCTAAACCGTATACCCTAGAAGCATCTGTCTTCTTAATGTAAAAATACATGAAGTTGTCATTTAGAATGTTTCTAATCTTAATTCTAAAGGGCTTTGAATTTCCAAAAGTACAAAAGTCTACTGCGTCTATATTTAGGAAAGGAACCAAGCTATCTCCTCCATCTGAATGCAAAATAGAATACACCTTTTTTAAACTTAAATCTATTTCTTCCCGGTCGTACTCTGAATAAAATACCCGCACCCAAAGCGTGTCTACATCTTTGCTGTCATAGACCACCACAGAGCCTTGAAAACGCAAAAGATCGTCGTAAAAAATAGGGATTTCACTATTTCTACTATAGCGTTTTAAGTATGTGTTTAATTCTTCACTCACTGGAAAGGCTGGTTTCTTCTTAGACATCATCTTTTCAGACATGAGACGTATTTGTTTTAGTAGTTCTTGTAACAAAATACGGATAAATTAGTCAAATAGTATTAGAACCTTTAAATAAATAATCATTGGAAACCATCTTAAGCGTATCGGAGCTAACTAAATCTTACGGAAGTCTCATAGCCGTTAAAAAACTGAGCTTTACTATTGAAAAGGGAAATGTATACGGCATTTTGGGTCCAAACGGGAGTGGAAAATCTACCACCTTAGGAATGGTGCTCAGTGTAGTAAACCCCACTCAAGGAAGTTTTAGTTGGTTTGGAGGGGCCCTTTCTACCCACCAGGCTTTAAAAAAAGTAGGTGCTATTATTGAGCGGCCTAATTTCTATCCCTATATGACTGCAGTCAAAAACCTAAGACTGGTGTGTAAAATAAAAGGGGTCTCTGAAAAAACGATAGAAGAAAAACTTGAATTGGTAGGTCTTTTAGACCGTAAAAATTCTCTATTTAGTAGCTACTCTTTGGGTATGAAACAGCGCTTGGCTATTGCCTCTGCGCTTTTAAATAATCCAGAAATTCTCATTTTAGATGAGCCTACCAATGGTTTAGACCCACAGGGAATTCATCAGATTAGAGAGATTATAAAAACCATAGCAGCCAAAGGCACTACCATTTTATTGGCCTCTCACCTCTTAGATGAAGTAGAAAAAGTGTGCACCCACGTAGTGGTACTCAGAAAAGGAGAAAAACTGTATGCAGGACCCGTGGCAGACATGCAGTCCAACCACGGTTTTGCGCTATTAAAAACCAGTGATATGGGGGCCTTAGAAAACTACCTGCAAAGCAGTGAAGACTTTGAGAGAATTAGCATAGAAAACGGCCTTTTAAAGGCTTATTTAACCAAACCCATAGCAGCAGAAACCATTAACAAAAAGCTCATGGACCAACAGATCTTGCTCAGCCATTTGGCCGTTCAAAAAGACAGCCTTGAGTCTCAATTCTTAGCCCTTACTAAAAACCTATAATTCCTAGCCATGAAAAGATTATTACAAATTGAACTCATTAAACTTTGGAACAACAGGGCTAGTAAAGTATTAATTTTTGGATATTTTATTTTACTGAGCTCTATTGCTCTAGTGGCCGCTATTAAATTTGATATAGGACCCATTAAATTTCACTTGGCAGAACAAGGTATTTTTAACTTTCCGTATATCTGGCACTTTAATACTTTTATAGCGGCCCTACTTAAAATTTTCTTAGCCATTATTATTGTATCTATGATGGCTAATGAATACACTTATAAAACCATTAAGCAAAACCTAATAGACGGCCTATCTAAGAAAGAGTTTATTGCTTCTAAATTCTTAACGGTGGTATTTTTCTCATTGATCTCTACCTTTTTTGTGTGCGTTATTTCCATGGTCTTAGGAGCTGTTTACTCAGACTATACAGAAATTGGAATTGTACTTACAGACCTTAGGTTTTTAATAGCCTACTTTATTAAGCTCATTGGTTTTTTCTCTTTTTGTCTCTTTGCTGGGGTTTTAGTTAAGCGCTCTGCTTTTGCCCTGGGTTTTTTAATACTCTGGCAAATGTTTGAAGGCTTTATAAGGGGTGTGATCCGTTGGAAGCTTTTTGATGGAGAAACCACAGACGCTATCATGGGATTTTTTCCTTTAAATGCTATGTTTAACGTGCTTAAAGAACCCTTTTCTAGGCTAAGTGCAGTGCAGTCTGTAGCCAACCAAATAGGGGAAAAAGTATCCTTAAACTACCAAACAACCCTACTGGAAATAGCTGTTGTTATTATTTGGACTGCCGTCTTTGTTTGGGGCTCTTATGCCATTGTAAAGAATAGAGATCTGTAAGGAATTGTTGTTGTGCTTTTGTACCTTTGGGCATGAAATTTTCACTTGAATCTCCCTTTAAGCCTACTGGTGACCAACCAGAAGCGATTGCGCAGTTGGTGGCTGGCTTAAATGAAGGGACCCGCGCACAGACTTTAGAGGGCGTAACAGGTTCTGGTAAAACATTTACAATAGCCAATGTGGTACAGCAAGTGCAACGGCCTACGCTTATTTTAGCTCATAATAAAACATTGGCTGCTCAGTTGTATTCTGAGTTTAAACAATTTTTTCCTAACAATGCAGTAGAGTACTTTGTATCTTACTATGATTATTATCAGCCGGAGGCTTATATACCAACCTCTGGAACCTATATAGAGAAAGACCTCTCTATTAATGAAGACATAGAAAAACTGAGATTGAGTACCACTTCTTCCCTCCTATCTGGCAGGCAAGATGTTATTGTAATTGCTTCTGTTTCTTGCTTGTACGGAATGGGAAACCCAGTAGAGTTTGAAAAGAATGTCGTGAACATTCAAAAAGACCAGGTTATTTCTAGAACCCAATTTTTAAAGCAGTTGGTCCAAGGGCTCTACGCTAGAACTACTGCAGATTTTGTAAATGGAAGTTTTAGGGTAAAGGGTGATGTGGTAGATGTTTTTCCAAGTTATACAGACCATGCCATTAGGGTACACTTTTTTGGTGATGAAATTGAAGAGATTGAAGCCTTTGACCCCCTACATAATAAAACGCTGGAGACTTTTGAAAACCTGAGGATTTTCCCTGCCAATATGTTTGTGAGTTCTCCAGATATTTTGCAAAATGCCATACACAGCATTCAAGAAGACATGGTAAAACAAGTAGACTTTTTTAAGTCTGAAGGCAAGCATTTAGAGGCCAAAAGACTAGAAGAACGCACCACCTTTGACTTAGAAATGATACGTGAGTTAGGCTACTGTTCTGGTATTGAAAACTACTCTAGATATTTAGATGGCAGGGCACCAGGCACCAGACCTTTTTGCCTGTTAGACTATTTTCCAAAAGATTTTTTAATGGTCATAGATGAGAGTCATGTCACCATTCCTCAGGTACACGCCATGTTTGGAGGAGACAGGTCTAGAAAAGAAAATCTGGTGACTTACGGCTTTAGATTGCCGGCTGCTATGGACAACAGGCCCTTAAAATTTGAGGAGTTTGAAATTCTTACGCCGCAGGTGTTATACGTAAGTGCCACCCCTGCAGATTATGAGTTGAGCGTTTCCGGTGGGGTGGTGGTAGAACAAATTATTAGGCCAACTGGGCTCTTAGATCCTGTTATTGAAGTGCGCTCCTCTAAGAATCAAATTGATGATTTGGTAGCAGAAATTCATAAAAGAGTCTCTTTAGATGAAAGGGTGCTGGTGACCACACTTACCAAAAGAATGGCAGAAGAATTGGCCAAATACCTCACTAAAATTGAAGTGCGTTGTAGGTATGTTCATTCAGATGTAGACACCCTAGAGCGGGTAGAAATCATGCAGGATTTAAGGAAGGGGATTTTTGATGTTCTCATAGGGGTAAACCTTTTAAGAGAAGGCTTAGATTTACCTGAGGTGTCTTTAGTAGCTATTATAGACGCAGACAAGGAAGGATTTTTGAGAAATGCCAGGTCACTGATACAAACTGTGGGAAGGGCGGCTAGAAACGTCAATGGAAAAGCCATTATGTATGCAGACAAAGTGACTAAGAGCATGCAAAAAACCATGGATGAAACCCATTATAGAAGGGAAAAACAAATGGCCTATAACACCGCTCACAACACGGTACCAAAAGCACTCAATAAAAGTTTAAACAGCGCCCTCACCAAAAATTCAGTCTCTGCTTATCACTTTGAAAAGGCTGCCATTAGAGCCCAAGAACCAGATCCTAATTATCTAACGGCAGAAGAAAAAGCTAAGATGATTAAAGAAAAGAGAAAGGCCATGGAAAAAGCGGCTAAAAACCTTGACTTCTTAGAAGCAGCCACCCTTAGAGATCAGATTAAAATGCTGCAAGAAGCGAGCTAGATGCCTAGATGTAAAATAGTGCTGCTTCTATAAATCTATCCTTTTTTAGAATTTATGGTGAGCAGAGAATGATCTTATATTATTAACTACCTTTGGCCTGAAGGGCCAGTGCCTTTTACTTTAACCCGGACAGTAGATGACTAATAATGATATTTTAAAAAAATTAAGAGTGGCACTCATGCTCAGAGACTCTGATATTGAAGCCATTATGAGTCTGGTAGATTTTAAAATTAGCACCAGTGAATTGGGTGCTCTTTTTAGAACGGAAGACCATCCAAAATATATAGAATGTGGCGATCAAATTTTAAGAAACTTCTTAAACGGCCTTATTATTTATACAAGAGGTACTAAAGAATTTCCTAAAAACCCCGCAGAAGCTTTAAGGCAAAAGCCTGTAATGGCAAAAGCAAAAAATGGATCTGATGCTGGAAAAGCTAGTGCTACTCCTGCGCCAAAAAAACCAGCTGCTGCTACATCAGCTAAATCATTTGGGCAGAAGAAACCATTTAAAAAGCCCTTTAAGAAAGCAAAATACGTCTCTGATCTAAGCCCTGTGGCTTATAAGAACAAAAAAAAATCCTGAGTTTTCACTCAGGATTTTTTTTTTAAATATATGCCAGGTCTTATAAGCCCAATAATTCTTTTACCTTATCTGCAGCCTCTTGAAACTGAACAACAGAATGGACAGCAAAACCTGAATTGTCTAAAATTTCTTTAGCCTCTATGGCATTGGTTCCCTGTAGACGAACAATGATAGGCACCTTTATAGTGTCTCCCATATTCTTATAAGCTTCTACCACTCCTTGTGCCACACGGTCACAACGAACAATACCACCAAAAATATTAATCAAAATAGCTTTGACGTTAGGATCTTTAAGAATAATCCTAAAAGCTTCTTCTACACGCTTAGCGTCTGCAGTTCCTCCTACGTCTAGAAAATTAGCGGGTTCACCACCTGCCATTTTAATAAGGTCCATAGTAGCCATAGCAAGTCCAGCTCCATTGACCATACAACCTACATTACCATCTAAATCTACATAGTTTAGACCTACTGCGTTGGCTTCTACCTCAATGGCGTTTTCTTCTCTAAAGTCTCTCATATCTGCATACTGCTTTCTTCTGAAAAGCGCATTGTCATCTATGGATACCTTAGCGTCAACCGCTAAAATTTTATCATCGGAGGTCTTTAATACTGGGTTTATTTCAAACAAACTAGCATCTGACTCTTCGTAAGCTTTGTATAAAGACATGACAAATTTGGTCATTTCTTTAAATGCATTTCCAGAAAGACCTAAATTAAAGGCGATTTTTCTTGCCTGAAAAGGCATTATTCCTGTTGAAGGATTAATAGATTCGTGAAAAATAAGATGAGGTGTTTTTTCTGCTACTTCTTCAATATCCATTCCTCCCTCAGTAGAATACATAATCATATTTCTACCCGTTGCTCTGTTGAGCAATACTGACATATAAAATTCAGAAGTCTCACTTTCACCCGGGTAATACACATCTTCTCCTACAAGCACTTGGTGCACTCTTTTACCTGCGGCAGATGTTTGAGGGGTTACCAAGTCCATTCCAATAATGTCTCCAGCAATGCGCGCTACCTCGTCTAGGTTTTTGGCTAATTTAACACCACCCCCTTTACCACGGCCACCAGCGTGTACCTGCGCCTTTATTACAAACCAGCTTGTTCCCGTTTCTGCTGTTAATTGCTTGGCGGCAGCTACTGCTTCTTCTGGTGTTTGTGCTACAAGCCCACGTTGTATGCGAACGCCAAAACTGGCCAAAATTTCTTTTCCTTGATATTCGTGAAGGTTCATAGTGTTCTATTAAAATTCAGTTGCAAAAATAGCAAACAACCACCAAAGAGCCTAATTATTAAAGCAAGAGAATACTTTAAATAGGGCTTTATTATTTAAATATTTGTTTCATTTAAAACAATTTGTTACAAAAAATTTCAGTCAAGGTATTTCTCTTGCTGATATCCTTACATATAGTTACATTTGAAAAAATATTTGAACATGAGTGAGTTAGATTTGGTTGGAGTGGCACAAGAATTTGGAGCTCCTGTATACGTGTATGACGCAGATAAAATTAAAAGCCAATACAAACGCTTGACAAATGCGTTTAGCGAGGTGCCAAAATTAAAATTAAATTACGCTGCAAAAGCGCTCTCTAATATTAGTATTCTTAGACTCATGAACAGCATGGGTAGTGGCTTAGACACGGTTTCTATTCAGGAGGTTCAGCTTGGCCTTCTGGCTGGTTTTAAACCAAATGATATCATATTTACTCCAAACGGAGTGTCTTTAGAAGAGTTAGAGGCAGCTGCCGCTTTAGGTGTTAAGATTAATATTGACAACCTATCCCTATTGGAGCAATTTGGCAACAAACACCCTCATATTCCTGTTTGTATTAGAATAAATCCACACGTTATGGCGGGTGGAAACGCTAATATTTCTGTGGGTCATATAGATTCTAAATTTGGTATTAGCATTCATCAAATTCCTCATATACTGAGAATTGCAGAACTCACAAAAATGAATGTGAATGGAATTCACATGCATACAGGAAGTGACATTTTAGATATTGAAGTCTTCTTATACGCTTCAGAAATCTTATTTGAAACGGCAAAGAACTTTAAAAACTTGGATTTCATAGACTTTGGCAGCGGCTTTAAAGTCCCTTATAAAGAAGGAGATATAGAAACCAACATTAAAGAGTTAGGGGAAAAATTATCTAAAAAATTCAATGCCTTTTGCAAAGAATACGGCAAAGACCTCACATTAGCATTTGAGCCCGGTAAATTTTTAGTAAGTGAGGCAGGTTCATTTTTGGCTAAAGTCAATGTAGTAAAGCAAACCACCTCTACTGTTTTTGCCAGCATAGATAGTGGTTTTAACCACCTTATTAGGCCAATGTTGTACGGCTCTTCTCACAGCATTTACAATATTTCTAATCCGGCAGGTAGAGAGCGTTTTTACTCCGTAGTAGGTTATATATGTGAAACGGACACCTTTGCTACCAATAGAAAAATTGCAGAGATTACAGAAGGAGATATTCTTTGTTTTAAAAATGCTGGAGCCTATTGCTTTACTATGGCCAGTAATTATAACTCTAGATATAGACCTGCAGAAGTACTGTGGTATGAAGGAAAAGCCATTCTCATTAGGGCAACGGAAACCATGGAAGACATTTTAAAAAACCAAGTAGATGTCAAGGATTTATTTAAAACTAAAAAAGCGCTTTTAGTAGACTAATTGACTTCTTTATGTTTTAATTTGCAAATTATGAATATAGCTTCTAAAGTTTTTAATTATTTTTTTACCACCCAACTAGTCATGGCTTTTCTACTCTTACTTATGAGTGGCCAAAACTTGTGGGGCCAAGAAGTAAAATGGATTTCTTTTGAAGCCGCCGTAGCACAACAAGCTAAAGACGCTTCCCCTAAAAAAATGTTTATAGATGTATATACAGATTGGTGTGGTTGGTGTAAAAAAATGGATAAAGACACCTTTCAAAATCCAGAAGTAGCTGCTTATATGAAAGAGCACTTTTATATGGTTAAATTAGATGGGGAGGGAAAAGACCCTATCACTTTTAGAGCGCAAACCTTTTCTTTTATAGACTCTGGCAGAAATGGCTATCACGAGTTGGCTGCCAATTTGTTACAAGGACAGCTGAGCTACCCCACAGTGGTGTTTTTAGATGAACAAATTAATATGCTTTCTCCAGTACCCGGGTATATGACAGCAGCACCCTTTTTAAAAATTGCCAAGTACTTTGCAGAAAATACCTATAAAACCGTTAGTTGGGAAGATTATCAAAAAAAAGAGGCTCATTAGGAGCCTCTTTTTTTTGATTGTTACCTGCTGTAATTAGGAGATTCGTTGGTAATAGTTACGTCATGTGGGTGGCTTTCATTAATACCACTGGCTGTAATTTTAACAAATCTAGCCTGCTCCTTAAGCGTTTCAATATCTTTGGCACCACAGTAGCCCATTCCAGCTCTTAAGCCTCCTACAAACTGGTGAATGCTTTCAAAAAGATCGCCTTTATAAGGGACCCTTCCCACAATGCCTTCTGGCACTAGTTTTTTAATATCGTCTTCTACATCTTGGAAATAACGATCTTTACTCCCTTCCTTCATGGCTTCTACAGAACCCATTCCTCTGTAAGATTTAAATTTTCTTCCTTCGTATATAATAGTATCTCCCGGAGACTCTTTAGTTCCTGCTAAAAGAGAGCCTAACATAACGGTGTCTGCTCCTGCTGCTATGGCTTTGGGAATGTCTCCAGTATAACGAATTCCACCATCTGCAATAACAGGAACGCCACTTCCCTTTATGGCAGCCGCTACCTCTAATACCGCAGAAAATTGAGGAAAACCAACGCCAGCTACTACCCTTGTGGTACAGATAGAGCCAGGTCCAATCCCCACTTTTACAGCATCGGCGCCAGCCGCAACTAAATATTTAGCAGCTTCTCCTGTAGCAATGTTTCCTACTATAACATCTAAATCTGGAAATTTGGCTTTTACTTGTTTTAATACTTGAACAACTCCTTTGGTATGACCATGAGCGGTATCAATAACTACTGCGTCTACCCCCGCTTGAACCAATGCAGATGCGCGCTCTACAGCGTCTGGGGTAACCCCCAAAGCCGCTGCCACTCTAAGCCTTCCGTAAGAGTCCTTATTGGCAATTGGTTTTTGTGTGAGCTTGGTAATATCTCTAAAAGTAATGAGCCCCACTAGGGTATTCTCTTTATTTACTACTGGTAACTTTTCAATTTTATGCTGCTGTAAAACAACTTCTGCTTGGGCCAGAGAGGTACCCTCTGCTACCGTGACTAAATTCTCAGAGGTCATGACCTCTGAAATAGGCCTATTTCCGTTTTTTTCAAAACGCAGGTCTCTATTGGTTACTATCCCAATCAGTTTTTGGTCTTTATCTACAATGGGAATACCTCCAATGCTGTATTCACGCATATTGTCATTAGCATCTTTTACTGTGGCATGTAAAGGAAGTGTTACAGGATCTATAATCATCCCACTCTCTGCACGCTTTACTTTTCTAACCTGCAGCGCTTGCTCTTCTATACTCATGTTTTTATGCAGCACTCCAATACCGCCCTCTCTTGCTATAGCTATAGCCATGCTAGACTCTGTCACTGTATCCATAGCAGCAGATACAATGGGAATGTTAATGGTAATATTTCTAGTAAATTTTGATTGAATATTGACCTCTCTAGGAAGAATTTCTGAAAAGGCTGGTATTAAGAGTACGTCGTCATAAGTGAGACCTTCTCCAACTATTTTACTTAAGTGTGCTTCCATGGCAATTAAAGTTTAATTGCGTGCAAATATACCGTATTTATTTTAACAAAACCTCATTACTCTGAATAATCCCCTTATAAAAAATTAATGAACGCCCTGTTTATGAAGGAGTTGAAATCTCACAACCAAATGGTCAGAGAAGAACCTATAAAATTATTTTTATTTATTCTAAATAAGCTTTGTAAAATTAAATTTATAATTATATTTGCCCTGTTATTTTTAATAAGTCTAAATAAGTTTACATGAAAATTCAATCCTTAAGTTTAATTATTATAGCTTTCGTAACGCAACAAATATTTGCTCAAAATAAACCTACTCAAAAAACAAAAGACAGCATTCAGCAGCTCAAAGAAGTAGTGGTCTCTGCCCACCAATTGTTTGGTAGTAAATTTAGAGCTAAAAATAGAACTGGATCTGCTTACTATATGGACAGTGAAGAACTACAGAAATTTAATATCACAGATATCAATAGGGCTTTAAGAACAGTTCCTGGTGTGGCCATTTATGAAGAGGACGGTATGGGCCTAAGGCCCAATATAAGCCTTAGGGGTACTTCACCAGAAAGATCTGCAAAAATTACGGTCATGGAAGATGGGGTACTCATAGCCCCAGCACCCTATAGTGCAGCTGCAGCTTATTACTTTCCCACTATTGCTAGAATGCAAGCGGTAGAAATTGTAAAAGGAAGCAGCCAAATTCAATTTGGACCCTATACCACAGGAGGTGCCATAAATTTAGTATCTACAGAAATTCCAACAGACGAAAAAACAGAACTTGTGGCGCAATACGGGGCTTTTAATAGTGGCCTTTTAAGAGCAGTACACGGAAAGCGAGTAGGTGATTTTGGCTATCTAGTAGAGTATACCAAGTACGGATCTGATGGGTTTAAAACCCTAGAAAATGGCGGCAATACCGGGTTTGACAAGCAAGATTTTGTAGGTAAAATAGACTACAACACCCGCTTATTTGGTGTAGACCAGAGCTTGGCGGTTAAATATCAATACTCAGATGAAACTTCTGATGAAACCTATGTTGGAATTACAGATGCAGATTTTAAAGATGACGCTTTTCAAAGGTACACTGGCTCTGAGAAAGACCAGATGAATGCCCTTCACAGGCAGTATATGCTTACCCATACTTTAAAATTTTCTCCTTATCTATCTTTTACTACCACCGCATATCAAAATGAATTCCAAAGAAACTGGTACAAGCTAGACTACTTTCAAACGGCCCAAGGAAGAAGTTCTTTGGCCAATATCCTCACCAATCCTGACGACTACACAGCAGAATTAAATATTATAAAAGGAAATCAGGATTCAGAGGGAGCCGCTCTTTTTGTAAAGGCCAATAACAGGGCATATATATCTAAGGGAATTCAATCTAAATTAGACATTCACTGGAGTGGCGTTAACACCTTTCACGATCTAGAAATTGGAACTAGGTGGCACTTTGACCAGGAAGACAGGTTTCAATGGGTAGACAACTACGCCATGAATGGCGGCGCCATGCAGCTCATTAAAAGGGGCGTTCCAGGCACCGATGCTAATAGAGTGAGTGACGCAAATGCTTTTGCTGCTTACGCCTTGTACAAGTTTAGCTATAAAAACCTAACCCTTACTCCTGGTATTAGGTATGAAGACATGGCGCTTTCCAGAAATGATTTTGGCAAGACAGATGTTTTGCGTGAAGGGACTAATCTAAATGAAAGAAGCAATGCGCTCTCTGTTTGGATTCCTGGAGTTGGTTTTCAATACAACATAGACCAGGTTTCTATATTTGGTGGTATTCATAAAGGTTTTGCCCCTCCTGGTTCTGTTGCCGGACAAAAGGCAGAAGAGAGTATTAATAAAGAGCTAGGAGCTAGATTTAGTTACGCCGGCTTGGCTGGAGAAATTATTGCGTATAGGAATGACTATAGCAACTTATTGGGGAGTGACTTTGCTGCCACAGGAGGTACTGGAAATTTAGACCTATTTAATGCTGGAGCGGTGTTGGTGCAAGGATTGGAATTCTTAGTAAACTATGACCTCCTTCAAAGCAAAGATAAGGTGTCCTTACCCCTCACTTTTGGCTACACCCTTACAGATACGTCATTTAAAAATAGCTTTGACGCCAGCGAGGGATTGTGGGGAGATGTCTCTATTGGAGATGAAATGCCATATATAGCCAAACATCAGTGGCATATGAGTATGGGATATACAAAAGGAAAATTATCTCTTAACACTCAAGTAAGACATATGAGTGCTATTAGAACAGTAGCAGGCCAAGGCCCCATGATTGCTGAAAACATGGTAGGTGCCAATACCATCGTAGATGCTAGTATTCACTACCAATACAATTCAAAATTAAGGCTACAAACCAATATTATCAATCTATTTAACAGCACTTATGAAGTGTCTAGAGTCCCTTTTGGATTAAGACCTGGCCATCCATTAGGAATAAATATTGGACTTAGATACACCCTTTAGTGATAGGCCTTAAAAAGTGAACTGGCTTTGTTATGAGCCGCTTCAAAGGCCATCCAATGCACCTGATGTGGTATTTTTTGAGAACTGAAATAAGAGAGCATTTTTTCTGTGGGCATATTACCAGTAAGGGCATCGGCTGCCATAGGGCAGCCACCAAAACCTTGTATAGCGCCATCAAATCTTCTGCAGCCTGCAGCATATGAAGTGGCTATTTTATTTTTCCATTCACTGGGGTTGGTGTGTAAATGAGCGCCAATCTCAATGCTGGGGTAAGCGGGTATTATAGCCTCATAAAGGGCTTTTATGTCTGCCAGTGCGGCACTGCCCACTGTGTCTGACAAGGAGAGAATTCCCACTCCCATATTGGATAATTTTTCTGTCCATTGCAAAACAACCTCTGTGCTCCATGGATCTCCGTAAGGATTTCCAAAACCCATAGAAAGGTAGACCACTACTTTTTTATTGTGCTGGACTGCTAGCGCTAAAATTTCTTGTAAAACCAAAACTGCCTGGGCAATGGTGGTATGGGTATTTCTCATTTGAAAATTCTCAGAAATAGAGAATGGATAGCCTAAATAAGTTATTTCTGGGTGCTTACACGCTTCTTGTGCCCCCCTTAAATTGGCTACAATAGCCAGTAATTTGGTCTTTGTTTTACTGAGGTCCAAAGCTGCTAAAACATGAGCAGTGTCAGCCATTTGAGGTATGGCCTTAGGAGACACAAAGCTTCCAAAGTCTAAACTGTCAAAATTGCAATTGAGTAGTGACTGTAAGTATTTCACCTTCTCTGCGGTTGGAATAAAAGTCTTTATTCCCTGCATGGCATCTCTGGGGCATTCAATAATTTTAACTCCTTCTGCTGTCATGCTACTAAATTAAAAAGATAAAGTTACAAATTAATTAAGGGAGCAGTATAAAAATACCAATCCCTATAAATAGAATTATTTGTACCCAATGAATGACTCTAAAAAAACTATGATTGCTTTTTTGTGCTTTAAAAAAACGGCTAGCAAGAAGTGCTAAAACTATAAATCCCACTGAGGAAATAGCAATAAAAACAGCTCCTAAAGCATAAAACTGAAGCCAAATAGGCTGCTTTGGTAAGAATAAAAAACTAGGAAAAAAAGAGATGAAAAACAAACTCACCTTTGGGTTTAATACATTCATGAAAAAACCTTGAACGAATAAAGAAGCCTTAGATTTTTCTGAAACTTCGGTCACGGGAATACCTGAGGGAACACCCCCTTTGTAAATTACATAGGCCAAGTAAAATAAATACAGGGCACCCAGCAATTTAATGCCTATAAATAACTGTGGAAACTGTTTTAACAAGCTTGCAAAACCAATGGCTAGAAAACTAGTGTGCACCAAACAGCCCGTCATAAGCCCAAGAATAACAGCCAGACCACTTTTAAAGCCATACCTCAAAGTCTGCAAAGACACATACATATTGTCTGGCCCTGGTGAAAGGGTTAAGAGTACCACCGCAACTATAAAAGAAAAGAGAATTTGTAGGTCTATCAAAATAAATTTTTAGCTAGCCCTCTAAAATAGCTTTATTTATTTTTTTTACCAATGAAGGGCCTTCATAAACAAAACCAGTCCACAACTGTAATAATGAAGCACCTGCCTCTAGTTTATCTAAGGCGTCTTGGGCAGAATGAATTCCTCCTACACCAATAATAGGAAAGGCTTTATTGCTTTTTTCACTGAGAAACCTAATCACGTCTGTACTTCTATTTTTAAGAGGCTTCCCACTTAAGCCGCCTGCTTGGCAAATGAGTGCTTCTGGTGATTGTAAGCCCTTTCTGTCTAGGGTAGTATTGGCCGCTATCACACCGTCTATTTTAGTCTCTGCTACTATTTCTATAATATCTAATAACTGAGTGTCTGTAAGGTCTGGTGCAATTTTTAAAAGCAGCGGCTTAGAAACGCCTGCATGTGAGGCAAATAGCTTTTGCCTTTTATCCATAAGCAGATTTAAAAGGGCTTTTAATGGCTCTTTTTCCTGAAGCTCCCTAAGGCCTGGTGTATTTGGAGAACTCACATTCACCACAAAATAGTCTACATGCTCATAAAGAGCAGTCAGACAAGCCAAGTAATCATGGGCCGCTTGGTCATTAGGGGTCAGTTTATTCTTGCCAATATTTCCACCAATTAAAACCCTGTGCTTTTTTTTAAGAGATACCACTGCCTGTTCTATACCCAAATTATTAAAACCCATCCTATTTATAATGGCCTGGTCTTTTTTAAGTCTAAAGAGTCTCTTTTTTGGATTTCCCGCTTGAGGCTTTGGTGTGAGGGTGCCTATCTCTATAAAGCCAAAACCAAAATCTGACAACTCGTTGTAAAGGGTTGCATTTTTATCGAATCCTGCCGCTAAACCTACTGGGTTTTTAAATTTTAAACCAAAAACTTCACGCTCTAAGCGGGGATCATTTATTTGATAAAAAGCCCTAATGAGAGGTCCAAAACCAATACGTCCAAAAAAACCAATAAAGGCAAAAGAAAAATGATGAACGAATTCAGGATCAAAAAGAAAGAAAAAGGGTCTTAAAAATCTTTTGTACATTCCTATTTAGCTGGCTCTTGAAGTTTTTTACTCATTTCCATAGAAATGGCTGAGCGATCAAATTTTAATTTACCAGCCATGGTTTCAATCACACAACTTTGGTCTTTGTCATTTAATTCTACCACCTTTCCGTGCATTCCGCTCTTAGTGATTACCTTATCTCCTTTAGCCAAAGCCGATGCAAATTTCTTTTCATCTTTCTGGCGTTTCATCTGTGGGCGAATCATAAAAAAATATCCCACCACAATAATTAAGGCAAGAGGTAAAAATTGGTTTAATGCTTCCATTTAAAGAACTGTTTTTAATATATTTAAGCAGCTATTTGCTTGTTGCAAATAGTTAAATTGTATGGGTTTTAATCCCGAAATTGAATATTAGTAAGCCGCGTTAGGAACAATTATAAATGCTTGTATTTTTAGCATTTCATTCCCGTTTGCCGTATTGGCTTGAACATTTATAGTTTTGGTTATCTGATTTTGACCAGCTCCATTAAAATTAACCTTCATTTGTCCTTGCTTGCCAGGAGCAATAGGCGTGTTTTTTGGGTAATCAGGGATGGTACATCCACAACTAGAAGTAGCTTCTGTAATAATAAGAGGCGCATTTCCTGTGTTGGTAAAAGTAAAAACAGTTTCTTGGGGGGTCCCTTGAACAATCTGACCAAAGTCATGGAAGGTTTTGTCAAAAGTCATTTCAGCCACTTTTTTAGACGCTTCATCCCTTTGAGTAGCCATTTCTACATTGTTAGAGTCAATTTTTTCAGTCGCTTTTTCCTTGCAAGAAAATACAGTTATAGATAAAAATGCAGTAGCTAATAGGATAGATTTTTTCATGGTATTTTTTTTAAATTATTACTCAGTACGAATATAAAAATAATTTACAACAATCCGCGGCCCACTTTCAAAAGCTTACCCGCATCCTTGTATTCTTTAGATAGATTATCTAAAATTCCGTTAATGAAAATACTACTCTTAGGTGTGGAGTACTCCTTAGCAATTTCCAAGTATTCATTAATAGTTACTCTTACAGGAATAGAAGGGAAATGGAGTAGCTCACAGATAGCCATTTTTAGTAATACAGCATCTACATCAGCTATCCTGTCCTTGTCCCATTTTGGTGTCTTACCTTCAATTTCTTTTGACAAAAGGGGGTCTTTTAAAGCAGTTTTAGAAAGCAATTCTTGAGCAAATTCTTCATCATCCTCGTGAATTTCCAAACCATTTAAAAAGGCAGTTCCAGTTTGTTTAGGTGTTAATCTTTTAAGTTGTTTAAGTAAATACGTATTTACTATTGGCATATCGTCTGCCCAAGTAAGGGTGTCGTCTTCCAAGAAATCGTACATCTTTTCATTGGGTGCAATAATCTCTCTAAAAATCTTGATAATAAAGTCTAAATCCTCTTTGTAATTGCCCTCTGGCGTACTCAAATATGTCTCATAAGCCTCACTAGCTAAAATTTCTCTGAAAATTATTTTAACATATTCCTCATTCAAATACCAAGTATTGAGCTTTCTTTTGGCAATCACTTCTAAAATAGCAGGATTGTCTTTAATCTGAAGTAAGACTAGGTTGTTGGAGAATTTTGCCTTTTGCGGAGAGGTGTCGGCAGCAGAAGCCAAATATTTTTTAGAGGCAAGCTCTAATTGCGAGCTGGCACGCGCTTGTAGCTCTATAAATAGGCTCAACAACAAAAGGTATAGACTGCTCATTTTTTCCATACTAAAATGCAGGAATTTTTTTTGCTTGTCTAAGCTTTCTTCCTTGGTTTGGGTAAGGGCGTAAAGACCTTGCATGACTTTAACCCTAATGTGCCTTCTTGTGAGCATGATAAAGAACTTATTTAAATATTCTGCAGCAAAAATACTACTTATTTAAAGACGGCAAACCTTAAACAGCTAATTATATTGGCTTGCTGTGACTCATTTTAATAGATTCATATATCCTATATTTGTATGGCGTGAGCAATAAAGCATTAAGACTCTTAGATGAAGGAACTCAAACACCTCAATAAATACTTTAAAAAATACCGTTTTAAACTCTTAGTTGGAATTTTAATCACTGTGATAGCTAGGGTTTTCTCTCTGGTGATGCCTCCGTTTATAAATAAATCTGTACAGGCTGTAGAGGGTTATTTGTCAGGGCCCGTGGCCGATGTTTCTGAGGTAAAAAGCCTTCTTTTAGAATACGTATTCATTATCATTGTCGCCGCTTTACTCGCTGGTTTTTTTACCTTTCTCATGCGTCAGACCATTATAAATATATCTAGATATGTAGAGCAGGATCTAAAAAATGAAATTTTTGACCACTATCAAAAATTACATTTGGCATTTTATAAAAACAATAGAACCGGAGATTTAATGAACCGGATCAGTGAAGATGTAAGCCAGGTGAGAATGTATGTGGGCCCGGCTATTATGTATGGAATACAAACCTTCACGCTATTTGCTTGTCTTATACCCCTTATGTTTATTAAGGCTCCGGTACTGGCTGCCTACACCCTGCTCCCACTACCTTTTCTGTCTATTTTAATCTATAAAATTAGCAAGGTCATTCATAAAAAAAGTACTGCCGTACAAAACTTTTTATCAACCCTATCTACCTTTACCCAAGAGCGTTTTTCAGGTATTTCTGTTATTAAAGCTTATGGCTTAGAGAATGACACCAATAAAAACTTAGAAATACTTGCCAATGAAGGGCGTCAAAAGAGCTTGGCTTTAGCCAAAATAAACGCTTGGTTTTTTCCCCTCATGATTCTGATGATTGGCGTGAGTAATTTATTTGTTATTTACATTGGTGGCCGCCAATATATTGATGGAGAAATCACTTCTATTGGACTCATCCTAGAATTTATTATCTATGTAAATATGCTTACCTGGCCTGTAGCTATTGTTGGTTGGCTTACCTCTATTATACAGCAAGCAGATGCTTCACAAAAGAGAATTAATGAGTTTTTACAGACCGTTCCCGCTATTGTAGACCTCTCTACAGAACCTTTAAATATTGAAGGGCACATTGTGTTTGACCAGGTGTGCTTTACCTATCCTGATACTGGCATTAAGGCTTTAAATAATCTTTCATTTGAAGTCAAGAAAGGTCAAACTCTTGCTATTATTGGAAAAACTGGTTCTGGAAAATCTACTATTTTAGAGCTTATTTCTAGAATGTATGACCTAGATCAGGGCCAACTATTAATAGACGGAAGAAGTATTGAAAAAGTGCCACTTTCTGGGCTTAGGAATGCCATTGGAGCGGTTCCCCAAGACGCTTTTTTATTCTCAGAGACCATTAAAAATAACATTGCATTTGGCAAAGAAAACGCCTCTTTAGAAGCGGTAGAAACCGCTGCAAAAAAAGCTATGGTACACCAAAATATCTCTGAATTTTCTAAAGGTTATGAAACCATTTTAGGAGAACGGGGCATAACGCTAAGCGGAGGCCAAAAACAGCGGGTATCTATTGCTAGAGCACTTATTAAAGATCCTATTATTTATTTGTTTGATGATTGCCTTTCAGCTGTAGACACCGAAACTGAAGAAGACATTTTAAAAGCTCTTAAAAAATCTGCTATAAATAAGACCACCATTATAGTAAGCCACCGGGTTTCTGCGGCTAAAAATGCAGACAAAATACTAGTCTTAGAGGCAGGTACAAAAATACAAGAGGGAACCCATCAGGAATTAATAAGAAAAAAGGGCTATTACAAAGAACTTTACGAAAGCCAGTCTTCAGTGAAAGAAAATTAAAAAAATGTTGTTGGATACACTTTTTTTATTCAATTTTGAGAAAATTAATGCACTTACAAAAACTGAACAGATGTACGAGAAAGATTCCATGGAACAAGAAGAAATATATTCTAAAGTTTTAAGAGCCGGAAGAAGAACCTATTTTTTTGATGTTAGAGGCACCAAAGCAGGTGACTATTATTTAACCATTACTGAGAGTAAAAAATTTACTCATGACGACGGTTCATTCCATTACAAAAAACATAAGATTTATCTTTACAAGGAGGATTTTACTGCCTTTAAAGAGATTATGGATGAAATGATGGACTACATTGTTGACAACAAAGGCTCTGAAGTAATTTCTGAAAGGCATCAGTCAGATTTTAAAAAGGAGGCTTCTGAAGAGGAACTTGCAGATGGCTTTGACGCTTCTAATAAGAGTGATGAAGAAGGTTCTTATGAGCCACCAGCTTCTAGCTTTACTGACGTAAATTTTGATGATATTTAATGAGTATTACTATTTAACAAATAAAAAAAGGGCCTCATCAGAGGCCCTTTTTAATTTAATAAAATAGATTTATATTAGAACCTATAGTTTAAAGACACATTAAGCATAGTTCCCAACTGGCTAAAATGGTACCCATCATAAGTCATTTGAGAATAACGCTGGTTAAATGTAATCAGGTTTGACTGCTCTTGGGTTTGAGCAGCGTCTGCTAAAATAGCCCTCCCTGCCTCATTCTCAGCTTTAAAGCCCCATTCTGGTAATACATTAAAAATGTTGTTGATGTTAATGGCTAGCGTCATTTTGTCTGTAGCATTATAATTAACACCTAAGTCTGTAACAACCTTAGGAATAAATTCTGTTCTTAAATTAAATCTTCCATTAGCATCTGTAGACAAACCTTGTTGAAAGAAAGTAGTCTTTCCAAAGTAAGTGTTGTTAAAGGAGAAACTAAATTTATTTACGTCATAATTAGCGCCTAAAATCCATTTTGTAATGGGTCTAGAGGTAAAAAATAAAGCTTCTTGTGTTTGGTTTACAACAGACTGTCCGGCATTGGCTACTAGTGGAATGTCTTTCACTGCTCCGTCTCTTTCATTCTGAAGGGTATAGTTTCCAGAAAGGTTTAAATCTAAACTTCCTTCACCTAAATCAATGTCTCTGTATCCTAAAACCAGATCAATACCAGATGTTTTAGTATCTATGGCATTAGAAAAGAAACTAATATCACTTAAACTATTAGAGGCTAACAGCACATCTAAAGGGTTTGTTGCGTCTCCAGTAGCACCAATTTCAGTTCCCAGTACTATGCGGTCTTTTACAGCAATACTGTAGTAATCTACCGTGTAGGTGAATTTGTTAGATAATTTACCTCCTATACCAACAGTAAAGTTGTCGGAAGTCTCTGCGTCTAACTGAGGAATGCCTAATAATTTAGCTTGTGTAGAGACATTGTTAATTAACCCCCCCACCTGAATTCCTTGTCCAGGAATAAAAGAATACTGCGCTTTTTGAGTATAAATTTGGTGTAAGGTAGGCGCTCTAAAACCAGAAGAAAGAGAACCTCTTAAGGTTAAGACATCACTTAGTTTGTAGCGAGAGCTAAACTTGTATACAAAAGCATTTCCAAAATCAGAATAATTTTCTGATCGCACAGTACCGCTTAATAGGAAAGCGTCAGACACATCATAATCTAAAGAGAAGTAACCTCCAATATTATAACGGTTAAATTTACCTGAGTCTTGAGGCGTAGCCCCTGCAAATGAATCACCACCACCACCATCATAGGAAGCGAGTTCTCCTTGAATCACTTCAAAGGTCTCTGTTCTAAATTCTGCACCCATACCAATACTCACTTTGTCTGAAATCAATTTAGAAATGTCTATATTCCCTATATTGTGTGAGAATTTAGTTCCTCCCGGATCAAATGACTGCTGGCTATTGGCCCTGTATAATTCTGAACCTTCAGTAATTTCACCATCATCTACAGAACCATTTCCATTAGCATCTATAAATGTTGAAGGAGAAAAAACTTCATTTCTGTTATGCGTGTTGTTTACCTTATAGGTTTGCATGTTTCCCCCTGTAGTAAAACTGGCATCTACATTCCAATCATTAATAAAAGATTTAAAGCCAACCGTTGCGTTGTAATCACTTAACAAACCTTCAAAAGTAGGAACATAACCATCGTAACCTCCAGCATTATTTGGATTATCTCCAGGAAAAAAATCTGCCAAATAAGGGTAGTCTGTTACCGTTCTCCAGTAAGGAGTCCTGTAATTAGCAAAACTGTTTACGGATTTATATACATAAGCTGCATTGGCATATAATGACGTGTTTTCACTTAAGTCATAACCAAAGTTTACAGAAAATTTTGCCGCAGCTGTTTCTGGAGAACCGTTAATATTATTAGCGTCAGGATTGCGTCTTAGAAACTCTTGAACATCTGCTATATTAGCACCAAAATCTCCAGCTTCTCCTGCCGCATTCACAGTCCCTGGTCTATTGGCTAGGTTTACTTTTGAAAGATCTACGGTATAGTTAACAAAACCTTTATCACCCCCAATAGAACTCCCATTGTTTACGGCAACTCCAAACATTTCACCGTCTCCTTCAGAAGTAATTCCAGATCTAAGGGTGGCAGAACCTTCATTAGGAGTGTCTTTAAGAATAATATTCATAACACCCGCAATGGCATCTGAACCGTATTGTGCAGAGGCTCCATCACGAAGAATTTCAACTCTTTTAATGGCGTCTGTAGGTATAGCAGAAATATCTGCTCCTGTTTCACCTCGGCCTGGAGAAGTTTGGGTGTATAACAAGGCACTTAAATTCTTTCGCTTTCCATTAATAAGTATCAAGGTCCTACTAGGCCCCATATTTCTTATTTCATAAGGGTCTAATAAGGAGGTAGCGTCATTAACTGGCGTTTGTACTGTATTAAAAGAGGGTATCCTGTATTGCAAAGCTTTATCAAAGGTTATTTGCCCTGTAGAAGTAAGTTCTTTAGCGCTTACTACGTCTATTGGAAGGGGCGTGTCTGAATTACTCCTTGGAGCTGTTCTAGAACCCACAAGCACTACTTCTTCTAATTCCACTCCAGATTTCATTGAAACATTTAAGACACTGCCAAATACCTTTATTCGTTGTGTGTCAAACCCAACATAGGAAAAAATGAGCGTGTCTCCATTCCCTGCATTTATAGAATATTGACCGTCAAAATTAGTGGTGGTTCCAATAGTGGTTCCTTTTACAACTATGGACACTCCCGGTAAGGGGCCCGTTTCATCTGTAACCACTCCATTGACTTCTTGCGCTAGAATGACATTTGAAACTAATAAAAGCATTAGAATCATTGTTGATTTCACATTGATTAACTTGTTCATAATTTAGTTTTAAAATTAGTTGATGTCAAATTATCACAAAATTTTGTTAAAAACTATTATTAATAACAAAACTACTATGCATGCATAGTAGTTTATATCTATTATAAATAAAATAAATAAAAGAGTCTCAACTAAGGTGCTTTTCATATTTTTATGGAATAAGTAACAAAAGCCAAACCTCATGAAAAAAACACTCTTTAGTTTCATCTTTATGATGAGCCTTAGCCTCTTTGCACAAGAGAAGTTAAGTTTAGAATACTACTTGCCAAGTGACGTAACCTATAACGCCAGCATACCAAAACCTATAGATATTATAGGGCATGAAGTGGGAGAATGGCATGTGACCCATGACAAACTAGTGCAATATATGACAGCACTTGCTGCGGCTTCTGATAGAATCAGTATAGAAAATAGGGGAGTCACTTATGAGGGCAGGCCCCTCTTATTACTTACAGTTACCAGTCCAGAAAACCATAAAAATATCACTGCCATTCAAAGAGAGCACATAGCCTTGACACTGCCTCAAGGAAATAGCGCCAATACCAGCGACATGCCCATTGTAGTGTATCAGGGATTTTCCATTCATGGAAACGAACCCAGTGGTGCCAATGCTGGTTTGGCCTACGCCTATTACTTGGCAGCGGCTGAGGGTCCAAAAATTGATGAGACTTTAAAAAATACTGTCATTTTATTGGATCCTTCATTTAATCCTGACGGTTTACAACGTTTCGCTTACTGGGCCAATACCAATAGAAACCAACTCTTAAACCCAGATCCAAATGACAGAGAGTACCACGAGGTTTGGCCAGGGGGCAGAACCAATCACTATTGGTTTGACATGAACAGAGATTGGTTGCCGGTTCAGCTCCCTGAAAGTAGGGCTAGAATTAAAAGTTTTCATGCTTGGAAACCTAATATTCTAACAGACCACCATGAAATGGGAACCAATTCTACCTTCTTTTTTCAGCCCGGCGAGCCCTCCAGAGTGCACCCGCTCACTCCTGCAATAAACCAAGAACTCACTGCAGAAATAGGGAGTTATCACGCCAAAGCACTAGACAAAATTGGATCACTCTACTACTCAGAAGAAAATTACGATGATTACTACTACGGCAAAGGATCTACCTTCCCAGACATTAATGGAAGTATTGGTATCCTCTTTGAACAAGGAAGTTCTAGAGGACATATTCAAGAGAGTGAAAATGGCATTATCACTTTTCCTTTTACTATTAGAAATCAGTTTACTACGGCGCTTTCTACCATAGAAGCGGCCCAGGGAATGAGGACTAAAATTTTAAACTACCAAAGAGATTTTTTTGCTAAAGTCATTGAAAATGCAAGCAAAGAAAAACAAAAAGCCATTGTTTTTGGGGATACTAAAGACGCTGCTAAAACAAACCATTTGGCAGAAATTCTAAATAGGCAACAAATAAAGTTTCACGCACTTAAGCAAGATGTGGTCATAAATGGTAAATCTTTTAAGAACGGTTACAGCTATGTAGTCCCTCTAAACCAACAAAATAATACCCTTATTAATGCTATGTTTGAAAAGAGGACTACTTTTAACGACAGCCTTTTTTATGACATTTCTGCTTGGACCTTTCCATTGGCATTTAATTTGGAATACACCACTACCAATAATTTAAATGAAGCGGGTGCAGAAATCACTGAAATTCCAGTAAAAAAAGGAAGCATAAGTGCAGCTTCATCGTATGCTTATTTATTTGAGTGGCATGAGTACTTTACACCAAAAGCTTTAAACGCCATATTAAACAAAGGCTTAAGAGCTAAGGTGTCTAAAAAATCATTTGTTCTTGAAGGGAAGTCTTATGACTATGGCACCATTATGATTCCTGTAGTTAATCAGTCTTTAGACGCTGCTCAAATTCATAGTTTTCTAAGTGATGTAGCTTTGGAGTCTCAAATAGATATTCAGGGAGTAGGCTCAGGCTTAAGCCAAGGAATAGACTTAGGTAGTAATAATTTTGAAGCCTTAAAAAAAGTCTCTGTAGCCATTCTAGTAGGTAATGGAACTTCTTCTTATGACGCTGGTGAAATATGGCATTTATTTGATCAGAGATACCAAATAAAGCTTACAAAAATAGATGTAGATTATTTTAATAGGGTAGATTTATCTAGATACACAAGTCTTATTATTCCAAATATGTATGGAAATGCATTGGACAAAGCCGCTGCAGAAAAAATAAAAAACTGGGTAAAAGAGGGAGGAACACTCATTGCTTACGAGAATGCTGCCAAGTGGTTGTCTAAAAATGAGCTTATGGCGCTAGATTTAAAAGAGGCCACTTTGAACTCTAAAGGAATTTCATATGAAAATAAAGACAATTTTTACGGAGCTCAAGAAACTGGAGGCGCTATTTTTCAGGCAAAATTAGACCTAAGTCATCCTATTAATTTTGGATATCACAACCCATATGTAGCCCTTTTTAGAAAGAATAATATATATGTCACTGCAGATGAGCAAAGCTTTAATAATCCAATAAAGTATACCTCAAATCCGCTACTAAGTGGCTATCATTCTAAAATAAATGCTGCGCTTATTCCTAATACAGTTCCCTTTAAAGTAGACAAAATGGGAAGAGGAAGGGTGATTTTATTTACAGATAACACCAACTTTAGAGCCTTTTGGTATGGGACTAATAAATTTTTAGCCAATGCTATTTTCTTCACTCAGTCTATGTAATTAGATTACTTTTTTTACTAGGAGCAAGTTAAATAAAAAGAGCCCTATAGGGATGGCTAACGCCATCCCTATATTTTTTGAAATAACTGCTATAAAAAAACTTATGACAAAAAGATATAGCGGATAAAAAGCCATAGAGAATGCAAACCTAGCGGTACTTATAAATTCCTTTTGTTTAATTTGAGGTTTAATCCCTTTTCTCCATACTAGAATAGGGATTAAATTTAAAAGAATAAACAGAGGCTTTACCAGTGGTATCCACCACATTTTTTTTGCGATAGCAGCCTTTTTAGGGCTGTCATTAGGGCCTTCTACTATATTGTAAATACGATCATTCACAAGAGATGGATCTAGAAAATTTTCTCCTGCATTTATTAATTCCTGTTCTATAAAATGGTAACGGTCTTCAGTTTCCGTAGGAATGTGAGTCGTTAAAGTACGCAGGACTTTATGTAATTGCGCTAGTAAATTTTTAGCGCTAAGGGCGTTAATCTGAAATGGTGCAACCGCTATGGGACTGCCAAATAATAAAGTGACACTATCTGGAAAATGTGCGGCTGCCTTGTAATTAAGGCCTATTGGATACAATAAAACTGGTTGCTTATCTAGAACCCATCTATGTGATAAAATACTGACAAATCCTTTTTTTAAACGCCTCACTCTTCTTTTTAAATCATGGTTGCCCTCTGGAAAAATAAGGATAGATTCTTTGGCCGCTAGCACCTTAGCGCAACTTTCAAAAATAGGGGTATTCATATGTAGTGTATTCACACCATCTCTATATCTATAAATGGGTAACATTCCTAAATACTTTAAGAGCCGTCCAATGAAGGGGTTTTTAAAAACATCTGACCTAGTTAAAAATGTGGTTTTTCTCTTGGTATTAGTGGCTATCAAAAGCGCATCTATAAGTGCGTTTTGATGGTTTCCAACATAAATAACGGAATCATGATGATAGGCCTTTGAATTATTTTTAACTTGAATTTCTTTAAAATAGCACCACAACCCTATGCGCACTAATCCTTTTACTACATTGGTAAATACTTCTTGAATGCTACTCATGGGGAAGTAATTAAAGACTCACTGTTTATTTTTTTAAATACTGTACCCAAAATAAGACCTGAAATTAAGTGCCATATTCCCCAGAAAGCAGCTAAAATAGCCATTCCTCCAAGTCCCTCAAAGAATGAGAAAATGAGTAGCAATCCCAATCCAGAATTTTGAATTCCTGTTTCTATAGTGATAGATTTTACATCTTTCCAAGGAAGTTTTGCCATTTTTGCAAAGGAAAAACCTGATAAAAAAGCAATAAAATTATGAATAAAAACAAGCCAAAAAACTTCCATCACATAAGATTTAAAAGTTCCTAAGTTTTTCTGAAGGGCTAAAGCTATTAATAGGAAAAAGAAAATAAGAGATGCTTTTTTTAAAATTGCAGAGACTTTTTTAGCCCAATTTGGATATCCTTTGTGGACTAACATACCCAATACCAATGGAAGTGCTAGAATAAGACCCACCAATTCTACCATTTCTAAAGGTGGTATAGCTACCGTTCTTAAAATAGAAGCTGTAGGTGGGTATAAACCTCCCCAAAAAGCCAAATTAAATGGTGTCATGACTACAGCTAAAAGGGTGGCTATGGCTGTTAATGTGACAGACAGCGCGTCATTACCGTTTGCGTAGTGGGTAATAAAATTAGAGATATTACCTCCTGGACAGGCGGCAACAAGCATCATACCCAGTGCCAAACTTGGATCTGGTTTTATTATTAAAACCAATAAGTACGTAAGAAAAGGGAGCACAAAAAATTGGCTGAATACGCCAACTAAAAGTGATTTAGGTTTTAGAACTACAGGTTTAAATTCACGCCAATCTAGAGATAGTGCAATACCAAACATTACAAAACCTAGTGCTAAATTGAGAATCCATAAACTATTTGTATCAAAGTCAATTTGAACGTTGTCTAACAAATTTAAGATATTTTAAGTCCATTTTTAACAGCAGACATAGGTTGTAATAAAGTTACTTCTTTGTCTTGAACCGCTCCCAAAATTAGGCATTCACTCATGAAATTTGCAATCTGCTTTTTAGGAAAATTAACAACGGCCACTAATTGGCATCCCAATAAAGACGTTTTATTGTAAAGCGCTGTAAGCTGAGCTGAGGTTTTTAAAATTCCAATGGCCGGCCCAAAATCTAAATGAATTTGATAAGAAGGATTTCTAGCCTCAGGGAAATCTAATACTTGTACTACGGTTCCCACCCTAATATCTATTTTTGAAAAATCATTCCAATTAATTAGTTCATGCGCTTCCATGCTACTCCTGTTTATTTTTTAGGGCATTTTTTATTTGCTGTAAATGATGATTTCCATGCCAAGCATAGGCACCCAATGTATTAAAAAGATTTTGAAATTCCACACTATCTGGGTGTTTAAAGCGTTTACTAAACCCTTCTGGGTTCATGCGATTTAAAAGATAGACCCATTTACCGTGTACTGCAGATAGGTGGTCTAATGAGAGTTGTACTGGGGCATCTGAATCACCGAGTACAGACCAAGCAACCTCGTCATATGCCTTAATGAGTGGCTCAGGCTCTGTAAGGGTCCATTTAAAACGCGTATAAGAGTGGTGGTGGCTGTCTGCCATATGGTGAACAAGCTGCCTAATACTCCAAGCACCTTCTCTTAAAGGCTTGTCTAAATCACTATCTGAAAGATCTTTAACCCATCTAGAGAATCTGTTGGGAAGCGTCTCTATTTCAGTAATCCACTCTTTAATGAGTGCATCGTTATAGGTTTTAATAGGTGAGAATTTACCAATAGGATATACAACTGATATCTTTTCCATAATTTGCTTTACTTACTTTTTTAAAAAAAAATGAAAGCTTAAAAATATTAGTATCATAAAAGAAACTAATTAAAAAATATAACTTACATTTGCACCTAATATAATTTTTTAATTTTTAGTAATGAACAAAGGAACAGTAAAATTCTTCAACGACACCAAAGGATTCGGTTTTATCAGTGAAGAAGGAACAAGTAAAGAACATTTCGTACACATCTCTGGTTTAATCGATGAGATTCGTGAAGGGGATGAAGTAGAATTCGAACTAGAGCAAGGAAAAAAAGGATTGAATGCAGTGAACGTAAAAGTGATCTAATCATTATACAACCTTTTAGAAAATTTAAAGCCTGTCATACGACAGGCTTTTTTTATGATCCATATTCTATTTATTACTTTGCGTCTACTAGCTCTACGTCAAACACAAGGATAGCATCTGGTGGAATAACACCTCCAGCTCCCGCACTTCCGTAAGCCAAATCTGACGGAATTACAAAACGGGCTTTATCTCCTATATTTAATAATTGCAAGCCTTCATCCCAGCCGGAAATTACTTGTCCCTTTCCTAATTGGAATTGAATGGGTTCTTTTCTTTTATAAGAAGAATCAAAGACGGTACCGTCTACTAGGGCACCTTGATAATGAACAGATACTTCCTGTCCTACTTTAGCTGGAGCACCACCGCCCTTTTGAACAATCTGGTACCTGAGACCAGATGGCGTTTCATTAAATCCTGCAGATACACTCTCTAAAGCAGATTTTTGTGCCGCTTTAGCAGCTTCCATCCTTTTTTCCCTAGAACCTTCAAAGGTTCTAAAAGCCTCTACAGCGTTCCACGATTCAGCCTCGTTTCCTACTCTAACAATTTCTAATTGCTCCAAAATATCTCCTTGAGCTATTTTATCTACTATCTCTTGTCCTTCTATAACATGTCCAAAAACAGTGTGCTTATTGTCCAACCAAGGGGTAGCTATATGGGTAATGAAAAATTGACTCCCGTTGGTTCCTGGGCCAGCGTTCGCCATAGACAATACTCCTGGAGTACTGTGGCTAAGTTTTGGATGAAACTCGTCTTCAAACTTATAACCAGCATCGCCCGTTCCTGTACCTAAAGGGCAGCCTCCTTGAATCATAAAATCTGGAATCACTCTATGGAACTTAAGCCCATTGTAATAAGGAACTCCTTGAGCTTTCACTTTATTTTCTAAATGACCTTCTGCTAAAGCCACAAAATTCCCCACAGTTCCGGGTGTCTTGTCCTGGGTAAGCTTTACTAAAATAGTTCCTTTTGTAGTATTGAATTTTGCGTAAATTCCGTCTTTCATAATCGCTTTTTTAAATGAGTGGCAAATATAAGAATTCTATTTAATTTGAGCCCCTAACAGGCCATAGCTATCATATAAATATACCAAAGCGGTCATAGCAGCCGCTCCCATTTCTAGCTCTCTTTTATTTACTGCTGTAAAACTATCTGTAGCGGCGTGGTGGTAATCAAAATACCTTTGAGAGTCTGGCCTTAAACCTGCTAAAACCATTTCATCTGACTTGAGAGGGCCTATATCAGCTCCAGAACCATCCTGGGTAAAAGAGTGAATGAAATATGGCTCAAATAAAGGTTTCCATTTGATTATCTGATTAAAATGACTTGCAGAGGCGTCAATAGAAAAGCCTCTAGGGGTAAAACCTCCAGAATCACTTTCAAGAGCAAAAATGTGCTTTTCTCCTTTTTCTTTGGCCACTTTTGCATATTGGGTACCCCCGCGTAAACCATTTTCTTCATTCATAAATAGAACCACCCTAATAGTCCTTTTTGGTTTGTATCCTATTTTGTTTAGTATTTCTAATACAGCCATACTTTGAACGCAACCTGCTCCATCGTCATGGGCTCCGTCACCCACATCCCATGAATCTAAATGCCCCCCCACTACAATCACTTCTTCTGGAAACTCAGAACCTCTTATTTCACCAATCACATTATGTGAAAGGACATCGGGCATTGTTTTGCAGTTTTGTTTAAAATAAAACTTTAAAGAGGGATTTAATTTTAAGGTGGTGCTTAAGTAATCTGCGCTATTAGTAGAGATAGCGGCAGCAGGAATCATTTGTGCTTCTGATAAATCTCCGTAAGACATACCTCCTGTATGCGGGTGGTCATCTTGCTTTAGGTTCATAGACCTAACAATCACACCTAAAGCGCCAAACTTAGAGGCTGCTGCAGCTCCTTTAGACCTCTGATCTACTGCCATTGAATAGGCTGAGAAAGTATTTATTATCTTAGGATCCATAGGCCTGTTAAAGAATACTATTTTTCCTTGAATCTTTTTTTTACCTAGGACTTCTAGTGCTTCTAAACTTTGTACTTCTATCACTCCTGCCTTAATACCCAAACTAGGTGTGGCAACTGAGCCTCCTAATGCTAAAAGAGGCACATCTGTAGTCACACCAGGAGATAACTCAATATAAGCAAACTCAGGGGTTCCTCTTACCCATTTTGGCACCATCACCTCCTGCCTCCAAACTTTTTGAAAATTTAATTCATTCATAATCCTCTCTGTATAGGTTACTGCCTGTGACGCTTGAACAGAACCAGAAAGCCTACCTCCTATCTGATTAGATAAATAATTGAGCCAATCATAAGAGTTGCTACTACTCAAAGCCGTATCAAATATTTTTTTTATTTGTTGGCTGTCTTTTGTGTTTTGTCCTTGTGAAAACAAAAATACAAGGCTTAAAAAAAAAGTTAGTTTTAATTTCATATTCTATGTTTGTTTATTTTTTTGCGAATAATTGAACGTCTTCATTACTGATTTCAGGAGAACCTAGAATGAGAAGCCGCTCTACTACGTTTCTTAATTCTCTAATATTCCCGCTCCAATCATAGGCTTGCAAGGCCTCTAAAGCTGCCTTACTAAAACTCTTTGGAGCTATTCCTTGCTCTTTTGACAACGACTGAGTAAAGTGATTTATTAAAAGTGGAATGTCTTCTTTTCTATTGTTTAAAGAGGGAACATCTATAATAATGACAGCTAATCTGTGGTAGAGATCTTCTCTAAAATGACCCATTTCTATTTCTTTTCTTAAATCTTTATTAGTAGCAGCTAAAATTCTCACATCTACTTTTACATCTTTGTCAGATCCAACTCTTGTGATTTTGTGCTCTTCTAAAGCCCTTAGAACTTTTGCCTGTGCAGCCAAACTCATATCTCCTATTTCATCTAAAAATAAGGTGCCGCCATCTGCCATTTCAAATTTACCTGATCGGTCTTTAACAGCTGAAGTAAAAGCGCCTTTTACATGACCAAAAAGTTCACTCTCTATCAGTTCTGAAGGAATTGCGGCACAGTTTACTTCTACAAAGGATTCTTTCACTCTAGTCCCCTTTTGGTGAAGCCAATGGGCTACCAATTCTTTTCCACTCCCGTTAGGCCCTGTAATAAGAACCCTCGCGTCTGTAGGGGCTACTTTATTAATCATGTCTTGAATATGGCCAATGGCCACACTCTCTCCAATCATTTCATAGCCTTTAGCTACTTTTTGTTTTAAAAGAGTATTTTCAACAAGTAAGGTTTGCTTTTCCAGGGCATTTCTCACTGCTGTGAGAAGCCTGTTTAAATCTGGTGGTTTTGAAATATAATCAAATGCCCCTAAACGCATGGTCTCTACAGCAGTATCTATATCTCCATGACCAGAAATCATGATAAAAGGGGTCATAGGATAGAAAGCCTTGGCTTTTGTGAGCACTTCTACTCCGTCCATTTTTGGCATTTTAATGTCACATAAAACCAATGCGTACTCCTTCTCTTTAATCATATCCAAAGCAGTGTAACCGTCATAAGCAACGGATACTGAATAAGAAGTAAAAGTTTCTTCTAAAATTTTGACCAAAACCCTGCTAATAGCGGTTTCGTCTTCTACAACCAGTATGCTTGAATTCATTTATGAGTGTTTAAATAAGTGAACATCTCTTTGAGGAAATGGAATAGAAATTTGATTGGTCTTAAAAATAGCTGCTATCTTATATCTCAATTCACTTTTTAATTTTGGATCTGCAAAACTGTCATTTACTGAAAAATAAATAGAAAAGATGAGAGCAGAATCTCCAAAATCATCAAAGAGAACAAATGGTTTTGGTGACTTTAAAATTCCTTTCTGGCTCTCTGCTACTGACATCAGAAGCGTAGTAACCAATTCAATGTCTGAGCTATATGACACACCCACGGTCACTTTCTCCCTGGTAGTCTTATGGTTCTGTGTGTAATTGTAAATACTATTAGTTAAAAAAATATGATTTGGTATCACTATCACCTTGTCATCTCTAGTGATAGCTCTGGTGGTTCTGAGTCTAATTTCAAAAACCTTTCCTACCTTGTCATCTACTTCTATAATATCTCCTACATGTAGAGATTGATCTAAAATAATTAAAATTCCTGAAATAATGTCTTGAAACAGATACTGCAAGGCAAAACCCAATCCAACAAATAAAGCTGCAGAAGCAGTTAAAAAAACCGTTAAATCTATCCCAGAAGAATGAAGTACTGTTACTATAACCAGTATGTAGAACAGATATTTTAAAAAGCCAAAAATGCTCTTAAATTTATTTTTATCCTCTTCTGGAAGCTTTGCATTCACAATCTTTTTTATCAGTTTCAAAAAATAGGTCACTAAAATTAAAGCAGAAATGATTATAAGAAAGGTGCCCGCAGTAATATAAATACTTTCTGAAGGGAAAAGCGGTGTGCCTAGAAAACTTTTTATACTACTAAAAATCTGATGGATGGTTTTCATTTCTTTTTATTGTGATTCTAAAATACGGATTTAAAGTGATAACAAATAGGGTCTAAAACAAAAACCCACCCTTAAAATAAATTCTAAGGATGGGAAAAAAATTGCTATGAAAAAGATTTTACTTAGCTGAAGATTCAACTAAAGTAAAATCAAATATACATTTTTTATTATTAAAACAATAAAAACTCCTAGGCAAACATATCTTTTACCTTTTCAAAAAAAGATTTATCTGACTTCTCTGGCTTTGGCTCAAAATTTTCATCGCCTTGCATTTTCTCAAAAAAAGCCTTTTGCTCTTTGTTTAGCTCTTTTGGTGTCCACACATTTATATGTACCAGTAAATCTCCTGCACCATATCCATTAATGCTTTTTATCCCTTTACCTCTAAGTCTTAAAATTTTACCAGATTGCAGGCCTGCATCTAACTTAATTCTCGCTTTGCCAGAAACGGTATCTATATCTTTGGAGGTACCTAAAACAGCCTCAGAAATACTTATATACAAATCAAAATGCAAGTTATCTCCTTCTCTTTTTAAGGTTTCATGCTCTGTTGTTTCTATGGCTACTATTAAATCTCCTGGAATTCCATTTCCTGGCGCATCATTTCCTTTTCCGCTTACCTTTAGCTGCATACCATCTTCCACACCTGCAGGTATTTGAATGGACACAGTATCATCTTGAAACACCATTCCTTGAGCATCTGCATCATTGGGTTTGCTATCAATAATTTGACCACTACCCCCACAAGAAGTACAACCAACTGCCGTTTGCATTCTACCTAAAATGGTATTGGCTATTTTAGTGACTTGTCCTTGTCCGTTACAAGTACTACAAGTCTTATAGGTTACTCCTTCTGCTTGTTTTTTACGGCGTACTTTTACTTTTTTTTCTACCCCTTCTGCTACCTCCTCTAGTGTAAGTTTCACGCGGATTCTAAGATTACTCCCTTTTACTCTTCTTTGCCCAGAAGATCCAAAACCACTAAAACCACCGCCAAAGCCACCACTAAAAATATCTCCAAATTGACTGAAGATATCATCCATGTTCATGCTTCCACCGCCACCACCAAAACCACCGTCAAAAGCAGCATGTCCGTACTGATCGTATTTTGCTTTTTTATTAGGATCGCTTAAAACCTCATAAGCGGCCGCAGATTTTTTAAACAACTCTTCTGCTGCTGTGTCTCCGGGATTTTTATCTGGATGATGCTCAATGGCTTTTTTTCTATAGGCTTTTTTAATATCTGAGGCAGAGGCACTCTTATTAATTCCTAATATGTTGTAAAAATCTTCTTTCATAAACTTAACTAGTTTCCAACTACCACTTTGGGATGGCGAATTATTTTATCTCCTAACTGAAAACCTTTTTCAATTACATCTATCACTTTCCCTTTCATTTTCTTGTTAGGAGCAGGAATTTGAGTAATGGCGTCGTGCAATTCAGAGTCAAAAACATCTCCAGGGGCAACAGACACTTCTTCTAGTCCCTTGTTCTTTAATATGTTTGATAATTTGTTTTGAATGAGGCTGACCCCTATATACAACTCAGAAGATTGGTCTTTTGACAACTCTTTCATGGCTCTTTCAAAATCATCTACCACAGGAATCATAGCTACTATAACCTCTTGATTGGCTGTTTTAAAAAGATCCATTCTCTCTTTAGAAGTCCTTTTCTTATAGTTCTCAAATTCTGCAAACAACCTTAAGAACTTCTCTTGCTCATTTGAAACAGCCTCTTTTAAAAGTTCTACTTCTGATTTTTCAGCTACTTCATTTTGTAGGTCGTTATCAAAGCCAATTTCATTGGCATTATTTAACAGATGCTCATTATTTTCTGACTTATTCATAGATGCTATATTGTTGTCTAAATCTTGATCTATAATTATTTGATCAAAACCTGAGTGCTCATTCTCTGTATTACCCATAGGATTAACTATTTACACATCATACTTCAAAAGTGTTGCCAAAGCCGTTAAAATGTCAAAATGTCACAGTTTTGACATTTCTTTTACAGGAAATAAATCATTTATGGCTGGTTGAAAGTTTGAAAACTGAAATTTAAAATTACTGAAATCTGTAAATGAAGTGCTAACAAGCTGGCTTTCAAATAATAAAGCTGACATTTCACCTAGAATAAATTTCATTATAAAGGCTGGCACATTTGGGAGCCATAATGGCTTATTAAAATGAGTGGCAATGATTTTTACCAATTCACTTTGTCTAATAGGTGTGGGTGCCACTCCGTTAAAAATACCATCAGACTTATGGTTTACAAGAAAAAGAAACATCGCTGCAATATCTCTAATATGCACCCAAGATTGCCACTGATTGCCCGTGCCAAAAGGAGCACCCACATACTTCTTAATGGGTGCTACAAACTCTGGCAAAGCGCCCTGTGTGGCATCCATAACTAAACCCACTCTAAGTTGACCAACTGCTATTCCCAGTTCACTCATACTCATATTGGCTTTTTCCCAAGCAATAACGGTGTCTCTTAGAAAAGAAGTGCCTAAAATGCGGTCTGTGTTTTTATCCTCATTTGTTCTGTAAGTAGTATTAAAACTACTAGGATAAATGCCAATAGCAGAGGCGCCAACAAAATATTCAATCTGGTGTGAGTCTAAAGCTTCAATTCCTCTTTTTAAGGTGGATATACTCTCTAATCTAGATTGAAGAATTTTTGTTTTGTATGAAGAAGTCCATCTATCGGCAATAGTGACACCTGCTAAATTAATAATGTGGGTAATGCCTTCAAAGGCATTTAAGTCTATTTCATTTAAGGCTGGGTTCCATAAAAACCCATGTGCCAATGGATCATGATTAAGTTTTAATTTTGAAGTGGTTAAAAAATGAACAGCCACCTTTAACGCACTGCACTGTCTCATTATTTCAGAACCAATTAAACCTGTAGCACCTGTAATTAAAATTTTCATAGCCATATTTTTTTTATAGGTAATCTCAAGGTTTTTTAGCCCTAAGCATTTCTCTTTTTCCTGGGGGGCCCTCCAAACGTTCTACTACAAAACCAACAGCTATCATAGCTCTTCTCACACTTCCTTTTGCAGCATATGTCACTAATACACCTCCTGGTTTTAAAGCAATATACATCTTTAGAAAAATATCTTCAGACCACAATTCTGGCTGCACCCTATAGCCAAAAGCGTCAAAATAAATAAGATCATAACAGTTTTGATCAGTGATTTCCTGAAATTTTAACTTTTTTTTTACCAAGCTAAAAAAAGCAGAAAACACCTTCTTGTGCTCCCAGGATGAGCGGTGCATCTGATCAAAGACCGCAGCGTATTTATGAGCCTTTAGAGCCGATACATATTCCATGCCCACTGCCTCTTCTTGACTAACAGGGTAAGCTTCTACTCCATGGTAATGCACCTGTAGCCCCCTACTATTAGCCTCTAAAAAAGTAATGAAAGCATTTAAACCTGTTCCAAAACCTATTTCTAAAATAGAAATTTCTCTGTCTTTAAAAAGCGCCAAACCGTTTTTTATAAAAACATGATACGCTTCTTGAATAGCACCGTGCATAGAATGGTATTGTTCTTGCCAATCTACCATCTGCAAAGTCTTAGAACCGTCTGCTGTTACTACTATTTTTCTAATCACAATGCAAAGATATAGGTTCTTTTTTGAGGAGTCCTAGCTGTCAATGAAATTTATAGGTAGCCCTTTGGCTTTAATAATATTGGAAAGTATACAAAGACCTCTCATAAATAAATTTCAACTGTTAAAAAACAATGGCATTAACAGAATTATAACCGTAAATATGGTAATTCATCAATAGCATTAAAATAAAATGGGGCAAAGGTATTTTTAATTAAATTTATACTTTTAAAATATAGCCCATGAGCCGTTTTAATACCCCTTTAAACATTGAAAAAATTAAAGTGTCTAAAATTGACCAAGTAGACTTTAACAAGCTTCCATTTGGTGAGATTTTCACAGACCATATGTTGGTTTGTGACTACAGAAATGGCGCCTGGGAAATTCCCAAAATTTTACCATATCAAAATATATCAATGTCTCCTAGTGCCAGAGTATTTCACTACGGACAAGCTATTTTTGAAGGAATGAAAGCCTTTAAAGACATCGCGGGAGACGCCTGGTTGTTTAGACCAGATGAAAATTTTAATAGGTTTAATAAATCTTGTGAGCGTTTAGCTATGCCAGCCATTAGAGAAGATTACTTCTTTGACGGTTTACAAGAATTAGTATCTATAGATAAAGAATGGATTAAAGGAGGTGCTGGGAATTCACTGTATATTAGACCCTTTATGATTGCCTCTCAATCTGGGGTTATGGCCGCTCCTTCTGACGAGTATAAATTTATTATTATTTGCTCTCCTGCACAGGCCTATTACGGTGGAGAAGTTCGTGTTAAAATTGCAGAAAAATACAGCAGAGCCGCTAGTGGTGGTTTTGGATTTGCAAAAGCGGCAGGAAACTATGCAGGACAATTTTACCCAACAAAGCTAGCACAAGAAGAAGGATTTCAGCAAGTGGTTTGGACAGACGCCAACACCCATGAATATATTGAAGAAGCAGGAACTATGAATATCTTTGTTAGAATTGGAGATACTTTAATCACTGGCCCAACTTCAGATTCTATTTTAGATGGGGTTACCAGAAAAAGTCTTATACAATTAGCGAAAGACAACCAAGTTAAAATAGACATAAGACCTATTAAAGTATCTGAAATTCTAGAAGCACAGAAAAACAATACACTTAAGGAAATGTTTGGAGCTGGAACTGCGGCTGTAGTAAGTCCCATTTCTGGATTTGGATACCGAGGTGAAAAATATGAAATAGCTACTCAAGAAAACAGCTATGCCATGATGTTTAAAAAGAAATTAAACGACATTCAATATAACTTATCTCCTGATCCATATGGCTGGAGGGTGAGTGCTTATTAAAAATAACGTATTAAAAAGCCCCCAAAAGGGGTTTTTTTTATTAATTTTCTAAGACGGCTACTAGATTAGGCTTAAAATAATGAGGCCCTTTTAAAACCTTGCCATCTTCTCTGTAAATAGGTTTCCCATCTGCACCCAGCTTACTCATATTAGAGCGTTGAATTTCATTGAAAATAGCATCTATTTTGTCTTGTAAGCCGTGTTCAATAATGGTTCCGCACAATATATAGAGCATATCTCCAAGGGCGTCTGCCACCTCTACTAAATCATTGTTTTGAGCCGCTTCTAAATACTCTTTATTCTCCTCTTCCATCAGACGGAATCTCAATTTGTTTTTGTCTGAACGCAAACTGGCTTTTGGTAAAGTTGCATACCCTATTTCAAAAGCGGTATGAAATGCTTGAACAGCTTCTATTTTGTCTTTCATTGTTTTTTTTTCGCAAGGCATGCGCCTTCATTCAATTATCTTTTTAAGTATTTTAATGTAGCTTTGTGTAAAAATAGGAATATGTTTAGTAAAGGACAAATGATCTTTGCCGTGCTTTTTGCAATTGCTTTTATTGTAGCCATCAGCTATGCTTTTATTAAAGAAAAAGACCAACACAGGAAAAACTACAAAGGCGTTTTATGGATTCTAATTGGGTTTATGACATTTATTGGCCTGCTCTGGCTTCTAAGAACATATCTTAAACCTTAAAATGGAACAAATAAAGACCCTGTTTGTTTTGTTTATTGGTGGCGGTTTAGGCACTGTATTGAGGTATGCCCTTAGTAAATTACTAAACCCACTTAGTGAACACTTTTACTGGGGTACTTTTAGTGTCAATATTATAGGAAGTCTTGTTTTGGGTATTGTGATAGGTTTTAGCTATAAAAATCCAATACTGTACTCCAATACTTTTTACCCTTTTTTAGCTATCGGACTCTGTGGTGGCTTTACTACCTTTTCTACTTTTGCCTTAGAGAACCAGAGCTTATTAAAAAGCGGTCATTTTTTAGAGTTTGGTCTTTATATAGCTTCCAGTCTTGTAATGAGCATATTAGCCATAGGATTAGGACTTTGGATGTCTAAATTTGCATAAACACCCATCTATTACCTAAAATAAAAAACCTGCTTCTTTTTGTGGGGTAGCATCTGTAGTTTTTAACTTTCAACACCCCCCCCTTTTTTTATTTAATTTATAATGACAATTTTTAGTCATTAAATTAGTAATACCCTTATTTTTTATGGGGTCAAACTTTTAAATTCGCAAAAGTACTATCCTATACCCATAAAAATTAGGGGGTAATGTTTAATAATAATATGTTTACGGCCTACTAACTATTAAATAATATAGCCAACATGAAAAAAGTTGAAGCCATTATTAGAAAATCAAAATTTGACGAAGTCAAAAAAGCATTACATGCCATAGAAGTAAATTTCTTTAGTTATTGGGATGTCACCGGAGTAGGAAACGAAAAACAAGGGCATGTGTATAGAGGAATTTCATACAGCACCTCTGACATTCAAAGGCGCTTCATTTCTATTGTTATTTCAGATGAATTTCTAGAGCTCACTGTCAATGCTATTTTAGAAGCAGCGGGCACAGGAAACGTAGGAGATGGAAAAATATTCGTTTCTGAAGTGCAAGAAGCCTACAGAATAAGGACAAAAGAAAACGGTAAAGCAGGCATAAACTAAGAAATTAAGAAATATGGAAACAGCAATTTTTACAGCAAATAACGTATGGATGATGTTATGTACCGCTTTGGTATTTTTCATGCACCTAGGATTCTCATTTTTAGAGATTGGACTTACCCGGCAAAAAAACACTATAAACATTCTTTTTAAAAATGTATTTATCATTTGTGCAGGATTACTCCTTTACTATATAGGTGGTTTTAACCTCATGTACCCAGGTGATTTTAATGGCTATTTAGGATTTTCCGGATTTGGAATCACACTACCAGAAAATGGATTAACAGCAGATTACGCTTCTGGGGGTTATACCTATTGGACTGATTTCCTTTTCCAAGGAATGTTTGCCGCCACAGCTGCCACCATTGTATCTGGTGCAGTTGCAGAGAGAATTAAGATAGGTGGTTTTATGATTTTTACAGTAATCTATGTAGGTCTTATATATCCAATTGTAGGGTCCTGGCAATGGGGGGGTGGTTTTTTGAGCAGTCTTGGAGGAGAAAATGGAGGCTTTCATGACTTTGCAGGCTCTACGCTAGTGCACTCTGTAGGAGGTTGGGCTGCACTCATAGCTATCTACATACTTGGTCCTAGAATTGGAAAATTTGGAGAAGACGGAAAACCACAAGCCATTCCAGGACACAACATACCATTAGCAGCCGCTGGAGTCCTTATCTTATGGTTGGGCTGGTTTGGTTTTAATGGGGGTTCTGTACTTTCAGCAGATCCTGCAGGAACATCACTCGTATTAGTAACCACTTCGTTGGCAGCAGCAGCAGGCGGAATAGGCGCCTTTGTTCTATCTACAATTCTATATAAAAACTATGATTTAACCATGTTCTTAAATGGAATATTAGGAGGACTTGTTGGAATTACTGCTGGAGCAGATCTGATGTCTCCAAATGAGGCTGTCATTATAGGATTATTAGCTGGACTACTCATTGTACTAGCAGTTGCTTTTATAGATAAAATAAAATTAGATGACCCAGTTGGAGCAGTTGCAGTACACCTAATCTGTGGTATTTTTGGTACGCTAGTAGTAGGTGTTTTTGGAGCAAAAGCAGGGTTTGATCAGTTCTTATACCAATTGGCCGGAGTAGGCGCTACCGCAATTTTTTGCTCTTTATCTGCTTTTATTATTTTATTCACAATTAAAAAGATAGGGGGCATTAGAGTTTCTAAAGAAGAAGAGATAGAAGGTCTTGATCTTCATGAACACGGAATGGACGCCTATCCAGATTTTAGATTAGACCAACACTAAACAAAAACTATACAAACGGCAACGGAGCGTTCTGTAAAACGCTCCGTCTGTTAAAAACCATTTAAAACCGAATTCTCATGATTTTTAAAACTAGTACAAATAAAGCAAAATATTTAATGCTAAGCATTGCTTTAGTGACATCTTCTTTTATGATTGCTCAAGAAACAAAACAAGATACTATTCCTAAATTTAGCATAAGTGGAACGGTAGATGCTTATTTTAGAAGCAATTTAAACGCTCCAAATGTAGGGGATAATACCATGGCACCAGGGAGTTCCTTTGCTCAGTTACCAGGATTTGCTCTAGGCATGGCCAATATTATTACTGCCTATGAAGGAGAAAAAGTAGGCTTTGTAGCAGACTTAGTCTTTGGCTCCAGAGGGACCGACGCTATTTTTAACTCTCCCATGTACTCAGCTACAGGAAACGTAGTAAACCAATTGTATATGTACTGGAATGTAAGTGAGAAAGTTACTTTAACTATGGGTAATTTCAATACCTTTTTAGGGTATGAAGTGATTTCTCCTGCAGCTAATTTTAATTACAGCACCTCTTATTTGTTTTCTTACGGCCCCTTCAGTCATACTGGTATTAAGGCAGATTTTGCTCTAGGTGAAGATCTATCTGCTATGATTGGGGTGTTTAACCCCACAGACTTAACAGAATACAATCCCACGGGGATTTACGCTTTTGGTGCTCAATTAGGATATAAAGGGCAATATGTAAACCTTCTTACAGACAGTGGCGCTTATGAGTTAGATTATACAGGGGGGTTCTCTTTGTCAGATCATTTTTACTTAGGCTTAAATGCCGCTGTTTATGACAATGATGGAACAGGATTTGCTGGTGTAGCTCTTTACCCTCAGCTTAGCACCTCAGACACTTTTGCACTAGGCTTAAGGGGAGAATATTTTGTTGAATCTGGCGCTTATGGAGCCATTGATCAGATAGGAAACGGAACTGAAGACGGCAGTGTATTTGCACTAACCCTTACAGCTAGTGCATCTATAGGAAATTTAATACTGAAGCCTGAGTTTAGAATTGACAATGCGTCTGATGATAGCTTTTTAAATACAAAATTTGCGCCACAAAAGAGTCTTTCCTCTTTTTTATTGGCAGCCGTATATGTCTTTTAAAAAAACCTATGGTAACAACCAATCCAATATATTTTAAGTTTAGTTTAGAACAAAAACCCAGCCTAAGGCTGGGTTTTTTAATGAGTGTACCCCAATACCCCTGCGGTTATTCTAACATCTAAATTATTTACAGCGGGCACAATTGGGCATGAATACTTTTTATTATAGGCACAGTATGGGTTATAAGCCTTATTGAAATCTATTAAAATACTGTCTTTATCTGTGAGTCTCAGGTCTATATAACGCCCCCCTCCGTAGGTCTCATTTCCATTGGTAAGGTCTGAAAATGGGAGAAATAAATAATCTTCAAAACCTTCTTTCTCCAATAAATCTTGGCTTTGGTATACCTCTAATTGAAAAGGCAAGCCCTGCAGCTCAAAAAATAACTGACCGTACAAACGCTCTTGAGAAATACGCCCTGTAGTCGTTAACATTCCAAAAGGAAGTGCTTCTGGTGTTTTAATTAAACGCGCCGTGATGATATACTGAGCATTTGGAGGAAAAAACGCAAGTTTCTCAAAAATCATTTTATCTGAAGGTGTTAAAGGAGAATCTTCTGGATCCTTAAAAGATTTATTTAATGCTTTCTGAAAGAGCACAATAGACTTTAAAAGACTGTCTCTACTTATTAAAACTTTGTCTGTGTTTTTCATGAGAAGCTTTGGAGCTGGCTCATCTGTTTTGTCATGATACTTTTTAGATTGCTTACAAGAGCTCAGACCACCCAACAAAAATATAATGAACAAAAATTTATTTAAAATCTTCCTCTCTAATTCCATAAAATCCATTTTTTAAATACACTTCTAACAAGGCTTGGTACTCTGGCATAATTCTCAAAAGACCCGTAGCTGGTAAAGATAAAAGCAGATCTAAATTATTAAAACCATTCTTAAAAGCTTCTTCTAAATAAAATAGAGCGGTTCCGTAATCTTCCACTTTACTGCTGTAAGAAATCACAGACAAATATGCTATATAATCTGTAGGGTTTACAATAGTTCTGAGCATTAATAAAAAAACCACAGCTGGAATGTCTCTAAAGGCAGGAGGCCTATTGGCTTCTAACTCATAGGTGTTGCTGAGTAGCACCCTCATCATAGTGACACTTTTCTTTGCGTACACTATTTTTAAAGAGTTAAATGGGGTAGCCAACAGCGTATCAGAAATAATAGTTTGGTATTGATTGTATTGGTATTGCCACCAACCTAAATTGTCAAAATTCCTTTTGTCTAAATCTTCCATAAGAGCAAAAGAAAAAAAAAGTTCCTTTTCTTCTAGGGTGTTTTCTAAGGCTCTTTGGTAGCGCTTCACTTGTCTCACTTCCTTTCTAGCAGCTCTCAATTCATCTCTGCTAAGGTCATTTTCCTGAGCAGACGCATGACCTAAAACCCTGAGGAGCAAGAAAAAAAATAAGATGTATTTAAAAAAAAATTTCATGTATAAATATAAGCAAATATGAATTTAAAAAGGCTTAAGAGGAGCAGATGAAACTACCTCAGATAAGATAATATGTGTTCTGGTCTCACCGTACTGAATGAGAATATCAATAAACTTCTCCAAATGTATCTGGTCTCTGAGCACCACCTCCATCATAATATTTTCATTTCCAGTTATTCTATAACAATTCACCACTTCAGAATAAGTTTTCACTACCTCTAAGAATGGTTTTAATTTTCCTACAAAAGCCCTAAGGGTAATCATGGCTTTTAGCTGATACCCCATTTTAGCATAGGCTACTTTGGTGTGATACTTTAAAATAACACCCGTGTCTTCCATTTTTTTAACCCGTTCAGCCACTGCTGGTGGCGTGAGGCCTACACGCCTTCCAATTTCTGCAAAAGAAACCCTTGCGTGTTTTTGTAAAGCCTCTATAATTTTATTATTCAAAGAGTCTAGCTTACTAATCATAAGTTTAATGATGTATATTTTTAATAAAAGTAAGAAAAAAATATAATTACAATCATATTCAAAATAAATAAAGTAGAGATTACTACTATTTTTAATAAGCTAATTGAAGTGTAAAATATGACTGCAAAAGCTCCAAAATACATTGTTAACAAGGCATTTGAATTAGATGTACTAAGCAACGCTTTGGCCAGCTATCTATCTTATGACCTTTCACTTCTAAGCCATTATAAACATTGGAGTTTTAGCCATGTAATTACACATAGTTTACTCACAGACACTAGGCTTTTGATAAAATCATTGAAAAAGCTTTCAAAAATTCAATGCAAACAGGAACGTCATTCCATGTTAAAAAATATTCAATACATTATTGACAATATATATTCTTACTGCAAGGGTTTAGAATATCACAACCATTCAAATCTAGACTACCTTGGAATCTACAGAAGAGAACTCCAACAATTTAGATCGCTTTTTCATAAATGGGCTAGAATTTATTAAAAAAATAAAAGACAATATATTAAAGTATCCTACGTTATTCTATTAACTACCAATACTTTTTCATTATTGTTTTTTTTTAAATTTAGTTAGTTTAAAACCGGTGGAGACATCGGTTTTATCTGTTTTAGATACTTTAGTACCGCCCTATTAAAAATATCGGGTTGCTCTACATTCACCACATGACCACAGGCCTCTACTACAAATAAAGAGGCTGCGTAGTGAGCAGACGTCAACTTCTTAACTGCAGGCAAAAACAAATAATCTTCTTCTCCCATGACATATAGGGTGGGTATCTTAACTTCTACACTTCTAAAAAATCTAAGCAAAGGATTAATCTCTGCTGTGAGCTTAAACCATTTAATAAATTCTTTTTGGTAGAGTTTTTTAGCCTCTCTTACAAAAAGAGTTCTAGATTCTTTGTGGTTCTTATTGGGCATAATCACAAAAGCGAAAAAAGAATACAACCACAAATACGGCACCACAGATTTAAAAATAATGCCCAAACGCATGAGCAACTGAGACCTGAAATTGAGTTTTAAAATAGCCCCCCCCATCACCATACTAAGTACTCTATCTGGATTTTTCTCTGCTAAATTTCTAATGAGAATGGTACCTAATGAAATACCTATAAAATGAGATTTTTGGATTTTTTCATGATCCAAAACCTCCACAATGTCTTGAGTTATGGAGTTAAAAGTGTACTTTTTATCAAAAGCGTTTTTAAGAGGAACTTTTGAGTTTCCATGCCCACGTAAATCCAATAAAAGCACATTGTAAATTTGTTTAAATGCTTTAAGCTGTTTAAACCATATAGAAGAACTCCCTCCTGCTCCGTGAACAAAAGTGACCCATTCTTGAGCTTCAGCATGTCTGTAACAGTTGTAATTAATCAAGGGATATATTTATATTTGTTCTAAAATAAGGAAATTAATTGACAAGCTTGTGGGCTTTTAAAATAGAAGCCATTTCTTCTTGTAATTTTCTGGCTTCTGTTGCGGCTGCTTCATGAAAACCTTTGTCATTAGACGCATAAATAATAGCCCTAGAAGAGTTTACCAATAAGCCTATCTGTGTATTGAGCCCGTGATCACATACCTCTTGCAAACTACCTCCCTGTGCACCAACTCCAGGAACCAACAAAAAACTATCTGGTATTATTTTTCTAATATCTGAAAGCGCAGATGCTTGTGTGGCGCCTACCACATACATAAGCCTCTCAGCATTTTTGTACTGTGCAGCAGTTTCTAATACCGTTTCATATAAATACTGGCCATTGCCCATTGGGAGTATTTGGTAATCTGCTGCACCACTGTTAGAGGTGAGTCCCAAAAGAATGGTAAACTTATTTTCAAAAGCTAAAAAAGGTTCTATAGAATCTTTCCCCATATAGGGAGCCACTGTAATAGAGTCAAAACCTAAGTCTTCAAAAAATGCCTTGGCATAACGGCTAGAAGTATTTCCAATATCTCCTCTTTTAGCGTCTGCAATGGTAAAAACCTCTGGATAAAATTCATTTAAATATTGAATGGTCTTTTCTAAAGACCTCCAGCCTTTTACACCATAAGCCTCATAGAAGGCTGTATTGGGCTTATAGGCTACTGCAAATGAGTGTGTAGCGTCTATAATAGCTTTATTAAAAGCAAAAATAGGATCTTGTTCCTCCAGTAAATGTGCGGGTATTTTTTCTAAATCAACATCCAATCCAATACATAAAAAGGATGCTTTTTTCTTGATCTGATCTAATAAAAATGCGGTAGTCATATGTTTATTTGTCTTAACTAAAAGGAGTAAAACAGGCTATAATTGTAATAAAAACAGCGTAATCATTGATTAAAAAGTCTCCGATGCCGCTTTTAATTTCTCTGTGTTGTCTACCAACATCAGCTCATCTAAGATCTTTTGAATGTCTCCGTTTACAATATTTTGCAAATCGTATAAAGTCAATCCAATTCTGTGATCTGTCACCCTTCCTTGCGGGTAATTATAGGTTCTAATTTTAGCAGAACGGTCTCCAGAGCTCACTTGAGAATTGCGCTTTAAGGCGTCTTCCTCTTGTTTTTTTGCTAACTCCATATCATACAGCCTAGAACGGAGCACCTTAAAGGCCTTGTCTTTATTCTTATGCTGTGATTTCTCATCCTGACACTGCGCCACTAAACCGGTAGGAAGGTGTGTTAAACGAACTGCAGAATAAGTGGTGTTTACTGACTGTCCTCCTGGTCCTGAGGAGCAAAAGAAGTCTATTCTCACATCTTTAAGTTCTATTTGAACGTCAAAGTCTTCTGCCTCTGGAAGCACCATCACAGTAGCTGCGCTGGTGTGAACCCTTCCCTGAGTTTCTGTTTGGGGGACTCTTTGCACCCTGTGCACTCCTGCCTCAAATTTTAAGGTACCGTACACATCTTCACCACTTACCTCAAATTGAATTTCTTTATAACCACCAGAAGTACCTTCACTTAAGTCAATCACATTGGTTCTCCAGCCCCTAGCTTCACAATACTTGGTATACATTCTATATAAGTCTCCTGCAAAAATACTGGCTTCATCTCCACCAGTACCCCCTCGTATTTCCATCACCACGTTTTTGGCGTCCTCTAAGTCTTTGGGTATGAGAAGTAATTTAATTTGATCTTCTAAAAGAGGCATGGCTTTTCTAGCCTCTTCCAATTGCATTTTGGCCATTTCTACCATTTCTGCATCTGATCCATCTTCAATAATTTCCTGAGACTCTTGCATATTGTTGTGATAGTTTACGTATAATTCACGCTTCTCCATCAAAATTCTTAAGTCTTTATATTCTTTATTGAGTTGCACATAACGCTTCTGATCCAAAATGACATCTGGCTGAATAATCAGATCAGATACCTCATCAAAGCGTTGTTTTACAATTTGTAATTTTTCTAACATAAATTTTAGCTAGTTATATGGGCATAAAGGTACAACAAAAATTGACCTTTCTAATATTCAAAAGTTCCGTAAGGGCTACTAATAGTGAGTTTCTTAGTGTCACTTGCGGCCACCCTTCCAATAATTTGTGCTGGCACTCCAAAGGATTCTGAAATTTCAATAATCACTTGAGCTACAGTGGGATCTACATATAATTCAAGTCTGTGACCACAGTTAAAAACCTCATACATTTCTCTCCATGAGGTTCCAGACTGCTCTTGAATCATTTTAAAAAGTACAGGTACCTCAAAGAGTTGGTCTTTAATAATATGCAGTTCATTAATAAAATGTAAAATTTTTGTTTGAGCCCCACCACTGCAGTGTACCATTCCGTGTATACTCTCTGGCTGGAATTGGCTCAGAATTTTTTTAACAATAGGCGCATAGGTTCTGGTAGGAGAAAGCACTAGTTTTCCAGCATCTATTGAGCTTCCCGATACCTTATCTGTAAGGCCAATAGCACCTGAATATACCAGCTCTTCAGGAATAGATGGATCAAAGCTTTCTGGATACTTGGTAGCCAAGACCTTATTAAAAACGTCATGACGGGCAGAGGTTAAACCATTACTCCCCATGCCTCCATTATAAGAAGTTTCATAGCTAGCTTGACCGGAAGAGGCCAGTCCTACTATCACATCTCCAGCCTTAATACGGGCATTGTCTATCACTTTATTTCTAGGGAGCCTAGCCGTTACGGTAGAGTCTACAATAATGGTACGCACCAGATCACCTACATCGGCGGTTTCACCGCCAGTGCTGTGAATAATAATACCATAGGCTGCTAAATCTGCAATGATTTCTTCTGTACCGTTAATGATAGCAGATAAGACCTCTGCAGGAATTAAATTTTTATTTCTCCCAATGGTAGAAGACAGCATAATATGATCTGTAGCGCCCACACAAATTAGGTCATCTATATTCATAATAAGGGCGTCTTGGGCAATCCCTTTCCAAACAGATAAATCTCCAGTTTCTTTCCAATACATATAAGCTAAAGAAGACTTGGTCCCAGCTCCATCTGCATGCATGACCAAACAGTAATCTGAATCTTGGGTAAGGTAATCTGGCACTATTTTACAAAAGGCTTTTGGAAATAAACCTTTGTCTATGTTTTTAATAGCATTGTGAACGTCTTCCTTTGCGGCAGAAACCCCTCTTTTACTGTATCTCCCCTGTTCGTTTGGATTCATTGGTTTGTGTTTGGTGCAAAAATAAGGGAATCCCTAAAAAGTTTAAGAATTCCCTATAGATAATTATAGAAACTTATACCCAATTGTTGAGAAACTGCTCATGGGCTATATATTTCTTTACTTAATTTGTAGAAGTTCTCTGTATTTAACAAGTGGCCAATAGGCGTCACTTACTAGTTTTTCTAACTGGTCTGAATGCTTTCTAATAGTTTCAAACAGGGGTTTAACTTCAGAGGCATACGCGTGTGCCCTTTTACTGCTTGTAGTCAATTTATTGGCTTTTTTCCTAGCCAAAGTCATGAGGTCTACCTGTTTCTTAAGCCCTTGAATATGAGTGTTTATATGCTCAATAAGCACCGCTTGAGCACTGTCTTTTACATTAAAACTACTACCCATAAAATTTCCTAATTGGGTCACATTCTCTAATAAATGGTTCATATAGCCTACGGCCGATGGTACTATCTGGCTATATGCCAGCTCCTCGTATACACGCCCTTCAATTTGGATATGCATGACATAAGCCTCCCATTCTACTTCTTGTCTGGCTTTGAGTTCTATTGGACTGAGTACTCCCATACTTTCAAAGAGAGATATATAAGGCTGTTCACTCCAAATAGCTACCGCTTCTGGGGTGGTTCTTAAATGACTTAACTTTCTCTTTGCGGCTTCTTTTTCCCATGCTTCACTATAACCGTCTCCTTCAAAGCGAATGCGCTTAGAGGATTTAATATACTCTCTGAGCACATTAAAAATAGCCTCGTCTTTTTTAAGCCCTTTTTTATCTATTAAAACATCTACTTCAAGCTTAAAGTTTTTTAACTGCTGAGCTACCGCTGTGTTTAAAACGGTCATGGGTTTGGCACAGTTCGTTTTAGAGCCTACCCCCCTCATTTCAAATTTATTACCTGTAAAAGCAAAGGGTGATGTCCTATTTCTATCTGTATTGTCCATAAGAATTTCAGGAATTTTACCCACAACATTGAGTTTTAATTCTGTCTTTTCTTGGGGAGATAGCTTTCCAAGTGACACCCCTTCTAATTCATCTAAAACAGCAGAGAGTTGCTTTCCTATAAAAACAGAAAATATGGCGGGGGGCGCTTCATTGGCTCCTAATCTATAATCATTACTAGCAGAGGCTATGGAAGCCCTTAACAGCGCTTCATAATTATCTACCGCTTTTATGGTGTTAATAAAGAAGGTTAAAAACTGAAGGTTCTTCATGGGCGTAGATCCTGGACTCAATAAATTAACACCAGTACTAGTAGCCAATGACCAATTATTGTGTTTACCAGAGCCGTTTATTCCAGCAAAAGGTTTCTCGTGAAAAAGTACTTTTAAATGGTGTTTATGTGCCACCTTATCCATGACGTCCATGAGTAATAAATTGTGATCTACTGCCAAATTGGCTTCTTCAAAAACAGGTGCCAATTCAAATTGGTTGGGCGCCACTTCATTGTGTCTGGTTTTTACCGGTATACCCAAATGCATACATTCTTTTTCCAATTCACTCATAAAGCCAATGACTCTAGATGGTATGACCCCAAAATAATGGTCATCTAATTGCTGTCCTTTTGCTGCCGCATGGCCCACTAATGTCCTTCCAGTAAGGGCTATGTCTATTCTGGCATTGGCCAAAGATGTATCTATTAAAAAATACTCTTGCTCCCAGCCCAAGGTAGCGTTTACCTTACTTACATTCTTATCAAAATACTTGGCTACCGCTGTGGCTGCCTCATCTACCGCATTTAAGGCTCTTAATAATGGGGCTTTATTGTCTAAAGCTTCTCCTGTATAGGATACAAATATAGTGGGAATGCAAAGGGTGGTACCATAAATAAAAGCTGGTGAGCTTGGGTCCCAAGCAGTGTAACCTCTGGCTTCAAAAGTATTTCTAATCCCTCCTGAGGGAAAGCTAGAGGCGTCTGGCTCTTGTTGCACAAGCTGGCCACCACCAAAAATTTCCAATGCCTGGTTGTCTTGTATGTCAAAAAAGGCATCGTGTTTTTCTGCTGTGGTACCTGTTAGGGGCTGAAACCAATGTGTATAATGAGTGGCGCCCATTTCTATAGCCCAAGACTTCATACCCTCTGCTACCTGATCTGCTATTTTCCTGTCTATTTTACTGCCCGCAGAAATGGCAGCTCTTACGGCTCCTATAGCGTCTTTAGTTAGATACTGAAGCATTTTATAATCATTAAAAACATGCGTAGCAAACAAGCTAGACCTTCTGGCTGGTTCGCTTACTGGAATAGGATTTCTTTGGCTGCTGTCTTGTATAGCGCTAAATCTGGAGTGTGCAAAATCTATTTTCATATTTATATAATAACAATAATGCAAAATAACTCTAAAAAAATGTATTATTAGTAATATACCCCTACAAAAACATGGGGGTTGAAAATTTTTAATAACTTTTTAATAATTAACCCCAAGTTTTTTACGGGCTTGGATAAAATATTTTATTTTTACGGCGTCTATAAACTTAATCATTAAGCTCATGAGCAAAACAAAATTAGAATACATCTGGCTAGACGGGTATACTCCAACTGCCAATTTAAGAAGTAAAACTAAAGTAGAAAATGACTTTTCTGGGAAATTAGAAGATTGTTCTATATGGTCTTTTGACGGAAGCTCTACCAAACAAGCAGAAGGTGGTTCTTCTGACTGCTTATTAAAGCCTGTGGCTATTTACCCAGACCCTTCTAGAAGAGATGGATACCTAGTGATGACGGAAGTTTTAAACGCAGATGGTACACCGCACCTTTCTAATGCAAGAGCTACTATTGACGATGATGACAATGATTTCTGGTTTGGTTTTGAGCAAGAGTACTTTATTATGGACAACAAAACTCAATTGCCACTGGGTTTCCCTGTAGGCGGTTACCCTGGGCCACAAGGAATGTACTACTGTTCTGTGGGTGGAAAAAACACACACGGCAGAGATTTTGTAGAGGCACACGCCAACCTTTGTATTGACGCAGGTTTAAACTTTGAGGGAATAAACCAAGAGGTAGCAAGTGGACAATGGGAATTCCAATTATTTGCCAAAGGTGCTAAAAGAGCTGGTGACGAAATTTGGGTAGCGCGCTACCTTCTAGACAGATTGACTGAAAAATATGGTTACTATATTGAATACCACCCAAAACCTATAAAAGGAGATTGGAATGGTTCTGGTATGCATGCTAATTTCTCTAACACAGTTCTGAGAACTTGTGGATCTAAAGAGACCTATATGAAAATATGTGAGGCCTTTAGACCTTTAGTAGAAGAGCATATTGAAGTGTATGGTGAGTTTAATGACCAACGTTTAACTGGCAAACATGAAACTGCTTCTATTAAGGATTTTAGCTATGGAGTGTCTGACCGTGGGGCATCTATAAGAATTCCAATTATTGCCGTAGAAAAAGGCTGGAAAGGTTGGCTAGAAGACAGAAGACCTGCTTCTAATGGTGACCCGTACAAAATTGCAGGACGCATTGTGAAAACAGTAAAAACTGCTAATATTTCATAAAATTATTTGGCTTATTACTTAAAAAAGCGCAAACCTTTAGTTTGCGCTTTTTTTATGCTTTCTAAGTAAATATAGCCACGTACAAAAACAGCAAATAACAAATTAGAAGCACAACACCATCTCTCCATTCTAAGCGCATTTTACTGGGTATATGTACTAATGGAAGCACCAAAAATGCAAATCCTAGCATCCATAAAATATCTGAATTCAAAAGTGCTTGGTCTATTACTTTTATAGGCGTGATCATAGCCGTAATACCTAAGACTGCAAAAATATTAAATATATTAGAGCCTATTAAATTTCCTAAAGAAATAGCTTTCTCCTTTTTTATTACTGCAATTACAGAGGCAGCTAATTCTGGAACGCTAGTACCAATAGACACAATAGTTATACCTATAATTCTTTCTGAAACCCCAAAAAAAGTAGCTAAGCCAACGGCTCCTGAAATAAGTAATTCGGAACCTACCCAAAGACCTAATCCCCCCAACACCATAAAAAGTAAGGTCTTTTGAAGTGACAAAGGCACATCGTCTTCTGGGCGTTCGTCTACCACTGCGGTCTCTTGAAAACGCAACAAATACCATAAAAAAATAAGGAGCAGCACAAACATGCTAAAGCCTTCCCAGAAAGACAAAATACCATCTATAGATAGCAGGACATAAAACAAAATGGAGGCCAACATCATGACTGGCCAGTCTGTTTTATAAAAACTTTTGGTGACCTCTATACTTCCAAATAAAAGGGTAATACCCAAAACCAAACCTAAGTTAGCTATATTAGAACCAATCACATTAGCTAGTGACAAGTCTGGAAAACCGTCCAATGCCGCTTTTATGCTCACTATAAGCTCTGGTGCAGAGGTGGCAAAAGAAACCACCGTCATTCCTATTACAATCTTGGGAATTTTTAGCCTTAAAGAGAGTGCTACCGCTGCTTTTAAAAGCCAATCCCCTCCAAATATTAAAGCAACTAAACCTATAAGGATATAGACAATATCTAACATACGTTAATTTTAATAGTCAAAGATACTAAAGCCCCCGCGTTAATAATAGACAATTTTCTATTGTGTATATTTGAAATAAAATAATGGGGCTGCACTTTACACTAACGCATAAATCTCTTAATTATATGTACCTAATTCTAGCCAAACTAAACAAAGTACTCCTACCCTCTTTAACCAAAAAAAAACTGGACCTAACTAAAGCCAAAAAATGGCAGCTAGCCCTTATAGGATGGCGCTACTATGTGACCATCCGCGCCTTAGACAGTCATCACAAATAGATATCAAATTATTCCTGAACTTATATTAGGCTTCAAAGCAAAAAGAATTATATTTGCAGCCCCAACAGGGGAAACAAAAGGCCTCGTGGCGCAACTGAATAGCGCACTTGATTACGGCTCAAGAGGTTACTGGTTTGAATCCAGTCGAGGTCACTCTAGCGGAAAACTGATTATAATTAATCGGTTTTCTGCTTTTTAATTTAATAGCATCCTTTGTTATCAAAGGGATTGAAGAGAAAAGTGAATTCACTCTATTGGTTTGAACTCTGCCCTTTAACTTGTTATAACCTATTACCGAAGGAAAGACCAAATTTTGAATTTTGTTCTTTCTGATTTATATCCTAAAAGTTAGGGTATCAAACTTAAGATGTATAAAAAACATAGGGCATTTGTGCTAACTTCAAAGTTCTGTGTGTATTTATAAAGTCCGCTAAATATAAAATTTGACATTTTATAGAAGAAAGTATAAAAATTTTATTTTTATATTTAGCTAAACACTCTTTTCTTTTTTGACCTTAAAAGTTCAAATTCATTTGACGACATACCACTACCCAAACAGTAGCTGTCAGTATATGTAATAAAACGAGATATTTGCACATATTAATGTTTCAGTTTTTTAATTTCCACCTACAAAGTTCCAATATCAAAGTTCTTATTTGACTGAAGTAAATTGCTTGATGTCGTTATCAAAAAGGTACAGCCCACCTTTGTCATTACCTATTAGGTTTATTTTATCAAGAATAGTTCTTGCCTGAGCCTCTTCTTCGATTTGTTCGGCCACATACCATTGTAAAAAATTATGGGTAGCATAATCTTTTTGTTGTAAAGTGATATCTACCAATTCATTGATGCTTTTGTAAACACAAAATTCACTTTATGCTAACGTTATACTCCACATAAATTCGTTTATATTTAATCAAAACATCGGTTCAATAATTATCTCGGTTAAAACCGAGTTTGCAATAAAACATTCAATATGTGCGCGGTGGTGCATTTTATCAATTATAGTTTTATCAGGAATGTTATCTCCTTTAAAAGTCACTTTTGGCCTCAGAAAAAGTTTTGTTATGGCCATTTTTGATTTTTCGTTTTTTTCTAATATCGCTACTGCCTTATCTTCATAAATTTCTATTATGTATTTTTTAATTGACGCGATAGCAAGAAAGGTAAGCATGTGGCAACTCGCCAAAGAGGCGGCAAAAGCTTCTTCAGGGTTTACTAATTCCTTTTTACCAAGATATTCGGGAGCAGCAGATGCCTTAACAACTGTGCCTCCTTCAAATTTCCAGCTATGGGTGCGATCATAATTTTTATATGAGAAATCTTCTGATTCACTTTTCCAACTTAAAGTAATTTTATGTTCTGACATGATTATTATTTAATTTCAGGGCTTCCGATTCTTTTTTTTATAGTTCTTTTTTTTACGATTCGTTTCTTTATCATCAAATCGAGTTATGCTGTCTTGATTAATTACGTTTTGATAAAATATCTTGTCTACTCTAGATATGTTATTTTTAATAGTATCACTATTATCTAGTTGTATTTTATCTCTCTCATCATCGATGTAGCATTCATATATGTTATCATTTTTCTTATTCTTTTTTTTCTTTTTATTTAAAAAAAGATCATCCCAAGCAACACCTTTTTTGAGATTACCTGGCCAAGTCCTGCAGCAATAATAGCTTCCGCAAGGGCCAATTGTTCCTATGCGAATAGTTTCCTCTCGCAGTCCAATTTGACGCATCTCAACGCGTATATGAAAGGCTCCGGATAGGTGTTTAATTAACTCTCGGTAATCTACGCGTCCTTCGGCTGTGTAATAAAATGTAGCTTTAGATTTATCTCCCTGGTAATCTACATCGGTTAATTTCATAGATAAATCAAGAGCTTTAGCCAAAACTCGTGCTTTATGCAAAGTATCTAATTCCATACCTTTGGCTAGCTTCCATTTAATTTCATCATCAGAAGTAGCTCTGCGATATATTTTTTTAACTACTTCATCCACACGCACATTCTTTTTTCTGAGCTGCATACGTACCAGTTCGCCGGTTAAGGAAACATGCCCAACATCATAATAACCCATAGTGGTCTCAACAACAGCCAATTCTCCATTTTTGAAATATATGTTTTTATGATTAAGATAGAATTCCTTACGGGATCCTTTAAATTCAATCTCTATAATATTACAAACTGTATAATCAGGTGGCATAACAATATCCGACAGCCAGTCATATACATCTGATTGACTACAGCCATACGTAGAGTACAAGCCATTACTTTTAATACCCCTGGGAACAGAAGAGCCTTCTGTTGAATAATTAGCATAATCCATATTAACCTATATTTTGAGCCATTTTCTGGAGTGAGTAAAATTTTTAATTTTTCTGTTTAATAAAAAATAGATGGCAATCAAAATCCATCTTCATCTATTTCTATCAGCTCATTATAAGCTTCCTGTAATTCTAACAGCGTTTTTTTATTCTCAATTTTTTTAGCAATCCCAATCCCATTTTTATAAATTTTCATTGCTTTTTCTACTTCATTCAGAGACTCATATAATTTTCCTAACTAATAGTAGCTCGCTATATAATTTTCATCCTCCTTTATCAATTTCAAAAAGCACTCTCTCGCAGTATCATTTTCTTTAACCTTAACGTATTCTAATGCCAATGCGTATTTCAGAAAAGAGTCGTTGATGTCATCCTTTAATAATTCTTGTAATTGTTCAATCCTGCTTTTCATTATTTTGCTGGTTTTCAGATATTATTTTTTTGTGAAAGGATTAATCGGAACGAACTGTCTTTTGTAAAATAATTCCAGGCCCAGTTGATGAATATAATCAGCTTATTTCTTACACTCAAAATGAGCATTAAATATACAAACATCCAAACATACCATGCCAAATAGCCTTTAAACTTTATAAATGGCAAATCAACTACAGCTTTGCTTTTCCCTATTGTAGCCATTGAACCAAGATCTTTATATTCAAAATCACCAAGCGGTTTATCGGCAACCATCGCTTTAAAATTCTTAGCTAAATTTTTTGCTTGATTGATAGCAACATTAGCTAATTGCGGATGTGCATTGGGATACTTTGGCGTTTGCATATAAGCCATGTCACCAATGGCAAAAACGTTGGATAAGCCCCAAACAGCATTTGTCCGGTCCACCTTTATTCTATTGCCCAGTGCAAGCACATCCTCTTTTAACCCCTGTATCAAATTGCCTATAACACCTGCGGTCCAAATCAGGTTTTTGCTTTTTATCAACATTCCGTTACTTAAAATTACCAATGCTCCATCGTAGTTTTTTACAAATACCTCTGTATAGAGGGTAACACCCATTTGTTCCAAATAATTACGTGAAGCATGTTGAGCATTATTACTCATACTACTCAAGGTATGTTTACTGCCTTCAATTAAAATGATATTCAACTTTGAAAAATCAATACTTGGATAATCCTTTGGTAAAATATTTTTTTTGATTTCAGCAAATGTACCGGCCAATTCAACACCCGTTGGTCCGGCACCCACAATTACAATATTGAGCAAGCTTTCTTTTTCAGTTTCAGGAGCAGAAATAATTTGTTCAAAGTTTAGCAATATATGATTCCTTATAGTTGTGGCATCGAAGGTAGTTTTCAACGTTAAGGCATTTTTCATGATTTTATTGTTGCCGAAAAAATTGGTCTTGCATCCGGATGCAATTACCAGGTAGTCGTATTGAAAACTTCCGATTGTGGAAATAACTGTATTTGAATCTGCGTCAATTTTTACTACTTCAGCCATTCGTATTTGAACGTTTTTTATGTGCTGAAATATTTTTCTAAACGGGAATGAAATACTTGATGGCTCTAATTGAGCGGTGGCAACCTGATAAAATAACGGTTGAAATTGATGGTGATTTTATTTGTCTAAAAGCAATACATTAAAATCATTCATGTCAATATTTTGAATGAATTGCAAACCGGCAAAACCGCCTCCAATAACAACGATATTTTTTTTAATGTTCATTTTTTGTATTGCCAACTTTTTTCCAAGGGTACTTCCCAATTTTGCTCCAACTCTTTTTTGGTGTTTACTAGGTTATTGAATACAGTTATCCCAATCTGTCTTTCCGGAAATACGAGTAAATTTTTAAGTTCAGAAATATGACACGAAATAATTTCCCCTTCTCCGGATTTGTCATTCAGACTAGCTTGCCTTTAAGCAACATTCATTCTGTCCAGAAGAGAAGTATTTCCACCTAAGTCGGATTCCAATTGCTTAATGAATTTTACCGACTTGTCAATTCCGCATCCGCTGGCGGAAGTGGTTTTTTCATCTACACATATTATAATAAAACGATTGTGAAAGATTTCAATACAAGCGCTCATCGTTTTTCCGTGCGAAGTCCACTCGGAAATAAATCTTTCTGCTTTAGTTTTTAATTGAGTAATTTCATTTTTAGAAAACTCACGGATAGATTGGTATATCCATACCCGTGAGCTCAACGGCATATCTTTAAAGTTAATCATTTGTAGCGCTTTTTAATTAACAATACTCCTCATAAGCGCCCTTTAGGTTGTCAGCAATGAGATCTTTCGACTTTCCTTCAATATGGTGTCGTTCTATAAAATGAATCAATTTGCCGTCTTTAAATAAGCCTATACAAGGCGATGACGGTGGAAAGGGCAGGAAATGTTTGCGTGCCTGTTCAACAGCTTCGGTGTCAAAGCCGGCAAACACAGTTGTAATACGGTCAGGGCGCTTAGTTGCTAACAATGAAAGTTTTACTCCCGGGCGTGCGGCACCGGCAGCACATCCGCAAACGGAATTAACAACCACTAAAACGGTACCTTTTGAGTTAACAGCTGCATCTACTTCCGCAGCATTGCGGAGGTCTTCAAAACCAACAGAGGTAAGTTCTTCCTTCATTGGCATTACTAATTGTTCTGGATACATGGTATAAAATTTAAGAATTAAAATAAAAATTTAAGGTTTTAAAGAGAGACCTAATAAACTCTGTAAAGCTTATAAAGTAGTTTTTAATTTGTACTAGTAATTATAAATCATTCGCTTGACCCTATGCTGTAGAAATTACAGTTGTCTTGGCATTACTTTTATACGGTTTCTGTAATTACTGTTTTTACTTCAGGAAGCATTTCCCGCAGCAAATTTTGAACACCCATTTTCAAGGTTGTATTGGTAGAAGGGCAGCCGTGGCAAGAACCTTTAAGCATGACCGTTACTGCTCCGTTTTCAAAAGATTTGAAATGAATGGCACCACCATCTCCTTCAACGGCCGGACGAATATACTCATCAAGAATTGAAATAATTTTTTGTTCAATATCCCCAGAAATGTTTATAGGCGCTTCAGATTCTTCTTTAATAAAATCACTAGTAAGAAGAGGTTCCTTTTGGGCAAGCTTTGCTTTAACTAGCTCCTTAATTTCTGGTATAACATCGAACCATTCACAGCTTTCATCCTTGGTAACAGTAATAAAATTGGAAGTAATAAAAACACCAGTGGCATAAGGGAGCTCAAATATTTTTTTTGCAAGAGGAGAAATGACTGCCTTTTCTTTTGTTCGGAATTCAATACTTTCACCTTCCTCATCAATTAATAAAAAGTTTAGTACAAATTTCATTGTAACGGGATTAGGTGTCATTTCTGCATAAACGGTAATTGGTGTAGTCATTTTAATATTTTTAATTAAACATTCATCGAAAACTATCGGGTTATAATTAGGTATACCTGATAGTTTTCGGGTTTACCATTTAACAGCCGCTACCTGAGCTATTGGCACTTTTGCATTTTGAATGGACACTTGTTGCGCCACCTTACTTGCCATTTCCATATATGCAATAGCTTGTGGACTATTGTCTAGCATTACAGCTGGACGGCCTGCATCACCAGCCTCACAAATACTTTGCACCAACGGTATTTCACCCAATAATGGAACTTCTAATTCTTCTGCAAGTTTTTTTGCTCCGTCTTTGCCAAAAATGTAATATCGCTTCTCAGGCTCGTCTGGCGGACTGAAATAAGACATGTTTTCTACAATACCTAAAACGGGGACATTTATTGATGGTAACTGAAACATTCCAACTCCTTTTTTTGCATCTGCCAACGCCACAAATTGAGGAGTGCTCACAATTATAACTCCATTCAAAGGAACGGCACCAACCAACGTTAAATGAATGTCACCGGTTCCGGGAGGTAAATCAATAATCATATAATCTAATTCCCCCCAATCTGCTTCCTGAAACAATTGAACAACCGCTTTTGATGCCATTGGCCCTCGCCATACAAGGGCTTGGGAAGTATCCACAAAAAATCCGATAGATAATAATTTGACACCAAAACTTTCTATGGGAATCATTTTACTTACACCGTCAATCTCTTTACTCATTGGCTTTGCATTCATTACATCAAACATAATGGTTTGTGAGGGACCATAAATATCAGCATCAACCAAACCAACCGATGCGCCTAACTTCACCAAAGCTAAAGCTAAGTTGGAAGCCACTGTTGATTTCCCAACACCACCTTTACCAGAGGCTACCCCAATAATGTTTTTTACGTTTGGCAACATAGGCCCACTGCCTTTCCGCGATGTCACATCAGATGTCATTTTCACATTTACATTTGCTTCTTCATCTATATAATGCAAAATTGCATTTACACAATTCTTGTGAATCAGTTCTTTCATTGGGCAAGCAGGTGTTGTAAGCACTATGGTAAAACGGACGTTTTTACCATCTACTTCTAAATCCTTTATCATGCCAAGCGTTACCAAATCCTTTTTTAAATCGGGATCTTCTACATGCTTTAACGCTTCTAATACTTGTCCTTTTGTAATATTCATTTTTCTCCTCCTTTTTTACTTTCTATTTACTTCCCTTACCATAACCATTCTATCATCACCCACAGAAACTAAATAATCATTATAAGTACTCCAAATTAATTTGTTTACAGAGTGTGTATGTGCATCAAAATTTTCTTTAGTGATGCGTTTTAATAATTGATGTGTTTTTGCATTCCAAATTTTTATGGTTTTATCACGACTGGCGGTGGCAAATAATGTAGCATCAGGATTAAATACTATATCGTAAATAGCCCAATTATGTGCAGGAATTGACTTTATTAATTCATAATTTCCTACTTGCCAAATATTCAAATGAGCATCTCTTCCGCCTGTAAAAAGGAATTTGCCATCTGGGCTATAACGCACCACATTTGCTGCAAGTTGATGTGCAATAAAATCTTTTTTATGATCTAATGTGTATAGGTCAAATACAAGTATATTACAGTCACCTAAGGCAACAGCTATTTCGGAAGTAGTATAATTAAAATCAATGCTGCGTACTTTTTCCTTTGATAGTTTTTTTATTTTAGTCAACGACAAAGTATCAAGAGAACAAACAGCAAAATTACCATCGCCACTGGCTGTATAAAAGCAATTGGTTTTTAATGAATATTTTATGTCAAAAATTGGTGCCGCATGATGTTGCAACATTTTTATTTCTTCTTTTTTCTCTAAATCAAGTATATGAATACTTCCTGTTGTTGTTCCTGCAAGCAATAGTTTTTTTTCAGGAATATGACAAATTGCATAAACAGGTGCCGGCAATGATGCTGAAATTTTTTCGACTTGCAGGGTTTCTAAGTTCCATAGCGCAATAAACCTATCACTGCCCCCTGTAAAAATAGTGTGTTCAGACATGCCTTTATCCATGGCATATACACAGCCGCTATGCCCTGTAAGTGTTGCGATGTGTTTTACATCGAGGTTTATTTCTTTTATTGTCTCCATTTTATTTTATACTGCTGTTTGTCTTTAATAACACCATACCGGAAAATTACTTTTGCTTTACAAAATTAATAACGCCCCCTTTTAAGATAATTTCAACTTGCCTCTCACTGATATTGTAAGTAAGTGGAATTTCAATATTTTTTCCAACGACAGTGGCTGTTACTAAAGCTTTGTTTTTGATGGCTGTCCTTAAGCCCCCTATATGTAAAACATCCCCTTGTTCTAGTTTGTCCCAGTCAGCTGCGTTTTTAAATTCGAAAGGAATTATACCAAAATTGATCAGGTTCTGCCAGCCGATACGGGCATAAGATTTGGCAATAGCAAACTTTTGTCCAAGATACCGAGGAGATAATGCCGCGTGTTCTCTACTCGAACCTTGCGCGTAATTTTCGCCTGCTATAACACAAAAGCCCTTATGTATTTTTTGATTTTGAATGGCTCGATCGTAGAAACTTTGGTCAATGGCATAATAAGCATATTTACTTATCTCCGGAATATTTGAACGTAAAGGCAGTACATCGGCACCCGCTTTCAGTATTCCATCTGTGGAAATATCGTCTCCCATTTTCAATAAGATGGGCATTTCCATTTCATTAGGAAGTTCTTCAAAATCGGGAAGGGTTTTAATGTTTGGTCCCTTAATCAATTCAGCGGATGCTTCAGTTGGAGCAATCAACATCTGCTTGCTTATCTTGATTTGGGCTGGTTCTTTCCATTTTGGATACGTAATATTCATTAAAGACTCGAGGTCTCGGGGATCAGTAATTTTCCCAGTAATTGCGGCCGCCATAGCAGTTTCCGGGCTGCATAGGTATACTTGGTCATCAAGTGTCCCCGAGCGTCCCGGAAAATTACGAGGCATAGTTCGGAGACTGATAGTATTGGTGGCAGGAGCTTGTCCCATACCGATGCATCCCATACAACCCGATTGATGAAGGCGTGCGCCAGCAGCTATCAAAGGTCCAAGAGCACCCATTTCTGTCAAGTTTTCTAACACTTGGCGGGAGGAAGGATTGATATCCAAAGAAACATCGGGAGAAACAGTTTTCCCTTTTACAATTTGAGAGGCTATCCAAAAATCACGTAATCCGGGATTTGCAGAAGAACCAATAACAACTTGTTGTACTTTTAATCCGCTAACTTCTCTTACCGGCACCACATTTCCGGGACTGCCGGGAAGTGCAATTAAAGGTTCTAACTCAGATAAATTGATTTCTATATTATGGTCATAAGTTGCGCCCTCATCGGCTTCTAATTTTATCCACTCGTCTTCCCTTCCTTCTTGTCTAAGAAATTCACGGGTGATTTCATCTGAAGGAAATACCGAAGTTGTAGCGCCTGTCTCTGTGCCCATATTAGCGATAACATGACGATCCCAAGCACTCAGAGATTTGAGACCAGGCCCATAATATTCTAGGATATATCCACGTCCTCCAGTCACATCATACCTGCGAAGCATTTCTAAAATCACATCTTTAGCGCTTACCCAGTCGGGCAATTTTCCAATGAGTTTTATGCCCATCACTTTTGGCATTTTAACAAAATACGGTTCCCCTGCTGAAGCGAGAGCTACATCCAATCCGCCCGTACCGATGGCAAGCATTCCAATACCGCCTCCGGCAGGAGTATGGCTGTCTGAACCCAATAGTGTTTTGCCTGGCTTACCAAACCGCTCCATGTGTACTACATGGCTAATTCCGTTTCCTGACCTGCTGAACCAGTATCCAAATCGTGCCGCTGCCGACTGTAGAAACAGATGGTCATCCATATTCTTATAATCCGTTTGAAGCAGATTATGATCTACATATTGTACTGCGACCTCCGGTTTGATTTTATTTAAATTAAATGCTTCCAATTCCAGCATTACCAATGTACCAGTGGCATCTTGCAATAATACCTGATCAATTTTCAGCCCTATTTCGGTTCCGGGATTCATCTCACCTGAAATAAGATGAGAACTGATCAATTTTTGACTAACGTTTTGTGTTTTCATTATTGAAAAAAATTACGCCTACACTTTTTCATTCGTGTAATTCAGCATATTATTAGATGTTAACCCTGAAAATTATTGCTTTTATGCGAGCCATCGCAATAGGGTTTATTATGCGAATGTCCGCACCGGCATAGGAAAGCTTTTTGTTCTTTTGTTTCTGAACTGCCATCTTTTTTTACTACTGTAATGCTTCCTTCTACTAGTAGCGGACCGTTTGCTAGCACAGTTACTTTAACGTTTGTGTTTTCAATTTTCTCGGTTTTTTTATTCAAGTTGATTAATGAATCTGTTTGGGCTGTTTGTATAATGGAACCATAGAACAAGCTTCACCATACATAATGCTTTTTGCAACAGAGCGTAGAAGTGTCGTAATTTCAACATAAGCAGCTTTAGGCACAGGCAAATGGCCACAACCTTTTATAACGATGCGGGCATCTTTATAATCATTAATATTTAGCTTGTTAAGTATCTCATCATACAAAACTGTTTCAAGTGTTTCTAAATTTCCGAACACAACCTTTTTCACATAAGGGGCTAACTGTGTTGCCAATAGCATATATGTCCAAGTTGGAACTACAGCATCTACTGAACAAATAAGTGCAACGTATTTATCTGTGTATTTACTCCAGTCTTCATTTTTTATAAACTCGCGGAAATCTTTTTCTTTCAATATTAAACCTTGAAACAACTGTTCTTTTATATCGAACAATACACGTTCCCCTTGAGGGTAAAACTCTTCAAGGTTGATGGTAATGATACCACTTAACGCTACTTTATTAATTATTTCCTTTTCCATTTTACATAAATCCCAATTCGAGTTCTGCCGCTTCGCTCATCATTTCTTTGCCCCATGGTGGTTCATAAGTCATTGTTATTTTTGCCGATTTAACCCCTTCTATTTCACGCAGTTTTTGTTCAGTTTCTGGCGGTAACGTTTCTGCAACAGGGCATGAGGGTGACGTTAAAGTCATTATCATCGTGAGATTGTTCTCTTTGTCAATATTGAGTTCGTAAATCAAGCCCAACTCCCAAATATCAACAGGTATTTCAGGGTCGTAACAAGTTTTAAGTGTATCAATAGCCTTTTGTGTAAGCTCCGTGTTTTGTGTAATTATTATTGCTGGCATTTTTTTTAGATTAAAAATGAAAAAATAGTTTTCATAGTCGGTTTATTTTAAAACCAACTTTCTAACTTTTCAAGTGTTTGTATGCAAGTGCATCCAATTTCGTTTGTTTTATCATACTTACTAAACCATTGCTACGAGTAGGAGATAGGTGTTCTATCAACCCTATTTTATTAATAAATTCAAATTTTGCATGTATAATTTCATCTACTGTATGGCCTGATATAACTCTTATCATTAATGCTACAATCCCTTTCGTAATAATTGCATCGCTGTCGGCTGTAAAAACAACTTTTTCGTTTTTTAACTCTGAGTGCAACCACACTTTACTCTGACAACCCTTTATCAACCTGTCATCGGTTTTGTATTGCTTGTCAATCAATGGTAAATGCTTTCCCAAATCAATCAGGTGATCGTACTTGCCTTCCCAGTCGTCACCGAATAAGGCAAACTCTTCTACTATTTCATTTTCTATCTCTGCTATTCTCATTTCAACATTTTAACTGCTTTTTGTATTCCATTCACCAGCACATCAATTTCTTCTTTTGTATTGTAAAATGCCAACGAAGCACGTATGGTTCCTGGTATGTTAAAATGTTCCATCAACGATTGTGTGCAATGGTGTCCTGTGCGTACAGCAATACCTTGTTTATCTAATATAGTTCCAACATCCAATGGATGAACTTCTTCAATTACAAAAGAAATAACACTTGCTTTTTCTTTTGCCGTGCCTATAATTCTCAATCCTTCAACAGCCGAAAGTTTTGTGGTGCTATATTCCAACAGTTCGTATTCATAAGCGCCAATGTTTTCTATGCCAATTTCATTTACATAATCAATTGCCGCGGCTAATCCAATGCCACCTTCAATATTCGGAGTTCCAGCTTCAAATTTTAAAGGCAGATCAGCAAATACTGTTTTTTTAAATGCAACCGTTTTTATGGTGCCGCCTCCCACTTTATACGGAGGCATTTCATTCAATAACTTTTCTTTTCCATAAAGTATTCCAACACCCGTTGGGCCAAATAATTTATGCCCGCTAAAGCAATAAAAATCTACATCTAAGGCTTGTACATCTACTTTTAGATGAGGCACTGCCTGAGCGCCATCAATTAATACTGGGATGTTTTTTTCATGTGCAAGCTCAATAATTTCTTTTACCGGATTAATGGTGCCAAGCGTATTTGAAACATGTGTAACAGCTACTATTTTTGTTTTGCTGCACAATAGTTTTTTGTATTCATCAATAAGTAATTCTCCTTTTTCATTTATTGGAATTACTTTCAATACAGCTCCTTTCTCTTCGCAAAGTATCTGCCAGGGAAGTATATTGCTGTGATGCTCCATTTCGCTAATGATGATTTCATCGCCTGATTTTATATATTTTTTTCCAAACGAGTTTGCTATCAGGTTGATGCTTTCGGTAGTGCCACTGGTAAAAATAATTTCTTGCGACAAGGCTGCATTTAAATGATTTTGAACAGTCCCACGAGCATTCTCATAAGCAATTGTTATCTCCTGACTCAATTGATGCACACCTCGGTGTACATTGGCATTTTGTGTTTGATAATAATTACTTATGGCATCAATTACCTGTTTAGGCTTTTGTGCTGTTGCCATTTTTATTATTCAAATGTTTTGGAAATTCTTTCTTCAATATATTCACGCAAAGCCTGAATTTTTATAGTATTTACAACTTCCGAAGCAAACGCGTGCATCAATAATTTTTTAGCATTTATCACACCTATCCCACGTGCACGTAAGTAAAATATTTTTTCTTGATCCAGCTTCCCTGTAGTTGATCCGTGCGAACATTTTACATCATCGGCATAAATTTCTAATTGTGGTTTTGTATTGATTGTTCCTGCTTGACTCAATAAAATATTTTTGTTTGATTGAAACGCATTTGTTTTTTGCGCATCTTTTCTCACAAATATTTTTCCATTAAAGGTTGCCGTTGATTTCCCTTCAATAATACCTTTATAAAGCTCGTTACTATTGCAATTTGGCTTGCGGTGATCCACCACAGTATGGTTATCTACAACTTGATTTCCAGCAGTTAAATACAATCCGTTTAAGTGCGATTCAATGTGTTCATCATCTAACACTAAGGTTAAATTATTACGAACCAACGAACCACTCAACGTAAAGGTATGGGTAGAAAATACACTTTGTTTTTGCTGAATTACCTGGGTAGTATTCACTAAATACCCCAATTCCTTTTCATCCTGAATTTTATAATGATCAACAATAGCGTTTTTATTGATTACAATTTCTGTCAATGCGTTGCTAAATATTTTTGCGATAGAATCAACCGTTTCAAATGACTCAATAATTTTTGCTTGCGCATTTTCATCAACAACGATTAAATTTCGTGGATGAATAATGGTGTTTTCGAATGCTGTTGAAATGTGAATGACGTGAATGGGTTTTTCAATGATCACATTTTTTGCAATATGAATAAATACGCCGTCTTTAGTCATAGCGGTATTTAATGCAATGAATGGATCTGCTTTCACATCTGCATATTTTGCATAATGTTTTTCAAAAACAGGTGAATTACTTTTTTCTGCATCTACTAAACCACATATCGTTAAACCTTTTGGAAGGTTTTGTAAGTTTGATGATGCTTCAATAAAAATACCGTTCTCAATAATTACAACATAGGCCTCTTTTAAAAACTTTAGGGATTCAATTTGCGCATCGTTACAATTTTTGTTTACCGAAAAATCAAATTCTCCTTTCAGCATCAAATCCATACGAATGTATTTATATTCTTCGTGCTTTCTTGTTGGAATACCTTGTTTGTAAAAGCTTTCCATAGCCTGATCACGAAGTTGTGTGTCGCCAAATAAAAATAATTTGGAGGTCTCAAATTCAAAAATCAATTTATCTTTTATCGTACTGGTCTTAATAACTGTTTCCATGTTGTTTGTCAAATAAATTATGCTTCTACTACTTCTTTAATAAAATCATATCCTTTTTCTTCCAGCTCTAAAGCCAATTCTTTTAATCCTGATTTTACAATTTTTCCGTTGTATAATATGTGCACAAAATCAGGTATAATATAATCCAACAACCGTTGATAGTGTGTAATGATAATTGTTGCGTTCTCTTTCGATTTTAATTTATTTACTCCGTTGGCAACAATGCGCAACGCATCAATATCTAGCCCACTATCAGTTTCATCAAGTATGGATAGTTTTGGTTCTAGCATTGCCATCTGAAATATTTCATTTCGTTTTTTCTCACCACCGCTAAAGCCTTCGTTTATAGAACGATTGATAAGCGCTCTGTCTATCTCAACTAACTTTTGCTTTTCTTTCATCATCATTAAAAAATCTTTTGCCGCCATAGGCTCCAACCCTTTGTAAGCACGAATTTCACCGATAGCAGTTTTTAAAAAATTAATATTGCTCACTCCGGGTATTTCAATGGGATATTGAAACGCAAGAAAAACGCCTTCTCTAGCCCTGTCTTCCGCCTCTAATTCTAACAGGTTTATACCGTTATAGATTACTTCACCTGCAGTAACATCATATTCTGAACGCCCTGCAAGCACCGCCGCCAATGTGCTTTTCCCTGAACCGTTAGGTCCCATAATAGCGTGTACTTCTCCAAGTTTTATTTCTAAATTAATTCCCTTCAGAATTTCTTTCCCGTCAATTGACGCATGTAGGTTTTTTATTGATAACATTTTTTAAATTTTGAATTATGAGTATTTATTTTTATCCTACTGAGCCCTCTAAGGAAACTTCTAGTAATTTTTGTGCTTCAACAGCAAACTCCATTGGCAATTGACTTAATACGTCTTTGCAATAGCCGTTTACAATTAACCCAATAGCTTTTTCATTATCAATACCTCTTTGTTTGCAGTAAAACAGCTGGTCTTCACCAATTTTTGAAGTTGTTGCCTCGTGCTCTACTACGGCGGTGTTGTTTTTTATTTCGATGTATGGAAATGTATGTGCTCCACATTGATCACCCATCAATAAACTATCGCATTGCGAAAAATTACGGGCATTGTCTGCGCCTTTTGCAATGCGGACCAATCCCCTATAACTGTTGTTACTATGGCCTGCCGAAATCCCTTTTGATATGATGGTGCTTTTGGTGTTTTTTCCGATATGGATCATTTTAGTACCTGTATCGGCTTGCTGATAGTTATTTGTAACTGCCACAGAATAGAATTCACCAATCGAATTGTCACCTTTTAAAATGACCGATGGATATTTCCAAGTAATTGCAGATCCTGTTTCTACTTGTGTCCAAGATATTTTAGCATTTTCTTCCAAACAAATACCACGTTTAGTAACGAAATTGAATACACCTCCTTTACCGTCTTTATCTCCTGGATACCAGTTTTGAACGGTGCTGTATTTTATTTGCGCATCTTTATGTGCCACAAGTTCTACAACGGCTGCGTGCAATTGATTTTCATCACGCACTGGCGCGGTACACCCTTCAAGATAACTCACATACGAACCTTCGTCGGCAATAATTAAGGTACGTTCAAATTGACCAGTACCTGCCGCTTCTATTCTAAAATACGTTGAAAGTTCCATCGGACAACGAACGCCTTTTGGTATATAACAAAACGAGCCATCTGTGAAAACAGCGGAGTTCAGTGCTGCATAAAAATTATCGGTATATGGAACAACAGAGCTCATGTATTTTTGCACTAATTCTGGATGTTCTTGAATTGCTTCACCAAACGAACAAAAAATAATTCCTTTTTCAGCTAAGGTTGCTTTAAAGGTTGTTTTTACCGAAACACTGTCCACAATAATATCTAGTGCTACTCTACTTTCTACCCCTGAAAGGCGTTCTTGTTCTAAGATTGAAATACCGAGTTTTTGAAATGTTTTTAACAACTCAGGATCCACCTCATCTAGACTCTTTAATACTTTTTTTGGCTTTGGAGCTGAGTAATAAATAATATCCTGATAGTCTGGCTTCTGGTAAGAAACATGAGCCCAGTCAGGCTCCTCCATTGTTAACCAATGACGGAATGCCGTTAATCGATAGTTTAACATCCATGCTGGTTCATTTTTTTTAGCAGAAATAAAACGAATAATATCTTCATTCAATCCTTTCGGTGCATTATCAGCGTCAATATCGGTAACAAACCCGTATTTGTATTCCGTGTTGATTTTTTGTTCTATAACCTCGTTCATACTATTTAAGTTTTACTATTGTTATATTGTTTATTGATAAATCTCAAGAGTCATCTGGATTAAATTATTAAATGTAATGTGTCTTTTTTGACAAATAATTCTTCTTTGCTTTCGCGCCAATTGTCATCATCCACACAACAGTCTACTGGGCAAACGGCGGCACATTGGGGTTCATCATGAAAACCAACACATTCTGTGCATTTATCGGCTACTATGTAATAAACATCATCAGAAACAGGTTCTTGAGGTTCATTTGCATCGGCAGTCAAGCCGCTTTTTGAGGTAAACATTCCCTTTATAGATGTTCCGTCAGAAAAACGCCATTCTTCACCGCCTTCATAGATGGCATTATTAGGGCATTCTGGCTCACAAGCGCCACAATTAATACATTCTTCTGTAATTATAATTGCCATTTTTTCTATTTCTGTAAGGGTATCTAGCTTATAACATTTTCTAAAAAATCCCTAAACTCTTTTTAACTTTGAGCTTTAAACAGTTTTACACGCCAAAAGATTCTCCACAACCACAAGTTCTACTTGCATTTGGATTAACAAATACAAACCCTTTTCCGTTTAATCCTCCCACATAATCCAGCTCTGTACCTATTAAATACAAAAAGCTTTTTTTGTCAACGGCAATCTTTATTCCTTTGTCTTCAAAAACCTGATCGCTTTCTGTCATAACATTATCGAATACGAGTTTGTAGGTAAGACCTGAACAACCACCACCATCGACACCTACGCGAATAAAAGTTCCTTCGGGGCTGTTTTCGCTTCTTATTAAACTTAACGCATGTTGTTTTGCGTTTTCTGAAACTGTTATCATTTTGTTTAGTTATTTAGTTAGAATAATTCGATTTTATGCTCTATTTTTAATTTTTAGTTGTTTCAAATAAACTTTCGAAAGTAGCTGCAGCTTCCTTTTCACTATTCGATAAATCTGCCAGTGTTATCGTATCTAATAGCTTGTCAATAGTAGATTGCACCATTGACCAAAGTGAACGAATAGAACAATCAATAGAGTTAGTGCACAGTTTTAGTACTCCCACATGATTGGCGCAAAATTCTTGATCAAACAAACGTCCACCTAAAGCTTTCAAAACATCGTTTACAGTTATATTAGCAGCAGGCCTGGCAAGTACATATCCTCCAACATGTCCTTTGGTGCTGTTAATCAATCCCTCTATGCGAAGTATTCGGGTTAATTTGGAAACATTGGGCTGCGACAACCCTTCCGCTTCACTGAGCTGAGGAATGCTTAATCCAGACTGATCCTTACACTTTGCTATCCGCACCAATATTCTTAAGCCATACTCGTCTTGTGCTGTTATTTTCATGGTTTAAAAGTTTTAAGTTTAATAGAATTAATAGTGATTAAAATAATGCTACGGTACAAACCTAAACATTGTTTTTCAATATATACTAAAAAGTATATGATAATTTATACTAAAAAGTATATATGTTGTTAAAAATAATTTTTGCTGCTCCAGGTAACAGATAGGATAGATTTTGGAATTACTACATTTATTCGGAGATTCTTTTAAGTCTGTTTAAATAAATATCTTAGAATTATGAAAAAATGATATTACAGTAGTGAATTCAAATTATAGGCTGGCCGCTTCAGTTACAAACGAGAGAGTATAAAGTAATTAGCTAATGAATTAGGAGTTCAAGTTCAACGTGTTTACAAATAGCGAGCTACTAAAGAGAAATTCCAAGTTTAGCAGTGGTTTCTATAGAAAGAAGATTCAATGGAAGTTAAATAATTGCGTAAAGCTCTTAAAAAAACCCAATTAGAACTTGAATTATTAAAAGTAAGTAGAAATAGTTATTATAGGAGGTTTAGTAGTGACCCTTTTGCCTAAGAAAACAGCTAATTAGAGTTTACTGTTTGTTTTGATCCATCTGTCTGTATTCTTCATGTTGTGCTGGGACAATATGTTTGTCAAAATACCAAGACGACCATTTTTCTAAGGATAGAAATATACCAATGCCAAGAACAATGGTTATAATAGTCATTAAAATCAGGTTCTTCTTTTTGCGTTTTGGACTGATTGAACACTGATTTTGTTTCTTTCTAAACATATAAACACCAACCAAACCAATAACAACAGCTAAGCCTCTTAATATCCATGAACCAAGACCAATTGAACCGTCTTCAGCATAAAAAAAATCAGCAAAAGAAATAGCGTAAATGCCCCCCATTAATCCGAACATAAATAAAACTGCCGGCGCGACACAACAAAGTATTCCGGCAATTCCTGCAGATGCTGCAAATTTAAGCGCCCATTTAATAATATTTGGATCTTCTTGGGGTGTGCTTTCTTCTTTATTCATTGTGTTATTTTTTAAAAAGTTGGTCTTTCATATATATATATCCTTTTGTAAGATCTCCCTTGATAGAACTGCGTATTTTTCTAAATTTCAATAAAGTTATTGTTTTTAATTCTTCCGGGGCTAATCCCAGAAGTATTTTGGGTTAGTTTACCTGGTTAAATGTATTTGAATTCTATATTAGGTTCTGTCGCATCTGTTATTATTAGGTGTATTTATATGCCTTTGTAGCGAACTTGAAAAATGCAAATATCAGAAGATGTATTTATCTCTTTCTATTAAGTTTATCGCAAATATTGACAAAAATTAACAGATGCTACAGAACCAACAATTATCATTATAAGTCTAATATTGGAGCTTTTGCCAAAACTAATTTTATATTGACAATAAACGGTTAACATCTTCCAAAAAGTTTGAACATTTGTCACTAGAGATCACTTATAATAATCCTAACTATCTTAATTATTGATAGTTAGGATTTTTTTTATATATTGTTGTGACCTTTTTAGATTCCGTTGCATCTAGTCTAGAGGAAAGCTAAATCTATCTTTACTAAAAAAGAGAGGCTACAAAACTAAGGCACAGGGTCTAAAAAACAAAGTACATCCATTACAGATGCACTTTGTTGGCAAACTAATAAAATATGCTTATTCAAATGATGTTTCGCCCACATTTGGATTGTACACATAATTGAAGGTGAAGTATCTTGATTCACTTGTTTGGTCTGGCTGTGCTGGATTATCTTTGTAATAACTTAGAATTTCGACTTTTGCATAGTTACCTGCCGTAGTTTTAAAAACTAAAATTTTTCCAGGAATAGGGGTTATTAAATTTACTTGTGGATTGTAATTGTACCAACCTTTATTACTTCCTGTGGGAATTGCATAGGCACCAATTGCGTCTTGCACAAATGTTAAGCTTTCCGCAGTAGTTATACTTGCAAAAGTTCCTGTAACTATGCTTACACCGGTATTGGCAGTTCTAGCAGGCTCGTCATCGGTACCTGTTACAACACCCCCATTTACGGCTATAGTAGTTCCTCTAAAGGCTATATCCCAATCAGTATCGCTAGTGGTTTGCATTCCAGTTTCAAAATCAAACTTTGCAAATTCACCACCTACTGGTTGGCCCTGACCACCGGTTTGAGGCGCAAAGAGATTGCTAACCTGTTCTGACTTTACTGGGTTTGGCGTTGGTGTATTGTCATCATCGCTACTACAAGATATAAATGTCATACTAAATACTGCTACTAATAATAAAATGTTCTTGTTCATTGTGATTGTGTTTAAAAATTAAAATTTAAAATTGAGTTTTATGTATCCTTGAATTCCCGGCAAGGTGGGAATGTTGATATCTCTATAGTCCAAGAGATTATTTGCACCTACCTGTAATGTGAGATTTTTATAAAAAGTTTTGCTGGCCGCTATATTTGCCGTTACAAAACCATTGATGTAGCTGTTATCATACGTATCAATAAGACTATTTCCATTGGTGTCAAATTGAGCGTATTTACTGCGGTAAAGAAGACGTAGATTGATGTTCGCGTTTGCAGAAGCGATGTCATAAAACAACTTGAAGTTGGCATTGTGTCGTGATCGGTTCACAAGTCCAAAATAATCGGATTGCGTGATCGCCACGGTCTCATTTGTTGTGGGATCACGGGCAAATACTTGACCCTCTTCTACCTCTTGTTGTTTTCTTTTATCGAATGCGTAAAGTAATTGATAGCCAGTACTCAAATTAATGGCATCGGTTAATTTATAGTCTGTATTTATTTCAAATCCTGTGGTGTAAACTTCATCAAAGTTGATATAACTAAAGACATTTTGACCGTTGGTTTTACGAGCAATAATGCGTGTATCGATAAGGTTATTGATGTCATTTCTAAATAAATTTAATTCGCTTTTCCATTTGCCTTCTTTAAAGGTTACACCCAGGTTATAGCCTACGGAACTTTCAGCTTCCAACGGATTCTTTAAGTCATCTTCTGATACCAATACATTCAGAATCTGCCCTTGTTCTTGAAGCTCTTGTAGTTTATCCAGAGCCACATTATATCCCAGAACCGTATAGCCAACTGCTGAATTAGTAAAGTCAAAATATAACTGTCTAAAATCTGGCGCTTTAAAACCATAGCCTATCGATCCTTTTAAAGCAAATGCATCTGTCAGCTTGTAAAGCATTGCCAATTTGGGACTGAATTGATTACTGTATTCAGAGTGATTGTCAAAGCGAGCACCAGCAATAACATTTAGTTTTTCTGTAGGGTTGGTTTCATATTGTGCATAGATATATTGCGAATTGAAACTTACAGGTTCGTCAAAAAACGTTCTGTCCAAAGCGTCATATTGAAAACCAAATCCTCCCGTTAATGTTCCCGCTTTCGCAAAAGCATAACTTCCCCGGATTTCAGGGCGTAACAATTTTTGATCAAAATCACTATCGCTCAATACAAGCTCAGAAATTGGGTCTACAAGACGTTCTTTAGCCCTATAATTAGTATAGTACAATTCGTAAGCTGTTGAGAGTTTATCGGTCCATTTGTGGTCAAGCCTTACATGAGTATTCCATTCCCTTTCTTTACTATGACCATCAAAGTGAACCTCATTAAATGTAAATCCAGCATCCTGCACTTGGTCATAATACCTAGCAGAAGTAAATAAAGATAGCTTGTCATTAAAATCATAATAGACACGACCGTTAAGGGTATAATTTTCAAATGGATTTACCGTCTGTCCTTGTTCACTGGGATTTAGATCATAGCCTTCGCTCGAAAAACGGTTAGCAAAAATACCATAGCGTAACTTCTTATATCGTTGTTTTAAATCAATATTAATGTCTTGTTGTGTAAAACTACCGATGCGGTAAGAAACGGTTCCATCCAATTCTTCGGACTTTGGTTTTTCGGTAATGATATTAATAACACCACCCAAAGCTTCAGAACCATAAAGACTGCTCGAAGGTCCTTTAACCACTTCAATCTGCTTGATATTGCCCACCGTTATCCTACTCAAATCAAAATTTCCACCGCTTCTACCCACAAGTGGAACACCATCAATGAGAATTAAAATATAATCTGACGCGATACCTTGAATTTGCACACCTTCAAAACCGCTTTCGTCTGCCACTGTTATGATTCCTGTTTGTTCACTTAATATTTCATTTAAGCGAATAGTGCCTGATTGTAAAATTTTCTTTTTTGAGATTAAAGTTACTGGCAATGGCAAAGATGAAAGTTGTCTTTCTGTACGCGTAGCGGTAAGGATAACTTCCTCTAACTTATTTACTTGAGTACTATCTATGACTTCTTGAGAAACTATTTTAAAAAAAGATAAAAAGGTCAAAGTACTTATAATTAGGCGTTTATACGTCATTTTATTTAGAACTGTTCTTAATAGTGTACAAATATATACATTATTGTTATTTAGATTTAATAAAAATAACTATTTTTGACAATGAATTTTAAAAACTATAAATCCCATATCATGAAAACCCCTTTGTATCTAGTATTGGCACTATTATTTTCAACAAGTGTAATTTCTCAAACATCAAAAAAAAAGGCGGACCATGAGGCCATCATGAATATGTGTGGTTGTTATGAGGTCTCCTTTAACTTTACAGAAACTTTTAATTACAGTAATGATTCTTTGTATAAGCCCTCAAAAACTAAAGTAGATAAAGGCTTGGAATGGGCGCAATTAGTAACAGATGAAGGTGATAAAATATCTATTCAACATTTATTACAAGTAGGGAACCCTGCTGAACCAATGATTGTGAAGCATTGGCGTCAAGATTGGTTGTTTGAGAATACAAATTTGTACTATTTTAATACAGACAATAAATGGACCTTTAAAAAATTACCTGCTTCTGAGGTTAAAGGACAATGGACACAAAAGGTATATCAAGTAGATGACAGTCCACGATATGAAGGGTCATCCTCTTGGATTCACATTGATGGAAAAAGTTATTGGGAAAACACAACTCCTGCACCTTTGGCAAGAAGGGAATATACAACCCGTAGTGATTATAATCTTCTGATGCGTGGAAACCGACAAGAAATTACAGACTATGGTTGGTTACACGATCAAGATAATAGCAAAATTATACGTGAGTCTGACAAGGAAGATGTGATATTGGCAAAAGAAAAAGGGTATAATACCTATGTAAAAGTGGATGATAGCAAATGTGCTGCTGCTGCACAATGGTGGAAAGATAATGACCAAAAATGGGCTTTGGTACGTAACAAATGGGAAGAAGTATACGGACGTAATAAAAACCTTGTTCTTGAGGAAAAAATAAACAATAAGCCACTTTATAAGTTCTTATTTGAAGAAGAAGGTTATGAAAAAGAGGCTAAAATTAATGAAGTAATAGAATCTTTTGTAAAAAAATAGTAAAATGAAGATTTTGAAAAACATAACGCTACTCACTATTCTTTTTATGAGCACCGTAGCGGTTGCACAAAAAGACAATGTATTTCTTGACCGTTCTTTCTGGAAAGGAAATCCAGACTTGAAGACTGTAAAACAAAAAATAGCCAAAGGCAATAATGCAACTGAATTAAATGAAAATGCGTTTGATGCAGTTATCTATGCGTTACTTGAAAAAGCAGATGATGCTGTTGTAATGCACCTCTTATCTTTTGAAGAAAATCCAGTTAATAAAAAAACCCACGACAGCCGTATTTATTTACATTGGGCAGCCTATGCTGGACAAACGAAAATAGTCAATTATTTACTGGACAAAGGTTCCTCTGTAACTGAATTGGACAGCCACGGCTATACACCACTAGCCTTTGCCGCAAATGCTGGTCAAAAAGACAAAGCCTTATACAAAGCTTTTGAAAAATACGGTGTAAAACTTATAGATGAAAAAAATGAAAATGGTGCAAATCTATTGCTACTTGCTGCGCCTTCATTGTCTAATGAGCAAGAATTAGAATTCTTTACAAGCAAAGGTTTTCAACTTAATAGTGAAGATAACGATGGCAATGGCATTTTCAATTATGCAGTAAAAAAAGGCAATGTTGATTTCTTAAAGCTACTAGTCAAAAAGGGGGTAGATTATAAATCCTTAAACAAACAAGGTGAAAATGCTTTTTTATTTGCAACACAAACCAGCCGTAATTACAGCAATCCGTTAGCAGTTTACACCTATTTAAAAAGTCTTGGTCTTGAACTTAATATTGTAGCTAAAGATGGTTTTACACCCTTACACAGATTGGCATACAGCAACACAGACCCAGCAATTTTTGAACTTTTCCTTACTGCTGGTGCAGATGTAAATCTGAAAGACACTAAAGGGAACACACCCCTACTAAATGCTGCTTCCCAAAATGAACTGGCTATAGTAAAGCTACTTTCCGAAAATTCAAAAGTTATCAATGCTACCAATAATGACAAGCAGACAGCTTTGATGCTTGCAGTTCAGCGTAACAATCCAGAAGTGGTAAAATTTTTATTGGATAAGGGATGTGATGTTTTTGCCAAAGACCATAATGGCAACACTATTGCCTATTATTTAGTAAGGTCTTTCGATAACATAAAACCAGATGAATTTGATTATAAATTAAAACTCCTTCAAGAAAAAGGGATGCAAATGAACACCACCCAAGCCGGAGGCAACACCCTAATTCACCTTGCTGCCAAAGACAATAATTTAGTCTTGCTAAAACTACTTTCAGATTTTGATATCAATGTGAATGTAAAAAATGACGAAGGTTTTACGGCTTTGCATCTTATTGCTATGAAAGCTACAGATGAGCAAAGCATGAAATATCTTCTCTCCAAAGGGGCAAATAAAAAAATTAAAACTGATTTTGAAGAAACGGCATATGACTTAGCAAGCGAAAACGAACTTTTACAAAAACAGAATACCTCATTGAATTTTTTAAAGTAATATGAACCCCATAATGGGCATTAAAAGTTTAGGCTGATGAAAATAAGATTTAAAATTATTCCTGCTGTGCTGCTCGCAGGACTTTTGCTCACTGCATTTACAACTACTAAAAACAAAGCTGTAAAATGCCTCATCCAAATGACCAATTACACAGGGGAAGGTGCGTATGTTGTTATTTCACTAATTAATCCGTTTGGTGAATATGAAGAAACGCTATTTGTGCAAGGAAAAGATAGCGAATGGTATAGTGAAATTCCTGAATGGTGGAAATTCTACGGGAAATACCGCCCCAATATTGATGCTATTTCTGGTGCAACTATAAGCGGTGGCGAACGTAGGGTAGCTGTTTTGCAAATACCTGAGAATAAAATTGATAAAGGGTATGCGCTGCGTTTTGAAACTTCAGTAGAAGACCAGAAATATTATAAAGATGATCTTCAGTTCCAGCTTACTACCGAAAATCTTAAAACAAAAAAAGAGGGAAAAGGCTTTATACGCTATGTAAGAATGCTTCCGCAGTAAAAATCGCATATGACCATTTCTATCTGGCGATACTGTCATTTTGTACTTGCCCTTGCTTCTTCTTTATTTTTAATCACTGCCTCAGTTACAGGAGTTATTTTGGCCATTGAGCCTATTTCACATCAAGCTAAAAGCTATGCCATTCAAGATTTAGGCAAAGTAAGTTTAGGCACTACCATTGATGCGCTTAAAAAAAACTACGACGAGGTATTTACACTACAAGTAGAATCGTCTGGTTTTGTAAAAGCTTCCGTTCTCACTATGGAAATGGAAACGCTCGATATCTATATTGATCCAAATACTGGTTTACAGTTGGGAGAGGTACAAGAGCGACCCTTTGTTTATAGTTTTGCCACAAACCTACATCGCTCGCTTTTCCTAAAAAGTATCGGACGGTTTTTTGTTGGCTTGATTTCACTTTTACTTTTTCTAATTGCGGTTACAGGATTATTACTTCTTGCCAAAAGGCAAGGTGGTTTTAAACGCCTTTTATCTAAAGTTCAAAAAGATTATTTTGAGTTGCGCTACCACGTTATTTTAAGCCGATGGTTTTTTATTCCTATTGTCATTATTGCTATTACAGGGGTTTATCTCTCTGCTGAAAAATTTGAATTACTTCCTATTGATACAATTAAACATCAAGAAATAAACAATACCAATACAGCAGAAACTTTTAAGCGTATTGAGGGTGTTTCTTTTTTCACGGAAACGAAGCTAAACTTAGTTAGAACAGTAGAATTTCCATTTTCAAAAGATCCAGAAGAGTATTTTCAGATTGCTTTAAAATATAAAGAGATTAGGGTTAATCAAGAGACAGGCCAAATTGTAAGTGAAGCCAATTATCCTTTTGTAACACTAGCCTCGCGTTTGAGCAGGGTGCTACACACAGGTGAAGGAAACATCTTTTGGTCTATTGTTTTACTACTTGCAAGTGCTTCTATTTTGTTCTTTATGTATTCTGGTTTTGTAATGAGTCTGAAACGTAGAAAAAAGGCGAAATTCTCTTCTGTAACCTTAGACAAAAACGAATGTGAATATGTCATTTTAGTAGGCTCAGAAACAGGTACAGCCTTTAATTTTGCAAGGCAACTATATAATAGTTTGAGTGCTGCAGGCAAAAAAGTCTATCTGGATGAACTCAATAATTATTCCAATTTCGAGAAAGCGAAACACGTCATCATTCTTACATCAACCTATGGCGAAGGCCAACCGACTACTAATGCAAGAAAATTTGAAACCATTTTCCCAACCATCCAGCAAACGAATAAAATTAGGTATTCAATTGTAGGATTCGGTTCATTAGAATATCCAGCCTATTGCAAGTTTGCTATAAGAGTGGATGCGCTGTTGCAAACTCATCCAAATTTTCAGCCCTTGCTACCGCTTTATAAAATCAACAATGCAAACTTTACTGATTTTGAAAATTGGGTTAAACAATTGAGTGATCAAATTAATATTTCATTATCAATACAGCAACCTAAAGAAAAAAAAATAAGCAAATACCATTTGAAGTTTTAGAACGTACTGTATTGAACGTAGATGACACTTTTTTGCTTCGATTGAAACCCAAGAAAAAAGTAAAATTCACGTCGGGCGATCTATTGTCTATATTTCTAAACGGTACTGAAGTGGCTCGTCAATATTCCATCGCAAAATTGGGTAACGATATTTTATTGAGCATTAAAAAGCACGAGTTTGGTCGTTGCTCTTCCTATCTCTACCAATTGAATAAGGGCCATACTATTCAGGCGCAAGTAGATACCAATCAACATTTTCATTTTCCTAAAAAATTGACTGACGCAGTATTGATAGCAAATGGAACTGGGATAGCCCCATATTTGGGAATGATAGAACAGAATTGCCATACCACTATCAACTTATTTTGGGGTGCTAGGACAGTAGCTTCTTCAGCTATTTATGATGACATTTTTAAAGAGATTATCTCGAAAAATAAAAACTATAAAATCCATAAGTCCCATTCAAGAGAAGGAAGTAAAGAGTACGTTCAAAATATGGTAATACAACAAAAGGATGTTGTTCTTAAAACAGTTCAGGAAGGTGGTGTGGTGATGATTTGTGGTTCGATTGCCATGCAACACGATATTTTAGATGTGCTTGAAAAATTACTCACTCAACACACTACAATTAGCATCGAGGCACTTCAGCATAATGGGCAATTAAAGATGGATTGTTATTAAATGTATTGTCCTAGTTCTCAAACTACCCTGTTCTTCTCAATGATTTAATTGAGTGCAATTATCACTTTAAGTCAAATATGAGGTCATTTGACAAAAAATTCTGTTGACAATAAACGATTAAAATCCCTTAACCTTATGCTGTATCTACTAAAATTAAAAATAAAGTTTTTACAGCTTCAAATCTATTCGCTATTTTTGCAGCGAATAAGTTAAAACGCTATTGAAATAATTAAAGGGAAATCTTAAATAGTTAGTGGTGATAACGTTAATAGAGGTTTTTTAAACATCACGTTTTTACCCATGGTTACAGGGGACAAACCATTAATAAGCTCATTGCTTTTATACTATTGCTAAATTTAAAAATTAAATATGTTTTTAATAGACAAACCTTACGCTTCTGACTTTTTAATTGAAACTATTAAAAAAAATGATTTCCCAATAGTTGCTACAAAAGTGGCGAAAGAATTAATTACTGATGAGTCTTTACATTGGATTGATGAAGATAAAGCAATTTCAATGATCAAAGAGGATGCATCCTTGCGCATCTATACAAATTCTGAAAACGCTTTAAGTTGGTTAGAAGAAAATCTTGCAGAAACCCACTTGTGTAATCACATAAATTTATTAAAAAATAAGGCCTCCTTTAGAAAGGCAATAAAAGATTTGTACCCAGACTTTTATTACAGAGAATTAAAACTAGAAGATATTCATAAATTGACAAATGAAGAAATTAGATTTCCTTTTGTTATAAAGCCATCCGTTGGCTTTTTAAGTATTGGTGTTCATATTGTATTAAATGAAAAAGATTGGATTAATGCAAAAGATAAATTAACCACTGAAAATTTAAAGAGCATTTTTCCACCCTCAGTGTTGAATATTTCAAATTTCATAATAGAAGATTATATTATTGGAGAAGAATATGCAGTAGATTACTATTATGATGATCATGGAAATGTAGTCATACTAAATATTTTACATCACCTTTTTTCGTCTGGAACAGATACAAGCGATAGGGTTTATTATACATCTAAAGAAATAATAGAAGAGCATAAATCTAAGTTAGAATCCTTTTTATTTAAAGTAGGAGAAAAGATGAACTTAAAGAATTTTCCAGCACACGCTGAAGTGAAAATTGATAAAAATAATAAAATAGTTCCTATTGAAATTAATCCGTTAAGATTTGGAGGCTGGTGTACCTCTGGAGATTTAGCAGGGATATGTTTGGGAAATAATTCTTATGAATATTACTTAAACCGTAAAAAACCAAACTGGAATGAAATTTTCAAAGGAAAAGAAGATAAAAAATACAGCATAGTTATTTTAGATAATAATTCAGGCATTCTCTCCTCAAGTATTTCAAGCTTTGATTATGTAGAACTTGCCAAGGATTTTGAAAATCCTATTTTAATAAGAAAACTAGATATTAAAAAATTTAACCTATTTGGGTTTGTTTTTGCAGAAAGCAGTACGGGTAACGATGAAGAGCTAAAACATATCCTTTCTTCTGATTTAAAAAAATATCTAACACACACAGCATAACAGGTCTATTGGATCTATGCTAATAAATACTAGATCTGAAATGGACTATGAAGTCGTTCTAGCCCCTTCAGATAAGATCAAAAATTGGCAAAAAAACTTAGACTTCGCTCATAAATCTGAAAAGGTTTGGACACTTAAAAAAAGTAATAAACCCAAACCTTTTTACCTAACTTTCGTATATTATTAAGGACTACAAATAGACATTTTATTTTAAAATATACGCTATGAATTTCCACACACGTAAATGGATAAAACCAGAAGATTTAAACCCAAACGGAACCCTATTTGGAGGGAGATTATTAGAATGGATAGATGAAGAAGCTGCCCTCTATGCTATTATTCAATTAGAAAATCCACGTACCGTAACAAAATATATGAGTGAGATAAACTTTAAGAGTTCAGCAAAAAAAGGAGATATTATTGAAATAGGTGTAAAGCCTATAAAATTTGGAAATAGCTCATTGACATTAGCATGTGAAGTGCGCAATAAAATGACCAGAGAAGTTATTGTGACTATTGACTCTATCATTATGGTAAGTCTTGGTGAAAATGGAAAACCACATGCGCACGGTAAAACAGAAATTGAGTACGTAAAAGACAGGTTAACAAATGGCTAGAATATAGAATTAGTGATCTTATTATTTCTATAATTTACCCAACACACCCAAAGCGGCATTTTCTCCTGCTGCCATAGCTGCATTAAGTGATCCATTTAAAGTCACGTCACCTGCTAAAAATACGCCCTCCGTTAATTGGGATTCAGATGGAGCTATTTCATATTGAAGATCATGTAATTGTGGCAATGCTTTTGGAATGACAAAAGATTGCTGTAAGTCACCTACCACAATACCACAGAGCGTATATAACTCTTTTTTTACGCTTGCTAGCAAATCATCTCCTAGTAAACCCTTGTTATTAACCACAGTAACTGATATTAAATTACTGCTATGACCTGTTAAAGCATTGACATAATGTAAGTTATTAACTAAATGCTTTCCTGGTATTAATCCTATTAAAGGACCCTGAATTACTTTATCTTTTACTTTAAAATAAAAACAATAACAAGTCTTCCAAAATACTTTCTGATTTCTAAGGTTGTCAATCAAAGTATCTACCTCAGTAGCAATAATGGTAAAGTCACTTTTTATAAAATGCGAACCATCTAAAGTTAAGCCACTTTGATCTATCTTGTTTACCTGGGTATTAAAATGAAATATAGTTTTTTTTAACTGTGCTTTTAGCTGCTTAGCAATGGCCTCTATACCGTCTTTAGGAACACTTGCTTGGCCTTCTGCAAACATTTTAAATACAAACTCAAACATCCTGCTAGAGGTATTTAATTCTGTTTCTAAAAAAATGCCGCTAAAAAAAGGTTGAAAAAAATAATATATAATTTTGGAGGAAAAGCCCCTGCGTTGCAAATAGTCTAAAGTGGTTGTCTCTTCCTCTTCAAAAATAAGTGCAAGTGATTTTTTTTTAATTTCTAGATTGAGTAAAAACACCTTTATTTTGTCAGAAAGGCTGGCGTGTGCGCTAAAAATAATGGGAAATAAGAAACCTAAGTGGCGCAGTGGATCTCCAAATTTTTTAGTTTTTTTTCTGTCAAATACAATAGCACCTGGTAAAAATTGTCTAAGGTTAAGTGATTTGTAATCCAGATATTTTTGGGTCATAGGATAGGCCTCCAATAATACTTGAAATCCGTGATCAAAAACATAGGGTCCTTGCCTTTCTGTCTTGAGCCTTCCACCTACTCTCTCTGTCTTCTCAAAAATATGGGGTGTATATCCTGCTTTTTCAAGTACAATAGCAGCAGTTAGCCCGCTAACTCCTGCCCCTATGATATTAATTCTTAATTCCTTAACTGGCATTTAAAGTGATATTTTACAGAACGATTAAAAACTGAATCTCTTTAAGGGCAAAGTTATTATTTATTGTTGAGAGGGTTTTAATTTTAACGATAGAATACAGGCATAAATCACAATTTCAATAAATTAATTTTAGTTATATAAAATAGATAGGCTGTAGAAATTGATTCTATTTAAGAAAATCATATTTAATGATCTAATAACTTCTTTAATTTAATCGCAAAAAGTAAAGAGGACCTCCAGTAAAAAAAAACCTGAAAAAAAACCAGCCATAACTCAAAACTCACGAATCCTGTTTTATTTAGCTTTATCTTCTTTTTACCCCATAAAACATATGTCACATATAACAAAACAAAAACACCAAGCCCTCTTTTTAGTATGATAGGTTTTGAAAAAGTAAGCACTAAAATTCCAATAATCACTCCTATAACAGATGTGATAGCAAGCTTTAAAATCACTTCCCTATCTATATTCTTCCACTCTTTGGTCATTAAGAATACACTTGAAAAAAAATAAAAAATTGAAATATAGGCTTGAACCACCGATATCGTTTTGAGCAGCGCTTCGTTGAAAGTGATTTTAAAATGCGTTTACGCTATTTCTTAGGATTAAATATTCCTATAACTAAAAAAAATAACAACAACTTATATTTTTCTACTTACAATGAGATATTTCTAAATATAGAATCGGCAGTATTTGATAAGAATAGAGTTTATGGAGGAATTGGTTACCACATTAATAAAAATATAAGGATTGAAGCTGGTTATATGAATCAGTTTTTTGAAAGAAGTAGTCGCCACCAATTCAACATCATAACTTTTGTGAATTTTTAATAATTATAAAGCCAGCAGTTAATAGAGTAAACAGCCGTGAGCGGAAAAGACCACAGTGAGTATCTAACACCCCCGTGGTAAAGGACTCTTATATTGCAATTCGTTAAACCTGAATTGAGTATCCCCCATGAATTAGGACAGCAGTTCTGAAAGCGAAAGAAATCAGTTGTAAAAAGATGGAGGCTAGATGAAACTATACAATCACACTTTTAGTCCAATTGACCCATAGCTTCTTTCACAGTCTCTACAGGTAATTTACAAGCGTAATTTTTACAGACATACAACAGTGTTTCCCCTTCTGTATAACGGTCTTGAAACAAAGGCAATGAACTGGCTGTTTTAGAAGCCACCACCAAGACATTTGGCCTCCCAAATACCAAGACTTCTGTAGCCATTTTTAATGCCTGAGGGCCTACTATTGCCAATTCGTAAAAGGGAAAAGTTTTATATAGCCAACTCATACCCCATTGTGTGTAGTTATTCAGGTCTGTACTTAAAAGAGGTGCAGCTTGTATTAGAGCTTTTTCTGCTTTTTCTGTCCTCATTGCATCAAATCTAATAAGTCCTAATAAAAAGTTTACCTCTGCCCCCACTGCATTGTCTGAAGGGATTACCCCATCTGCCATCTTAGTAATAGGAGCAATAACAGTTTCATTCACTGAATACTGGTACAAGCCATTTTCGTCATTATAAAAACCAACATCCAATGTATTCATGAGGTCTTTAGCATCTTCCAAATAAGACATTTGAGCAGTAGATAAATAAAGCGTTAGGGCTGCCTTTGCTAAAAAAGCGTAGTCTTCCGAGAAAACAGGCGCTTCTTTTTCCTTAGAAAGTACGTGGGTAATACTAGAAACACCCTTTTGCAAGAGTAGACTATACAAAGCCTGGGCCTCCTCCAAATAAGCTTCTTCCCCAAATGCCTGAAAAGCTTCTGCATAGGCTTCTACCAAAAGTGCATTCCAAGAGGTGATTATCTTAGTGTCTTTAATAGGACTACCTCTTTGAGACCTAGAGGTCCATAAAACAGATTCCCATTCTTTGCGCTTTTCACAAAGCTTTACTATAGAAACCCCATTGGTCAATGCAAAAGAAAGATCATCTGAGACCCTTTGCAACAACTGGTATTTCCCCTCCCATAAATCAGTAGCATCTAAGCTATAATAGGCAGCAAACAAAGACCAATCACTTGTTATTAATGCTTTTAACTCCAGTGGGGTCCACCTATAATAGGCACCCTCTTCTCCATCTAAATCTGCATCTATGGCAGCTATATAACCTCCTTCAATGCTTTTCATCTCACTTTTAAGAAAATTCAAACTCTCATAAACAAGCTCTTTATAGCGCTCGTTTTTGTGAGTCTTATAAGCCTTGGCATAAAGTTTTACCATTTGTGCATTGTCATACAACATCTTTTCAAAATGAGGTATTTTCCACTCTGAATCTGTGCTATACCTAAAAAATCCACCTTGGAGCTGGTCATAAATACCCCCATTAGCCATGAGGTCTAAAGTATTCCAAACATACTTAAGCACTTCTTGATTGCCGCTTAAAAGGCCATAATCCAAGAGAAACATCAGCCCGTTAGGGCGCATGAATTTCTGATCACCTGTATTTCCACCCCATTTTAAATCCCAATTAGTTTTCCAGCTAGAAAGACCTACCTCTAAAACCTTCAAATCAAAATCACTTGAGACAGTGTTACTTACAACTGCATTTTCAGCAACAATTCCCTTCTTGAGATCTGCAGCAAAAGCCCTTAATTTATCCGGCTCTAAGGCGTACAAGGATTTCATCTGTTTCAAAGCAGATATCCATTGCACTTTGGAGTGGTATGTGCCTGCATAAATAGGAGATCCATCTGGCAAAGCAATTACATTTAGAGGCCAGCCTCCGTCTGAGCCCATGAGTCTTAGCGCTGTCATATAGATTTGATCAATATCTGGACGCTCCTCTCTGTCTACCTTTATATTTATAAACCCCTCATTCATGACCGCAGCTACTTCTGAATCTTCAAAACTTTCCTCCTCCATCACATGACACCAATGGCATGATGCATAGCCAACACTAATGACGATGAGCCTATCTAATTTTTTGCTTTTCTCAAAGACCTCTAACCCCCACGATTTCCAAGCTACAGGATTATTAGCATGCTGTAAAAGATAAGGACTCATTTGGGTACCTAACTCATTTTTTAGAGTATAATTTTCTTGACCTACGCAAGAAGTCATCATGTAAAAAAACAAAACAACGCCTTTACTTAAGTTTTTAAAATTTATTATATTATTCATATTACCCACCCAAATTACAATTTTATTTCACAAAATAAGTGTCCTACAATGTCATGTAAAATTACTGATTCTGTCACATCTATGAATTTTCATCAATATTTGCGATAAATTTAATGGAAAAATTAAATTAACTTAAAATATATCAGCTATAAAAATTGATTTTATATGAGAAAATCATATTTAATGATCTAATAACTTCTTTAATTTAATCGCAAAAAGTAAATAGGAAACCCTAATGATTCTTCTTTTTTAATAATCTTAAATCCAAATTTTTGGTATAAGTACGTATTGTTTTCTGAGGCGGCGTCAATGATTACAGGTAGGGTGGTGTTCTTAAATTCATTTTTAACTGCTATCATTAAACGTGCAGCTGTTCCTTTTCCTTTAGATTCATTTTTAACTCCCATAATTATAGGTCTAATATGGTTTTCTTTGGGATAGTTTAGCTGGGCTATACGCTGCCTCTTTAAAATTCCAAAAACACGCTTAATACCAATACATCCATGCACTAGCTTAAAATCTTGCCAAATAGATTTGAGGGTGATTTTTTCACTATGTGGAAATTTCAATAACAAACAAGCGTTGTTATTGTCAGATATAAAAACAGCGCCAAAAGTAAAAGCCTTTTCAAACAAATACTCCATTAAAATGTGCATGCGTTCAATTCTTTTCTCATCTTGCTTTACAATAAGGTTTACAGAATTGCTCTCTTTTAAAGGTGAAAATGCAGACACTAATATTTCAGAAACTAATTGCTTGTCTGCTCTGATTGCTTTTCTCATATGGTTGTAATAATTATCAGGGACACCCAATAGTTTTAGGCTATAGTTTTCTTGTTATTTTCTTATAAGTTAAAAAAATAAACTCAGTGTTCTCTTTATTGACTAACAAGTATGATTCCAGAAATACTCAAAAGAACCATTAATAATTTTTTAAAAAGATTTTCATTCATTTTTTTAAAAGTTCGCTTTCCTAAAAACTGAGCAAAAAGAAAGACAGGAAATACCAATAATGTCATTTTTATATGACTAAAGTTTAATATACCGCTTATAGCAAGTGCAGGAACTCGAGTGAGAGTGACAAGACCCATAATCCCAATCATAGTGGCTCTAAATGTTTTTATATCGTTGCCGGAATTTTGAACACACACTACATAAAGAGGACCTCCTGTAGAAAAAACACCTGAAAAAAAACCAGCCATAACTCCAAAACTCACGAATCCTGTTTTATTTAGCTTTATCTTCTTTTTACCCCATAAAACATATGTCACATATAACAATACAAAAACACCAAGCCCTCTTTTTAGTATGATAGGTTTTGAAAAAGTAAGCACTAAAATTCCAAGAATCACTCCTATAACAGATGTGATCGCAAGCTTTAAAATCACTTCCCTATCTATATTCTTCCACTCTTTGGTCATTAAGAATACACTTGAAAAAAAATAAAAAATTGAAATATAGGCAATTGCGTCGGGTAATTCCATTGCTAAAAGCAATATGGGGAGCGCCATTAGAGATCCAGCAAAACCAATGACAGTTTGCACATAAAAACCTATGAAAATACCAATGACAAGAACTAAAAGGACTGATGTATCCATGAAAAAAAATCTTACTTAATTTAAGCCAAAATTAAATAGACTTGATTTACAAATAATATTGAATACACGGTTTAAATGATCTATTTGCTAATAAAAAAAGTGTTTTTAAAGTAAAAAACATCGAATCAATGGTGAGCTATTTGTGACATTAGATTGATTCATTAGATTTAATAAAGTTTTCAAGCTTCTGTACCATATTATAGCTCCCACAATAAAATGGTACTCTTTGGTGAAGTGCAGTAGGTTGTATTTCCAATACCCTAATGAAACCATCTGAAGCTTTACCTCCTGCCTGTTCAGCTATAAAAGCCATTGGGTTGCACTCATAAAGTAGTCTGAGTTTTCCGTTGGGGTCTTTTTTGCTGTTGGGATATAAGTAAATACCCCCTTTAATCATATTTCTATGAAAATCTGATACCAGGCTTCCTATATATCTTGAAGTATATGGTCTATCTCCCTCAACTTGCTGACAATATTTTATATAGTTTTTTACAGCTTGAGGGAAAAAAGTGTAATTTCCCTCATTTATGGAATAGATGTGGCCCTCTTTATTAAAGGTCATATCTGGATGTGATAAATAAAAAGTACCAATAGAAGGGTTTAAGGTAAATCCGTTTACGCCATGGCCAGTGGTGTATACCAGCATAGTAGAGGTACCGTAAATAACATAGCCTGCTGCCACTTGGTGAATTCCTTTTTGTAAAAAATCATCTAAAATAACAGGAGATCCTACAGGGCTAATTCTCCTGTAGACTGAAAAAATAGTACCCACAGAAACATTTACATCTATGTTAGATGAGCCATCTAAAGGATCTATTAATACAATATATTTGTTTTCATTTTCTTGTCTGTGACCCTCTACATTCATAAAATTATCATTCTCTTCAGAGGCAATACCACATACAATTTCTCTATTAATTAAGGTATGAATGAAAATATCGTTAGCCAATACATCTAGCTTTTTTTGATCTTCGTCCTGAATATTTATATTTCCTGAAGAGCCAGTTATGTCTACTAATCCAGCTTTATTAACTTTATGATTCACCACTTTAGCAGCCAATCTTATAGCATTTAGAATCCTAGATAACTCACCTGAAGAATATTTAAAGGTATTTTGGTTTTCTATAATGAACTCCCCAAGTGTTTTATTTTCCATTTTTAAAAGTAATTAAATATTCTCTTTAAACCATTTACAAAATCAGTTCTCCTTATTAATAATTTATATTTTTGCATTTTGTATTATACTTCACTTAAATTAGTAACTACTTTAAAATTAAAATGTCATTATACCCTCTCAACATCACATAGTACCTAAACAAGACACCCCTGTTAGACTTCAAGAGTATGGCGTAGGAATATTTCACGCTGCTTTAACCAAATCTGCATTTAAAAAAACAATAAAGAAAGGGTGTGTCCAGGTAAACGATACAATAGCCAGCACAGCTACTTATATACATGGCGGTGAATGTATTAACTTGTTTGTTCTAGAAATTGCAATTCCTAATAAAAAACTAGTTTTTCCTCTTAAAGTATTGTTTGAAGATCCATATTTAGCCATTATTCACAAACCTGCTGGTATTCTAGTGGGTGGCAATAGCTTTAAAACCATTGCAAATGCGCTAGATCAAAACATTAGTAAAAGTAATCTCCCAGACGCTACCGCAGCCCGCACTGTGCACAGATTAGACTACGCAACCACAGGAGTTTTATTGGTTGGAAAAACAAGCAGTAGTATTAGGGTACTTAGCAAAATGTTTGAAAATAAAGAAATTTCAAAAACCTACTACGCAGTTACTATTGGAGAAATGACTGCAAGTGGTCAAGTTGTTTCTGAAATTGACAGTAAAAAATCACAATCAAATTACAGCCTTTGTGAGTCTGTGCTATCTGTCAGATTTGGCAAACTAAACTTAGTAAAATTAGAACCGGAAACAGGAAGAAGGCACCAACTGCGAAAGCATATGTCACAGATAGGCAATCCTATCTTAGGAGACCCAACCTACGGGATTGAAAATTTAATTTTAATGGGTAAAGGCATGTATTTACACGCATTTTCTTTACAATTCAAACACCCCTTCACCCAAAAAGAAGTTCACATAAAAGACGCGCTACCTAAAAAGTTTAAAAAAATATTTAAAAACTAAATGTGGTACCAATGATCCTTTTACATTTATAGAGACTTTGTATCTTTAAACTTATTATGGATTTATTTTCTTTACACACAAACGCCCAAAAAAATTGGCTTCCCAAAGAGGGAGAAGTGAATTATCACGGAGCTATATTTAAAACAGACTTGGCCCAACAATACTTTACACAACTACTAGAAGAAATTAAGTGGGAACACGATCAGTCACTTATTTTTGGAAAGCTTATTACCACTAAAAGAAAGGTAGCTTGGTATGCAGATAAGGCCTACTCTTATACCTATTCTAAAATTACTAAAACAGCTCTTATATGGAGTCCCTTATTATTAAACATTAAAAATTCAGTAGAAAAAGCCTCTGGAGAAACCTATAACGCATGTTTATTAAACCTATATCACAATGGAAATGAGGGAATGGGATGGCATAGTGATGGAGAAAAAGATTTAAAGAAGAATGGCGCCATTGCCTCTGTGAGTTTTGGAGCAGAAAGGAAATTTACCTTTAAGCACAAAGAAGACAAACAAATAGTGGGTCTTCAGCTAGAGCACGGCAGCTTACTGGTTATGAAAGGTAGCACACAAAGTCACTGGCTTCACAGACTCCCACCCACTACTAAAATTGAAACCCCTAGAATTAACCTCACTTTTAGGACCATAGTCCGTCAGGATTAAATGAATATATTTGAGAAAAATAGAATTACTTTGCAAAACCAACTAAAATTATCATTTAATAAGCACCCTTTTTTATGGCTGATAGTGGTTTTTCAAAGTATTCGCTTTGGATTACTTCCCTTTATGGGACTTATGCCTCAGGACGCCTATTATTATATGTATGGGCAGCACTTAGATTGGTCATATTTTGATCATCCCGGAATGATAGGCTATTTATTAAGAGGCTTTACAGAGCTTTTAGGTAGCAGCGTTTGGGTGGTTAAATTCACAGATTTTTTTGTGAGCAGTCTCTCTCTTTGGGTGTTTTATAGTCTTAGTAAAAGCTTCTTGTCCAAAGCCAGAAGTTGGGTGGCCATGCTACTTATTTGCAGCTCAATTTTATTGACTATGCTCTCTTTAAATAGCACTCCAGATGTTCCTTTAGTACTCTTTTGGTCTCTTTCTCTATGGAGTCTTGAAAAGGCTATTTTTAAAGAGAAATTCGTGTATTGGTTGTGGGCAGGTGTTTTTATGGGTCTGGCCTTTAATAGCAAATATACCGCTCTTTTATTACCCTTTGGGCTAATGGCCTTATTGCTACTTTCCAACACCCTTAGAAATAAATTACGATCTCCTGGTCCATGGAGTGCCTTTGTGCTTTTTGCAGTGGTGGCCTACCCAGTGTACTATTGGAATGAATCTCATGATTTTGTCTCCTTTGTTTTTCAGTCTACGGAGCGTTCTAAATCTGTGAGTGCTATAGGTTTTAGTCCAAAGCTATTGGGCGGTTTTCTGGCAACACAAATGGCTTTAGTGTTCCCTATGGCTTTTGTGGGTCTCTGCGTTTTAACCTTTAAATACCTTTGGAAAATTGTTAGGAAATGGAAACTACCCTCAGATAAAACCTTATTTCTTGGGGTGTTTTTCTTACCTACCTTTTTAGGCTTTTTACTGCTATCTCCCTTTTATTGGATAAAAATTAATTGGTTGGTTCCAAGTTATATTTCAGGCTTTATTTTACTAGCTTACTTTTTTAAACACAAATGGGTGAAGGCTCAGATTGTTATTTCTCTGATTATCCATGCCCTTATTTTCATAGAACTCACAACTTATATAGTGCCTATAAAATCTGACGATACCTGGTGGGGCTGGGAAGACCTGTCTAACCAGGTAAACGATGTGAGAGCAAAAAACCCCCAAGATTTTGTTTTTTCTACAGATAATTACAAAACAGCAGCCGTACTCAGGTTTTATGATAAAAGGCCTACATATAGCACCAATATTATTGGAGAAAATGGGCTTCAATTTGGAATTTTAGATCCAGATCTCGACTTTTTAGAAGGTAAAAACGCTATTTTAATAGATTCTGACCCTAGGTTTAAAAACACAGATAGGCCCTTAGAAGCTCCAGAAAAAGTATTGCCTTACTTTGAAAATATCACCCCTTTAACCCCCATTTTAATTAAAAATTCTAATGGAAAAATAATTAGGAAGTTTAATGTGTTTGCCTGTAAGAACTACAAAGCACCAAAAGAGTCAAAATAATACGTGCAGCTATTTTTTAATAGAACGTAAAAATACTTGTAGCTTGTCATTGTTATTTGCAACTAATATATAAGACTTTTTATTAATGCTTACAGGAAGTATTTTCTTAGCGTCTAGGGGGGCGTAAAAACCGCTTTCACTAAGTGACACACTTTTAAAGTGTCCCTTAGAATCTCCTTTTAAAAAAATGCCAACACCCGCATCATTTCTGGGTGTTTCTATTTCAGAGACCCATAAATTCCCTACCCCTAGAATATCTATATGGCCGTCTCCATCAAAATCTTCTAAGAGCATACTGTTTATATTGGACCATTGGGCTGCACTAGGTAATTGGCTTAAAGCAAAGCGTCCTCCTCCTAAATTCTCCACATAATGAGAGGCAAATGTTTGGGTTTTATAATGCAAAGATTGTTTTAAGTTTTCTTCTCCATAGATCTCTTCTAACTGAAGGGTTGCAAATACATCATACTTTTTAAAAGTACTTTTAAGAATAGGCACCTGCTCAGAAGAACAAGAAAAGCCCCTTAAAGGAAAATGTTTATTTTGATTGTAATACCCTAAAACAATATCGTATTTATTATTGCCGTCAAAATCATTATAATAAACGTCAAATGGAGCTTCTAGAGAGGTTTTGTACTTATAATTCAACCCTAAGTTCCCCACAACATAATCATCATCTCCATCTCCGTCCATATCTTTAGCAGCTAGTGAAAACCACCAACCACTAGTGTTGCTAAAATCTGGAGTTTCTTTTCTACTTAGTTTTCCTGAAATATTTTCAAAAAGACTGATAGGCATCCATTCTCCCACCATTATTAAATCCATATCTCCATCTGTGTCGTAATCTGACCAACGGGCGTCTGTGACCATGCCTATATGCTTAAAGTCTGGAGCAATACCCTCTGTTTTATTAATCAACTGTCCTTGTTCATTAATTAAAATCATACTGCTGGCTGGGCTTGGATACTGATGGGGTACGTGACGTCCTCCTACAAATAGATCTAAATCACCATCTGCGTCTAAATCTGCAGCGCGCACCACACTTCCACTAATTCTAGCTACTCCCATTATAGCTCCTTTTGAAAATTGCCCAAGACCGTTATTTAGATAAATCCTATCTGAATAATGAATATCATTGGCTGGAAAAGCGTTACCTCCACTCACTACATAAAGATCTAAGGCTTTGTCTCCATTAATATCTATAAATAAAGCATCTACATCTTCATAGGGACTTTCTTTTTTAAACAGTTCTACATTAGAGAACCTAAAACTTCCATCCTTTTGCTGTAATAACAAACTGGAAGCAGCATTCATAGCGCCCCCAATGAAAAGGTCTTCTAGGCCATCTCCATTTACATCGGCTGTAGCTAAAGAAGGGCCAAACTGGGACATTTTATGCGGCAATAATACCTGTTTGTCATAGTCATTAAATTGATTTTCTTTATGGGTCACAGACAAAGAAGGTATTAGAACCTCCTTAAAAAGAGTTTCTTTTGAGGAGACTTGTTGCTTGTAAGGTCTGGCATTTTCGGGCTGTAACACTAAGGTTTGGTCTGGCTGTACTCCTAACAATTTCTGCCGATCTCCATGGGGCCATACCACCACTAAACTATCTATTTTAGTAGTGTTTCCAATACCAAAATGAAGGCTGTTCTCAGAAGTAGAATAAATACCCCTAACATTAGTAGCCTCCTGTAATTGCACCCCATTTTGAGTATATAAAAAAGCTTTGGTGCCCAATACACTTTTATGAGTAGGATCCTTTAAAGCAATCCTGAGATAGTGGTGACTTCCTTTCTCTGTACTGGTATTTTTATAAAGAAATGCAGAAGCATTAATATTATTCACTACTAGGTCTAAATCTCCATCATTATCAAAATCTGCATAGGCGGCACCATTAGAAAATGATGCTTGGTCTAAACCCCAATCTTGAGCTACTTTTTCAAAATTCATATTGCCTTTATTTTTAAAAGCGTAGTTTTTTAAAGGAACTGAAGGCAATAAACTGACGGTTTTTTCAATGTTTAAAATGTCAAATAGTTTCACATCTCCTGCATTTGGGTGCTGCGCAACCCATTCATTAGCAAACTCTTCTACAAAATGAGCTACTTTTTTATCTGCATCTGTATTTCTAATGTCATAAAGTAAGCCATTAGTGATGTATACATCTTTATAGCCGTCATTGTCAAAATCTGCCAACAAGGTAGACCAACTCCAGTCTGTGGCGGCCATTCCGGCATATTGAGCTAGGTTGCTAAAACTGCCGTTTCCGTTGTTGTGCTGTAAGGCGTTGTACATATACTGGTAATGCCCCCCTTCATTTACTACTTTCCAAAATGAACCTGGATTCATTCCACTCATATTAGATTTAAGCCTAAAATTATCTTCTGCTACCATGTCTAGGGTAAAGATCTCTGGCTGTAAATCATTGTCTAAATCTGCCACATCTACGCCCATGGTGTAAAAAGACATCTGTCCTAAACGCTCATTGGCTACATTGGTAAAAGTGCCATCTGTATTATTAATAAACATGAAATCTGGTACATAAAAATCATTGGCTACATAAATATCCTGCCAGCCGTCATTATTTAGATCTGCTACACAGACCCCATTGGGAAAACCAGTTAAATGAACGCCGGCTTGTTTGCTAACCTCAGAAAATTGATTGTTACCTAAGTTCTTGTAAAGCTTTAAATGATACTGATTCTGGAGTAATTCGCTGCCAAAAAAAGTAGAATAGCTTCCAGGGTTTGGAGGTTGGGTCAGTAGAAATAAATCTAACAAACCATCTTTGTTGTAATCTAAAAAACTGGCATGTCTGGTTCTAGCGGTGTCTCCTAGTCCAAACTGAGCGCCCTGTTCAGAAAAACTTCCATCTCCTTTGTTAATGTAAAGAAGGTTGGCTCTAAGACCTTCTTTGTCATCGAACAATTCTCTGGTGACATAGATGTCTAAAAATCCATCTGCGTTTATATCTGCAACTGCTACGCCGGTAGACCATCCTTGGTCTTGAATAATTCCGGCAGAGAAGCTTACATTTTCAAATTTGAAATTACCCAAATTGTAATAGAGTTGATCTGTTACTTGGTTGCCTGCAAAAAAAATGTCTTCTAATCCGTCATTGTTAAAATCTCCAACGCCCACACCAGCGCCTCCATAAAAATTGGAGTAAAGAAGAATATTCTCCGTCTTGTTGTCTTTTACTTCATTGTTAAAACTAAGACCTGAATGCTCTTGAGGAACAAGAGAAAAGAGCGTGTTCTCCTGTGCTAAAAGGCTTGTTGTAACAAACAAAAAAAGGACCATTACGGTACCTATAAATCTCAAAAAAAAGAAGTTGCGCTTCATTAGACTCACTTTTTTTAAAAAATAAAGGAGGGCTCCCCCTCCTTTATTAAACTAACTAGACTTAAAACTAATCTACGATATTTCATTGTGAAATACAAAAAGTAAATTATTCAGTTATTTATCCCACCATACTCTGGTTGTAAATTCATTAGCACCTTGTCTAGCAATTGCTGCAGCAAAATTGTCTGCATTGGTACTTGATTCTGAACCTGGATAAATTAATCTTCTCGGTATAGTTCCGTTTGTTACATTACCGCTATATACTGCTTCTCCTCCAAAAGGTTGTAGCACAGGGAAACCTGTTCTTCTCCAGTTGGCAAAAGCCTCATATTCATTAAAAAATGTAGCTGCCCAATACTGCTCTCCAATCATTTGTAAACCTTTAGAAGAATCATAAGGTTTAGCAGACAAGTAAGTAGCTACTTCTGCATCCGTAACGGCAGCTGCGTTTGGGTACAGCATACTTAACATCTGCATTGCCCCTTTAACTCCTGCCTCATAGTGAACTTTTGCGTCTCCAGAAGTCCATCCTTTTATAATAGCCTCTGCAATCATAAATTCTACTTCTGCATAAGTCTGGAAAACCATTGGAGCATCTTCTCCAGTAATTACAGCTCTATTAGGCTCTGCATACACATCAGATTTAGTGCCGTATTTAGCCTCTAAAGCTCCAGCAGTTAGACCGTTAGGCATTCCAATAAGGTTTGCTGGGTTTGTGCTTTTATCACTTCTTCTAGAACCTAGAATAGGAAGTCTTGGATCGTTTTGCAAAAAGTCTACAAAAGTTTTTGACAGCCTGGGGTTACCGTCTGCCATAAATACTTCTCCATGGCCATTTTTATTAATTCCTTCTGGACCTTGAGTATGCTGAATATATACAATATCAGCATTAGAAGTCATGACACCTCCAGCAATAGCCTTAGTTGCCCAAGCTTGTGCAGAAGCTGGATCTGCTTTTGAAAGACGCATGGCCAATCTAAGCATTAAAGAGTTACCAAATTTTTTCCATTTGGTCATGTCACCTTGAAAAATTAAGTCTGAGTTTCCAAGACTAGAAGAACTTCCTAATTGGGATAGGCCGGCTTCCAACTCATTAAGCATGTCCATATAAATGTCCTGCTGAGCGTCATATTTAGGTTTTAAAGTACCATCAATATAGCCTTTGCCAGCCTCCGAGTAAGGGACGTCTCCATAGATATCTGTAATTCTATGAAAAATAAAAGCACGCCAAATACGGGCGATTCCCATTTGGTCACCACTCACACCATCATTGGTAAGTTGGAAAATAATATCTTCTATTTCTTTAACCTGCTGCGGGTATGCTTCATCAAAAAGTGAGGTTGCATATCCTTCATTTCTAGTGTAGAAATTACCACTCCAATAGGTTGCAGTTGACGACATATGCTGCACAATCTGAGAAGAATAAATAAAACTGGCTCTCCAATTTTCATATCTACCCCCAGAGGTTTTTAAAAAAACAGAAGCTAATTTATTATTCACATCTAATTGTGCCGCTTGAGTAGGGTCCACATTCATCTCTTCAAATCCTTTGTCAAAATCACAAGAGGTAAGAATAAGAGATGAAATAAATACAATTGATAATAATTTTTTCATCTTAATTAAAATTTAAGGTTTACGTTAACACCTACAGTTCTTGGAATTGGCATACCAAACCATTCTAATCCTTGTGAGTTACTTACATTGTAACCAGATTCCGGATCTACATTTTCTACACTGTTAGAAAAGAAAAATAAGTTTCTTCCTATCACTGACACAGAAGCTGTTTTTATAAATGTGTTTTCTAATATTTTTCTTGGAATATTATATCCAATACTCATTTGTCTAAGTCTTAAGTAATTTACATCATATATAGATTCTTCAGCAATTTCATAAGTACGTCTCCAGTAATCTTCAATTCTGTCGGGAGCAATAGCCGTTGTAAAGGCAGCTCCACTTGCGTCTACTCCTGAAACAGTGAAACCGTTTTCACGTCCATCTGCATCTATAGTAGCCTTGTGCGCACCAAAATATTTGCTAAGGGCATTTGTACCTGAATACATTTGACCTCCATATTTACCTTCTACAAGCACACTCATATTGAAGTTTTTATAACGGAAGTTATTGCTCACTCCAATAGAAGTTGGAGATACTCCAAATCCTAAAATTTTTCTGGCGCCTACTTGTGGAATTGGAGTACCATCAGGGTCAATATCATGAATGATTCTACCCTGAGTATCTCTATTGTATGATGTTCCATAAAGTGCACCGTAAGTTTCCCCAACAATGTGAGTCACATTTAAGTTTCTAGAACGAGGCTCATCCATTGAGATGTTTGTATCCTCGTCATTGGTAGAAACTATTTTAGAATCATTGTAAGAATAATTCAATGAAAGATCCCAAGCAAAATTCTCTGCTCTAATTAGCGAACCACTTAATAAAACTTCATAACCAGTGTTAGATACTTCTCCTAAGTTTGCTAAAGCACTTCCATATCCAGAAGTTCTAGATGCACTAACGCCAACAATATCTCCTATGGTAGCATTGTCATAATAGGTAAAGTCTATAGAGGCTCTATTGTCAAACATTCTTAAATCAAAACCAAGTTCAATTTCATTTTTCTGAAATGGGGTAATATTTGGATTTGGAATAGAACCATTAGAAATATTTCCTAAAGAAGCTCCTTGGTGCCCTTGCCCATAAATTCCATAAGTAAGGCTTAAAGAGTATGGTCCGTCTGCACCACCTGCTACCTGAGAATAACCAGCTCTAAGCTTTGCAAAAGAAACTGCCTCTGGCAATGTAAACATATCTGAAAGTACTAGCGAAAAACTGGCAGAAGTAAATAAGTCATTGTTTGGAGATTGTTTGTTAAGCAATGACAAAGTAGAGAACCAGTCATTCCTAGCTGTAAGTGTCAAGAACATAGCGTCTTTATAACCAATCTCTGCAGATCCATAAGCAGAATTAATTTGCTTTTCACTAAATCCATATCCAGCTCCTTGGTTTTGGGTATTTCCAACTGTATATAAAAATGGCACAATAAAATTACTTCCATTAGCAGTTACTGACTCAGAGTTTTGGTAGTTTTTACCAACCCCTAGAAAAGCAGTTATAGATAGATCTTCTTGGATTTTTAAATTATCTGTTCCAATAAATAAATCTGCATCTCTTTGAATATTGGTTAATTTTAGCTCACTCATTCCTCCAAGTGGAGAAAAAGCAGTCCCATATGGAGTAATATCCCTTCTGTTGTAATCAAAACGATCCATTCCAAAACGCCCTGTTACATAAAAGAAGTCAGCGATATCCCATCTTACATTTGCAGAGGCTATTACACGTTCTTTAACTGAGTTATTCACAAACTTCCAAGCTGCGAACCAAGGATTCTGGGAAAAAGTGTTATCTGAGGTTCTAAACTCTGAACCATCCTCGTTGGTTCCAAGGCCACCAGCACCTAACATGTCATTGACATCGATATTTGGCGCAAACAAACGCATTCCAAAGTTGGCGTTTCCAGGTGAATCTGAAAGTCTAGGAGCACCTATAGCGTCATCTTGGATATATTTAATATTCACATCTGCTGTAAAGTTTCTAAATTTTTGAGAAGCATTTAAACCTAAAGTATTTCTATTTAATGTAGAATTAGGAATAATGTCTGTATTGTCAAGATTAGAATAAGACACACGAAAGTTCGACTTCTCAGAAGAAGAAGATACGGCTACAGTATTAATTAAAGTTTGACCCCCCTGGTAGAACTTGTTTAGGTTGTTTCCCTTGTAAGAATAAGGTCTTGAAACTCCGTCCCATTGTTCTACCGAAGAACCGTCTAATTTAGTTCCCCAGTTGGCGTAAGTATCTAGATTGTCAGAAGTTGTAGAAAAATCTCTACCCTGACCGTAAGTAGTTTGTGGGTCATAAGGATCATTCTTAATATCGTCAAACTGAACAGAACTACTAACATCTACAGAAATTCCGTCCGAACCAGCTCCTGTCTTAGTTGTAATAATAATAACTCCATTAGAAGCTCTAGAACCGTAAAGAGCTGCCGCAGCACCCCCTTTTAAGACCGTAATAGACTGAACTTCGTCTGGGTTTAAAGCAGAAATTCCGTCTCCAGCATCTGCGCCTCCCCAAGTTCCTGCAGAACCTAAATTAGAGTTGTTAATAGTAATACCGTCAATCACGTATAAAGGTTGGTTGTTTCCTGTTAAGGAACTATTACCCCTTATAATAACACGTGTAGATCCTTTGGCTCCAGCAGCGTTTCCAGAAATCTGAACTCCCGCAATTTTACCTTGTAAAGAGTTAATGGCATTGGTTTGTTTTACCGTGTTCATTTCTCTTCCGTCTAATTGAGTTACAGAATACCCCAAAGCCTTAGTGTTTCGTTTCACGCCAAGAGCAGTTACTACTACCTCACCCAATTGCTCTGCATCTTCAATTAACGATACGTTTAAAGTGTTGCTATTACCTACAGCTACTTCTTTAGAAGTATACCCTAAGGAGGTAAATACTAATATAGCATTGCTGGAACTCACAGAAATGTTATAGTTACCGTCAAAATCTGTAGAGGTACCGTTTTTAGTGCCTTTTTCTAACACATTAACACCCGGTAAGAGTGCTCCAGATTCCAGCTCGGTCACCGTACCGGAAATGGTCTTGTTCTGTGCAAATACTCCATTGAGGCAGAGCATTGCAGCAAACATTAAGAAATAATGAATTTTTCTGTTCATATTAGTTTAGTTTAGTTAGTTGTTTTTAAAGTCAAAAGACTCTTTAGGTTATGGAAGTAAATTTGACAATATATTGCGAATTGCACAATAAAATTCGACATATAACATTATTTAAACTGCAAAAAACAGAACAACTCAAAAGTTTTCAGAGGGTAGAAACCTAAATACTCCTTTATTTTTAAGGTATTAAAAACGAAAACAGCAAAAAAAAGCAAAAAAGATAAATGAATTAAAAATTTCGACCAATCACTTCAAAACGTACCTCAACAACACTTTAAAAAAATCTAAAATCTATTTTTTAGATTTTAGATCAAAAATTAATAGCTTTTTCCTTACAAGATCTTCATGAGAAATAAATCAATCCTTAGTTATTTGCCCACCTATAGTTATGCTTTTAATGTAAGGGTTCTTAACTGGGTCATTGGCTTTGATCACAAGAGTTCTTCTTGGGTAATAAGTGGTATCTAGACGAATCTCAATCTCGTCAAAACTAGGAGTATTAACGGCATAAACCAGCAAAGAAAAAGTTATAGGGTAAATACCCATCATAAAAAAGACCACCCAAGCACTCATAGTAGCGGTATTATTATTTACTGGAAGACCATCTGCTGTTGCTTTAAAATAAGTTTCCAGCAAGGTGTTCACTCGCTCTTGGGTAAGCCAAGCTTCACTGCTAACATAATTATATAATAGGGGTCTAACAACTGCCTATAACTATGAAAACGCTTTAAAAATCTTTCATAATGTAGTTTTAAAATTCGTGGGTACTCATAGAATACGGAAAAGAGTTGGAAGAAATAGCTCTTTTTTTATTAGGTATATTTCCCATCTCTAAACGTAATATACCACCTTTTTGAACCTCAGCAATCTTTATAAAAGAAGCGTCCCAAGATGCTCCATTGAAAAAGGATTGCTGTATATAAGGTGCATCTGGCCTATTGTTTGAGGCTATAATTTCAAAGGTGTTTCCATTTTCAAGCTGTAACGATACCTTGTCAAACAAAGGACTCCCCAACACGTATTCACCTGTCACTGGAGCCACCGGATAAAAGCCTATAGCAGAGAAGACATACCAAGCAGAGGTTTGTCCATTGTCTTCATCTCCACAGTAGCCGTCTGGCGCAGGAGTGTATAATTTAGTGAGTACTTCCCTGATTTTTGATTGGGTTTTCCAAGCTTGCCCAGCATAATTATAAAGGTATATCATATGCTGAATGGGCTGGTTTCCGTGTGCGTAATTACCCATATTGGCAATCTGCATTTCCCTAATTTCATGAATGGTAAAACCGTAGTAGGAGTCATCAAAAAGTGGTGGCATTTCAAAAACACTGTCTAATTGATTTACAAAATTTTCTGGGCCTCTCATACCCTCTATAAGACCTGCTATATCATGAAAAACAGACCAGGTATAATGAAGACTGTTACCCTCCGTGAAAGCGTCTCCCCACTTTAATGGGTTAAAAGGTGACTGAAAAGTACCGTCCTCATTTTTACCGCGCATCCAATTGGTTCCTGGATCTAAGAGGTTTTTATAATTTAAAGCTTTTTTAAAATAAAGGGCTGCTGTTTTAAAATCACCTCTCTTTTTTGCCAATTGACCAATGCTGAAGTCTGCATAGGCATACTCTAAAGTCCTAGCTGCATTTTCATTAATACCAACATCATAAGGCACATAACCCAAATCATTGTAATAATCAATTCCTGCTCTACCCACTGAATTCACTGGTCTACCCTCTGCTTCAGTGGCATTCTTAATAAGTGCCTCAAAGAGCAATTCTTCTTGTCCAGACGCTCCTTGCGTTAAGGCATCTGCAATTATAGAGGCAGAATTAGATCCAATCATAGAATTTCTGTGGCCAGGACTGGCCCACTCTGGCAACCAACCAGACTCCTTATAGGTATTGGCCAAACCTTCTAAAATCTGACTGTTTAGGGTTGGGTACATGAGGTTAAAGAAAGGGAAAACAGCTCTAAAAGTATCCCAAAAGCCATTGTCTGTAAACATATATCCCGTTTCAATTTTTCCATTATAAGGACTGTAATGAACAGGCTCATTGGCCGCATTGTACTCATAAAATTTTCTTGGAAATAGCAGTACCCTATACAGACTGGAATAGAAAGTTTTTAAATAGTCTGTGTTGGTGCTACTCACCATCACGCGTTCCAACTCTTTTTCCCAAGCCTGAAGTGCCTTTTCTCTGGTCTGCTCAAAACTATCTGAACCAACTTCTCTAGATAAGTTTAGAACTGCCTGCTCCTGAGAGATAAAAGAAGAGGCTACCTTCATATGAATGGATTGTCCCTTTTTTGTTTTAAAACTTACAACAGCTCCCACATGATCTCCCTCTTGAGAAGTTTCTTGAGCTTTAAGCTGCCAACCATCGGCCCAAGTTTGGGTCATATCAAAATCTGTATCAAACACCGCTACAAAATAATTGTGAAAATTATCTGGTACCCCACCACTATTGTTGCGGCAATAACCTATAATTTTTCTTTCTTTAGGAATAATCTTGACCATTGAGCCTTTAAAGAAGCCATCTAAAAGAATGTGGGCCTGATCTGTTTCTGGAAATGTAAACTTAAACTGAGCCGCGCGCTCTGTAGATGTCACCGCCATAGTAACGTCATAATCTGCCAAGTATACATCATAGTAATATGGCCTAACCGTCTCTGCCTTATGTGAGAACCAAGAGGCTCTTTTGTCTTCTTGAACCTCTAGCGCTCCAGTAGTGGCCATAAATGAAAAAGCGGCATAGTCATTAATCCATGGGCTAGGCTGGTGTGTTTGTTTAATCCCTCTAATGGTTTTGTCATGGTATTTATAGGTCCATCCGTCTCCCATTTTAGCAGTCATTGGTGTCCAAAAATTCATCCCCCAAGGGGTTGCAATAGCAGGATAAGTGTTGCCATTAGAGAGACTGAAGTCTGAGTCTGTCCCTATAAGGGGGTTTACAAAATCTACTATACTATTAGATTGTTGGGCAGCTGTAAGGGTTTCTGGCTGGGCCGTTTCTTGACATGCCTGCAGACTTAAAATTCCCAGTACAGTAAATACCCAAGCAGAAGTTTTGAATGACTTATTTATCATATTTATTTGATGTTTTAGACGCTTTTATGACTGCCCATTGGGCAGCAGTAATGGCATTACCGTCAAAAAATGAAACCCCATTCGCTCCATTGTCTCTAGCCAATTCTATGGCCTCTTTCACGTCATCCGCAGACATAGGGGGCATGTATAAGCCAGTATGAAGCCCTATATTTTTTCCATCTAAGTCAGAAACACCTTGTGCCGTAGCAAAGCCAATCCAATCTACGCCTTCATTATAAAAGCTGTTATAAATCATAGGAAGTACTGCGTCTATTTTCCATTTATCCCAACGTTGACGTACCATATGGTCTGCCATTTCTGGATAAGGAAATACAGCTGCCGTGAGTATTTTATTATTGGCATGGGCAATGTCGTAGGCAGCGTCTACAATACTTTTCACTTGATTAAGTCTAAATTGTTTCCATTCAATGTCTATTTCTGGATGCACCATTTCTAAGGGGTTTCTGTGGTATTTTTCTTGGAATGCTGCTACACAAACCTCACAGTAGCAAAAATCAAATTCTGGCAGTTCAGTGTCTTGTACTAAATTGTATTTTGGCAATAAGCCCACAGGTAAATACACATCTGAATACCTAATATAATCCAAATGAACACTAGCCACACCAGGCACCTTAGCCAGTCCTTCTACTAGAGAGAGCACGTGGGCCCTGGAGTCTTCTCTAGTGGGGCACATCCATTTGTAATAATCCACATATGGCGGCTGGTCATAACAAGATTTCCCATCCCTACTCACCGCATACCAATCCGGATGCTTTTCTGCTTCTTTGTCTCCTGGTCTGTTAATGGCCATAATCCAAGCATGCACTTCCAAGCCAGCTGATGCAGCTAATGGAGCCAATCTTTCTAGTAAAGCTGTCTGGGTGTTGGTATTAATGAGTACCGCATCTACACCTCTATCTGCATATTTATTGAATTCTACTAAATAAGAAGCGTCAGTACGATCTTCACTGGCTGTGGTCCACACCCAGTATTTAAAAGCGTCTTTTTCTTTGAGTTTACTGGATTTTTCATTACAAGCATAAAGAAGCGTTAATAATACAATAGCTGAAAGGCTGGCTCTAAAAAAATTAAAGCGCTTAATGGGTATTCGTTTCATAACTGGTAAATTTTCCTGTGGTATTAATTTGTAGAGTTTTATTAGAAAAAGGGCTCTTTGCAGTGAGTGTAAACCCCTCTTTATGTTCGCTTAATTCTAAGCGGATGCTCTTGTGGTGTATTTTTACTTGAGGCCTTTTTAAAGACAGTGATTTTCCTTCTTTAAAGACACCCAATAGTTTTCTGTATTCCTGATACATAAACCATTTTAAATACTCTTCTTGGGGAATAAAAAAGGTGTCTGTTAGAGCTGATGTATTTTGTAGTGGCGTGTTTGGGCTAAAAAATACATAGCCCCATTTCTCTGGTTCATGCATATTAATGACGCCCTGTGTAGACCACACCCAATTGTGTTCTGGAAGATAATTGCCCCCAGCCTCTTTTTTTCTACTGTAGCGATTGTCTTGTAAATCAAAATCCCAGTTAACTCTGGAGAATCCCATACGCCAAAATTGCCCTATGGGGGGCAGAGACGCTGCACTGGCCTCCTTTAAAACATTCCATGGAATGGCCAGCTCTAAAGACCAGTATTCATCTATGTCTGTAGGGTCATTCAAACTTCCTTTTACAGAAACTGCAGACTGCACTCCTTTCATATCCCAATGGTCTAAAACCTTAGGGTCATTTCTGTAAGGAGCAGTTAAAAATAAATCCCATAGGGTGTTTAGCACATTCATTTCAAACTCTATGTAGTTGTGAGTATCTCCATCTGGGTCTATAAAAATTTCAAAATCATTGTTGTAAAAAATAACAGTGTCCCTTTGCTTAAGGGTTCCCCAGATGTGTGGCTCCTCTAATTTTGCATAGACATATAGATTTTCTGTGTCCCAAAGCATTTTCATTTGAGTTTTGTAAGAAGGCGTTTTCACCCCTTCAATGTCTACAAAAGGGTCTGACCAAGGGGCTGCCTGCCAATCTGTTTCATTTCCTTGGCCGTCAATTTTAATCTTCAGGCTGGTCTTATAAACAGTGTAAGAGCGGGGAATGGGGGTATTTTCGTCAAAGACCAAAGACTGTGCTGAAAGAGACAGACAAATGATAAAAAAAAACAAAATTGACACTTTTAATTTCATGTGGGTTTGGTTTTGGTTATTGCTGTCAATAAAAATACTAATCGTATTATTGTAAAGTAGATGAATTGCAATAAATCTAATTATAGAATCTATTTTGAGTGTAATTTGATACTTTTAATAGTGTTTTCAAAAAAAAATAGACCAACGACTTTACCCTTATGCCAAACGTATCGTTATTAAAGGTACTTTAGGTAATACTAATTTTAAGCTGCTAACTGATTACACCCAATAAAGAACAAAATAATCACTAGACCTAACAACAGAGCCTACAACCAATCATTAAAAACTTCAATCAAATAAAATTGATAGCAGAAAAACAAATATATGCCCTATTAGGCCGCTCCTCTCATAGAGACAAGTATAAAATCACCAAAAGACATCACATCATTTTTTGGAGTATTTATATTTTATTTAATACACTGAGGTGGGGAAGTTATTTTGATGACTACCTCTACTCTCTAAAGGCCAATTTATTGGGGTTCCCCATTCACATGACTCTGGCCTATTTGAATGTGTATTACCTCATGCCTAAATTTGTTTACCAAAAAAAATACCTGAGCTATGCCGCATTTGTATTCACGGCATTGTTTGTCATGTTATTGGTCAAATATTACCTAACCTACTACTTAGTGAGTACAAATGTGTGGCCAGAGGGTCCTGAAGAACCCAACGGCCTTAGTTTTAATTTTGCCATTCAAATGATGCTTGGAGAATTATATGTGGTGGCCTTTGTGACCGCTATTAAGGTAACCATAGATTGGCTGGGAGAAAACAATAAATTTAATGATTTAGAAAAAAGACAATTGACTACCGAATTAAGGTTTCTAAGAACCCAAGTCTCTCCCCATTTTTTCTTTAACACCCTCAACAATATATACGCCCTCACCTTAGAAAAATCCGATAAAGCGCCAGAGGTAGTGCTAAAACTATCTGAACTCATGCGGTATTTGCTCTATGCCACCAAAAAACGCAAGCAAGACCTGACCAGTGAACTGCAGTGCATTCAAAACTATATAGATTTAGAGCGCATTCGCTTTAGTGACAAACTAATGGTGAAAGTGACTGTTCAAGGAGATCTGAACAATAAAAAAATTGCCCCTATGCTCTTAATTCCCTTTGTAGAAAACAGCTTTAAACACGGAGCCAATCAAAATTTAGGAGCTGCAAATATTGATGTAAAAGCCACCGTTAACGGAGATTTTCTTAATTTTGAAATTAGCAACAACCTACCTGACCAAAGCTATAAAACTAAAGAAGTCCAAAAAAATAGTGGCATAGGCTTATCTAATATTAAAAAAAGACTAGAACTAGGATATGCACCAGAAGATTACCACTTAGAAATATCCAAAACCAACCATCACTTTCATGTACGCTTAAAAATCAAAGTATGAGTTTAAAAACTATTATTATAGATGATGAACCTTTGGCTGTTAATATCTTGAAAAAATACTGCAGTGAAATAAAGGAAATCTCTTTAGAAGCCACTTTTAATAGTGCAGTAGACGCAGCCAGTTACATTCATAAAAATTATATTGACCTAGTTTTTCTTGATATTAATATGCCTCTATTAGATGGCTTGTCTTTTCTTAAGAGTCTAACTGTAAAGCCTATGGTAATCATGACCACTGCGCATGAAACCCACGCACTAGAAAGCTTTAAACTACAGGCCATAGATTATTTAGTGAAACCCATTCCCTTTCCTAGCTTTTTAAAATCCGTACAACGCATTATAGGTCTTAAAACTACCAGAGGTGACGGTGAACAAGCCAGTCAAGAAGCCAAGAGCATTTTTGTGAAAGTAGACAAAAAGAAACTCCAGAAAATAGACTTAGACAAAATCATTCTCATAGAAAGCTTAAAAGATTATATTAGAATAAAGACAGATTCAGGCAAATTTATTATTCACAAAACCCTCAGTAGCTTTACAGATGAGCTCCCCAAAGACAAATTCATAAGAATTCACCGCTCCTTTACTATTGCTATAAATAGGGTAGACGCTGTAGAAGGTAATAGCTTAGAAATACAAGGCCAACGGTTTACCATTGGCAGGAGCTACCTAGCAGAAGTAAAAGCAGTTATATTACAAGATCTTATACACTAAGGGTGTTGGTCTGCCTATAGACCTCATTGAACAAGTTGATATTGTTATTAGTCTAAATTTGTTGCTCAAGGCGCTTTAAATTACAATCTTAGATGAGATTGTAATTTAAAGCGTTATGAAAAACTCAAAAAAACCAAGCTTTAAAAAAAGCATCTTTAGCTTTCTTCCCTTATTAACTAGTCTACTTTTATGCTTCTACAGCTGTCAAAATAAAGGTCCAAAAATTACATCTATCTCACTAAGCGGGCTTCAAGAAAAGGTGCCAGACAGTGTAGACTTCACCTTTCACGTTAAACCCATACTCTCTGACCGTTGCTTTAAATGCCATGGACCAGACAAAAACGCCATTGAAGGTGGTCTTTCGCTGCATACTGCAGCGGGGGCCTATATGGCCCTTGGCAAAGCCAAAGACCACCAGGCCATAGTGCCTTTTAAGGTCACAGAAAGTTCTCTAATAGAGAGAATTAATAGCACAGAGGCCAATGTACAAATGCCACCACCTGAATCTAATTTAAGTCTGAGCGCATATGAAAAAGAAATTTTAGAAAAATGGATTTCCCAAGGAGCTGCTTATAAAGAGCATTGGGCTTTTATACCACCCACTCCCAAAACAGTTCCAAAAATAGACACCAACTGGGGAACCAATGAGATTGACGCTTTTGTTTTGAGAAAGCTGTCACAAAAAGGTCTAAAACCCTCTGCAACTGCAGACAAGGAGATACTTATTAGAAGAGTGTATTTAGACCTCACTGGCCTGCCTCCTAGCCCAGAAGAAACAAAAGCCTTTACCGCAAACTCAGACCCTGCCGCATATTCTAAAATAGTAAACCGTCTTTTAAAAACAGATGACCACGCAGAACATATGACCGCAGAATGGCTCAGCATTGCACGCTATGCGGACACCCATGGCTACCAAGATGATTTTGAAAGGACCATGTGGCCCTGGAGAGACTGGGTTATTCACGCCTTTAAAGAAAATATGCCCTATAACACCTTTGTCACCTACCAGCTGGCGGGAGACCAAATGCCCAACCCCACTCAAGAGCAATTACTGGCTACTGGCTTTAATAGGAATCACAAAATTACCTTTGAGGGAGGGGTAATTCCAGAGGAGTACAGAATAGAATACGTAGAAGACAGGACCAATACCTTTGGCACCGCCTTTTTAGGAATGACCCTTGAATGCGCCAGATGCCACGACCACAAATACGATCCCATCTCCCAAAAAAATCATTTTGAATTTTTTAGCTTTTTCAACAACTTAGATGAGAAAGGACTAGTCTCAGACAGAAATGAAGTGCCAGGCCCTACCATGATTATTAGTGAGGAAGATATGAATGGGGTACTTTCTTTTATTAACAACCAGCAAGTAGTGGGTATGGAGACCAAAAAGGAAATATCCGTAATGGTCATGAAAGACATGCCATCGCCCAGACAAACCTTTGTACTTAACAGAGGTGCATATGACCAGCCCTTAGAGTCCGTGTTCCCCAATACACCAGAAAAAATACTTCCCTTTCCCTCTGAGTACCCAAAAAACAGGTTGGGACTCTCTAAATGGCTTTTTCACAAGGACAACCCCCTGACCGCAAGAGTGACAGTAAACAGACTTTGGCAACGTTTTTTTGGAGAAGGACTGGTGGCTAGCAGCTATGATTTTGGAAACCAAGGGGCTCTACCCACCCACCCAGAACTCTTGGACTATTTGGCTGTTAAATTTAGAAATGATGGCTGGGACCTCAACAAAATGATGGCCTTTATAGTAAATTCAGACACCTACAAACAAGAGAGTAAAATTACGCCAGAAGCCCTAGAGCTAGATCCTGAAAACAAGTGGTTGTCCAGAGCGCCCAGACTGAGAATGACTGCAGAAATGATTAGAGATCAGGCTTTGTCCGTGAGCGGCTTGTTAGTAAAAGAGCTAGGAGGACCTAGTGTGAAACCATATCAGCCAGAGGGGCTTTGGAAAGAAACTACTGGCGGCGGCGGCGGAAGTACAGCTAGCTATAAAGTAGGTAGTGGTTCAGATTTATACAGAAAAAGCATGTATACTTTCTGGAAAAGAACGGTCCCACCACCAAGCATGCTTACTTTTGACGCATCTAATAGAGATTTATGCAACGTAAAAAGGCAAGAAACCAATACTCCACTTCAGGCGCTGGTGCTATTAAATGACCCTCAGATTATTGAAGCCTCCAGGCAGTTGGCTTTGCGGGCCCAGGGAAACACAGCAGGTCTTTCTGAGCAACTGGATTTTATGTTTATGGCTGCCACTGGAAGAACCCCAGACAGCAACACCCAAAAGCAATTAGAAGCTTTGTACAATGACATGTTACAACAGGTGCAAAATAAAGGGGTAAACCCTGAGGCTTATTTGAGTATAGGAAAAAAACAGTTAGAAAACTTTAAGGGAGATCCTGCCTTTACAGCACTATCCCTCACAGCTCACACCATATTTAACCTAGACCAAACCATTACCAGAAGCTAGTTATGAGTGAAAAGAAAATTATTGAAGAGCGCTCCCTCCAGCTCAACAGAAGGTCTTTTTTAGGGAAAACTGCTCTAGGGCTTGGTGGCATAGGATTAGCCTCTTTGCTGGGGACTCCTTATTTTAACAAAACTAAAAATGGGGTCATTACCTCTGCCACTCCAAGTACTGGGATGAAAGGGATTTTGGACGGTTTACACCATCCTGCTAAAATTAAAAGGGTTATCTATCTCTTTCAAAGCGGTGGGCCTTCACAATTAGAGCTTTTTGATTATAAGCCACTCCTCAATAAAAGGCGCGGAGAAGATTTGCCTGAATCTATTAGAAATGGGCAAAGACTAACTGGAATGACCTCTGGCCAAGATACTTTTCCTTTAGTAGGCTCCCAATTTGGCTTTAAACAGCACGGAAACAACCCTGCTTGGATTAGTGATCTCTTACCCTATACAGCTAAAGTAGCCGATGATATTTGTCTCATTAATTCCATGTATACCGAGGCCATTAATCATGACCCTGCAGTGACCTTTTTTCAAACTGGTTCTCAGCAACCTGGTAGACCAAGTATTGGCTCCTGGCTCTCTTATGGTTTAGGAAGTGAAAATGAAAACCTTCCAGCTTTTACCGTACTGCTCTCTAGGGGAACCGGAAGGCCAAACGGTCAACCCCTTTACACCCGATTATGGGGAAATGGGTTTTTGCATTCATTGCACCAAGGAGTGCAGTTTAGAGCTGCCAAGGATCCTGTGTTATATTTAAATGACCCAGATGGCATGAATAAAGCTACCAAAAGAAATATGCTAGACCACTTGGCTTCCTTAAATGAGTCTGGCTATGAAGATTTTGGAGATCCTGAAATTAAGAGTAGAATTTCTCAGTATGAAATGGCTTACAGAATGCAAACTTCTGTTCCAGACGTGATTAGCACAGACAAAGAGCCAGATTATATTTATAAAATGTACGGTGCAGATGCTAAAATTCCAGGCACTTTTGCAGCTAATTGTCTTCTAGCCAGAAGGCTTGCAGAGAAAGATGTGCGGTTTATTCAGCTCTATCATATGGGGTGGGACCAGCATGAAAATTTACCTGGGGCCATTTCTAAACAGGCAAAAGATGTAGACCAGGCTTCTGCGGCCCTAATTTCTGATCTTAAGCAAAGAGGACTTTTAGAAGACACTTTAGTGGTTTGGGGAGGAGAGTTTGGGCGCACCAATTACTCACAAGGGTTGCTCACAGACACTAATTATGGAAGGGACCACCACCCTAGATCATTTAGCATGTATATGGCTGGAGGGGGTATTAAACCAGGACTTTACGGTAAAACAGATGATTTTGGATACAACATTATTGAGAACCCCGTACATGTTCATGATTTCCAAGCCACCATGCTTCACCTACTTGGAATTGACCATGAAAAATTCACCTATAAACACCAGGGAAGACGTTTTAGACTCACAGATGTAGAAGGGAAAGTAATCCACAATATTTTAAGTTAATAACAGCTATGAATAGAAGTCATTTTATTAAAACCTCTGCAACTGGTGCCATTGGAATGAGTCTTGGGTCTTGGAGTACCCTAGACTACAAAACAGTAAAAGAGGCTGTGATTGGCCACGGCAGCCACCGCTATAAAATAGACTTAAACTGGGGCGCATTAAACCCCAACTATTACCCAGTAAATGACTGTCATGAAATGGTTCAAGACAAAAAAGGACATTTATACCTGCTAACCAACCACACTAAAAATAATATCCTTATTTATAATACCTCTGGCACACTAGTGGGCAGCTGGGGACATGAATATCCTGGAGCACACGGCTTAAGCATTCACGATGAAAACGGTACTGAATTTTTATACATAGCAGACAACAATCGGCATGAACTTATTAAAACCACTCTTAGCGGACGTGTAATTCAGGTATTTCCATTTCCTGCTATTTCTGAAAAATACACAAAACCAGAAGAATACATTCCTACAGAAAGCTGTGTAGCTCCCAATGGTGATGTCTATGTGGCAGATGGCTATGGGGCACAGTATATTTTACATTACAACGCAAAAGGAGAACTGCTTAATGTGTTTGGTGGTAGGGGCACAGAGAATGATCAATTTCAAAACGCCCATGGCATTTGCTTAGACACTAGAAGCAAAACTCCTAGCCTACTCATTTCAGAGAGACAGGGTAATGAGCTAAAACGCTTTGACCTACAGGGAAATTATATGAGTAGCAGTGCGCTCCCTGGTGCTTATATATGCAGGCCCGTCATTCATAAGCAAGAAGTCTATTTGGCTACTATCTGGTCTGGGGACGGTGCAGCAGACAGTGGTTTTATTTCTATTTTAAACAAGGACAATCAATTAATTTCTGCTCCTGGAGGTGTTCCACCCGTCTATGGATCCGATAGAAAACTTGAGAAAATGAGGCAGGGCCTTCAGGTTTTTAAACATCCACATGACGTGTGTATAGACCCAGATGACAACCTTTATGTAACCCAATGGAATGCAGGAAAAACTTATCCTATAAAACTTTTTAGGGTATGATCTTTACTAGTAAAATTTTTAAAAAAATCATGGGTAGTTGTCTTTTGATACTCTGTATACAGGGCTGTAAAAAAGCTACACAAGGTTCTGAATATTTTGACGCCTACGCCCAGAACAGTCTATTCCAATTAGCTGCACCACTCTTAGAGGTTCAAAAAACACTCTTTAAGGACAGTAGTCTATTATTTATAAAAGCGCCCTATCCTGGTGCTCAAGTATATTATGAATTAAATGACAGTACGGAAATTAGCCAGCAAAGCTACTTGTACTCAAAACCCATAACTCTTTACACAAGCGGAAGTATAAGTGCAGTTGCCTTCCATAATGATTTTCAAAAAAGTGAGACCGTAACATCAGCTGTATTCAAAATCAAAAATACCTTAAAGGGTGCACTCATAAAAACCACACCACAGCCCCACCCTTCTTATGCAGGAAAAGGCCCTAATACCCTTATCGATTATTCTAAGGGTTCTCTTGCCTTTAGAAATAGCCCTGAATGGTTGGGCTTTGACAGCCCAGAGGTGCTTATTAGCTTAAGCCTGCGAAAAGCGGTTAAATTAGATCAAATCACTATAGGCACTCTCATAGACCAAGACGCTTGGATCTTTGGACCCTCAGAGATAAAAGTCTACTCCAATGGACAGCTTTTAGCATTTGTAAAAATAACAGAGGCTGGTGTTTTACAAAAAAAACAACTAAAAAATATCCATATTAAACTCCCCTATAATAACTATCAAAATTTTAATATACAGCTGCGCTCCGTGACTAAAATTCCAGAGGGACACCCTGGAAAAGGAACCCAAGCTTGGTTGTTCTTAGACCAAATACTTTTAGATTAATATGCCAAACGCATTAACCATTACAGCCTCTTTATTAGCCGCACTGCTAATCTCTTTAGAAGTCTCTCTATCTACCTCTATTCTAGGTAATTTTCACCCTTTATTGGTACACCTACCTATTGGAATATTTCTATTTGGATTTGCCCTTGAGATTTATGTGCGTTTAAAAAAACATGTACTCCCTTCATTTATTCAGGAATTTATCCTACTCATAGTAGCCTTTTTTGCGCTGCTTTCTATAGGGTCTGGGTTGGTTTTAGGTGAGGGTGGTGATTATGAAGAGGCCGCTTTAAAACTTCATAGAAATATGGGGATAGCTTTTGGCATTGGTGCCAGTCTGCTCTATGTGCTTTTTAAAAAACAAAGCAGCTGGTCCAGCAAGATCTATATGCCACTTTACTCTCTACTGGTGATTTTAATGAGCCTCACAGGTCACTATGGCGGAAATATGACTCATGGAGATGGTTTTTTATTTGGTACTCAAGAATCCCTCACTATGGCTAGAGTACAAGACCTAGAACAGGCAATGGTTTATAACGACTTAGTGAAACCGCTATTAGAGGTTAAATGTGTTGGCTGTCACAGTGCCTCAAAAACCAAAGGCGGCCTGATTATGACCTCAAAAGAAATGCTGCTAAAAGGAGGAGAAAATGGCCCTATTTTCAGTACCGTTACAGGCCCTGTAGGAACCCTCATTACAAGAATTCACTTAGACCTTGTAGACAAGCTTCATATGCCACCAAAAAGCAAAGTACAACTCTCTGATCAAGAAATAGCCCTGTTGGATTGGTGGATGGAAAATAACTTTTGCTTTGATTGCAAAGTGTCTGAGCTTCCAAAAGCCAAGAAAATATCTTTGGCCCTTTTAGCTTTCAAAAAAGATGACAGCCCCTTATTGGAATGGGCCAATGACTTAGACCCTGTACCAGCAACTTGGATTCAGGAACTCCTAAATAGCGGTATAAGTGTTTATCCTATTGCAGCAGGCAATCCTTTGCTAATTGTCAATGCAAGAGGCAGACAAAACCTTGATGAATCTGACTTTAAACTACTAAAAAAATATGCAGCCAATATTATTGAACTCAACCTCAGTAACTCCAATATGAATGACACTCTTGCCGTGTTTCTCCCTACATTTAAAAATCTCACTAAATTACAAATATCTCACACAGACATTACAGACAGCAGCCTTCAATACATCGTAGATTTAAATTATTTAGGTTCTTTTAATGCCTTTAATACCACCCTTACAGTTAGGGCATTAGAAAGTTTAGGAAATATGAAATCTCTTAAAAAAGCCTATTTAACAGACACTCAAATTGGCTTAAAAAAAATGAATGATTTTAGTCCAAAAAATCAGCAGTTGGTGCTGCAGTATATTTCAGAAGATGTATTTGCTCAGACAGCCATAGACCCTCCTACCATTATAACAGATACAGATTTCTTTAAAGATCAATTAGTGATCAGTCTGGCCTATGTGTTTGACAATGCCAGTCTGTATTACACTCTAGATGGCAGTATTCCAGACACCACTAGCAACAAATATGCAAAACCATTTGTCATAAATAAAACCACTCAGCTAAAAGCAGTTACCTATATGGATGGATGGGGGTTAAGTGAACTTGCAGTTGCTGACTTTAAAAAATCTGCACTGGACTACAAAGACATTCAGTTACTTGCCTTACCTAATGAAAAATATGCAGCTAATGGAGGTAAATCATTGGTAGACCTCAAAAGGGGGAGCACTAACTTTGTAGATGGTATGTGGCTTGGTTTTGAGGGCGTTCACTCTGGTGTTCAGATGAGCTTGCAAAAAAAAGAAAGTATACATTCGGTATCAGTGGGAGCACTTTCTGCCCCTGCCAGCTGGATTTTCTTTCCAGCAGCTATAGAAGTATACAGTGCTGCAGACGGAAAAAACTATCAACTCATCAGTAAAAAATCATTTGCACCTATAGATCCCACTAATGATATCAGTAAAAAATTCTTTGATATTTCTATTCCTGAAACACAGACACAGTTCCTGAAAATAGTTATTAAAAGTCCCCTTACTAATCCAGACTGGCACCCAAAACCCGGAGGGAAAAGTTGGCTATTTATAGATGAGATTATAATAGACTAAAGTGTAAACAGGGCTGAGTAACATATGTTACAATTTAAAAGGATTTAAGTGTTAATTTTGAAAAAAAATATACAATGTCTTTTATTTTAGATCCCTGGCCCTGGTATGTATCTGGCCCTTTGTTTGCAATTGTCATGCTAAGTCTGATCCTTTTTGGTAAAAATTTTGGTATGTCTTCTAACCTCAGAACCTTGTGTGCCATAGGTGGTGCAGGAAAATGGTCAGACTTCTTTAAATTTGACTTTAAAGCTCAAAAATGGAACTTGGTAGTGGTTTTAGGAGCTGTAATAGGCGGTTATATAGGCAGCCATTTCCTGCAAAACCAACCAAATATTAACATAAGCGCTGCCACCATAAGTACCCTTCAAGAAATGGGATTTAAAAATCCCGGAGCCCAAATACTCCCCCCTGAACTCTTTAGCTGGAGCGCCCTTTCAGACCCAAAAATATTAGGCATCCTTATCCTAGGTGGTTTCTTGGTTGGTTTTGGTACCCGCTACGCAGGTGGCTGCACCTCCGGCCATGCTATTAGTGGTTTAAGCAACTTACAAATTCCATCCTTGGTAGCAGTTATAGGCTTTTTTATAGGCGGTCTGTTTATGACCCATTTAATCTTTCCCTTACTTTTCTAAGAAACAAACATATGAAATATTTAAAATTTTTAGCCGTGGGAGTGTTTTTTGGAATCCTATTAGTAAAATCAGAAGCTGTCTCTTGGTTTAGAATATTTGAAATGTTCCGCTTTGAGGCTTTCCATATGTACGGGATAATAGGAAGTGCCATAGTTATTGGAGCTATTGGTATTGCCCTTATTAAAAAGTTTAAAATAAAAGACAGTGCTGGCTACCCCATACTGATTCCTAATAAAGAAAAAAAATATATCTCAGCCATTCTAGGAGGCGCCACTTTTGGATTGGGTTGGGCACTGGCTGGTGCCTGCCCTGGACCTATGTATGTACTTTTAGGAACAGGGGCCTTAAGCATGCTCATTGTGATAGCAGCAGCCCTTTTAGGCACTTTTGTATATGGACTTCTAAGAGATAAATTACCCCATTAAAAAAAGCATTTTATCCATAAAAAGCAAGATGGAAAAAAGGATCGTCCAGCTATGGACAGGGCAGGCTAAAACTAATTAATAGTGGCCTGTAATCCCGCGTCTAGAAGCGCCAAACATTGGGGCTCTAATTTTTCTAAAGGACCAGTTTTAACAGTACATTTGCCTTTAAAATGAATAATAAGTGCACACTGTTGAGCCTGCTCATCTGAGTGCTTACACACCCTCATAAGGGTGTTAATTACATGGTCAAAAGTATTGACATCATCATTGTGAACCACCAATTCAGCATCTAGCTGCTGGGCCTCTAAAGTGTCTTCTGAATATTGGGTTTTTTCACTCATACCTCTGGGAAAATATTTTTATAGAACTTTAAAAACAGCAGCTACCCAATCATTTTTTTCTTTATGACGGATATACACTAGACCTAAAGATTGGGCTTTTTCTTTAATCATTCCTAAATCTTGGTCATAAAAACCACTCATTAACAAATATCCTTCTGTAGATAAATGGCTCACATACTGTGCCATATCTTCCAATAATATGTTGCGGTTTATATTAGCCAATACTATGTGGTACTTTTTAGCATAAAAAGGTGGTTCAGACAATAGTGCTACAGTGCCTTCAAATACTTTTATAAAGGCGCAGTCATTACGCTGTACATTCTCTGTAGCATTTACGTAACACCAGTGATCAATGTCTATAGCGTCTACATCCGTAGCTCCTTTCATGGCAGCTAAAATGGCCAATACACCCGTTCCGCTCCCCATGTCTAAGACTGTTTTATCCTCACAATCCAAATCTAAAATATGATCCAACATCATATGAGTAGTTTCATGGTGACCAGTTCCAAAACTCATTTTAGGCTCAATGACTATGTCATAACGAACCGATGGTTTCTCATGAAAAGGCGCCCTAACTACACATGTATTGGCTACCTGAATGGGAGAAAAATTCTCCTCCCACCGGGCATTCCAATTCTGCTGTGGAATTTCCTTAGAAGTATATGAAAATGTAAAACCTTCATATTGGTACACCTCCAATTGCTCTAGAAGAGAGGGTTCCCAAAAAGCCTTATTTACATATGCCACCACTCCGGTAGCGGTCTCCTCAAAACTCTCAAATCCAAGTCCGCCCAACTCTGCAATTAATAAATCCGATGCCGGCTGCAAAGGGGCCACCTCAAAAATACAGGCTATATAATCTAAGGTCATAAAACTAGTTAAATGCGTTTACAATAGCTGCAAAATCACTAGCTACCAAGGCGGCACCACCTATGAGGCCTCCATCTACATCTGGCTTTGAGAAAATCTCTACTGCATTGCCTGGCTTCACGCTCCCCCCGTATAAAATAGACACTGCATCTGCCAATTCTGAATGATAGGCGTCTGCTATGGTTTTTCTAATAAAGGCGTGCATTTCTTGGGCCTGTTCGGCCGATGCTGTTTCTCCTGTGCCAATGGCCCAAACTGGTTCATAAGCAAGAATAATGTGAGCCCAAGCCTCCTTTGGAAGAGAAAACAAAGCATTTTTTAATTGGCTGGCCACCAGATGAAAATGAGTGCCAGCCTTTCTGTCTTCTAATTCTTCTCCAAAACAAAACATGATTTGTAAACCGTTATTAATAGCTTGAAAAACTTTTTTTTCAAGAATTTCGTCGGTTTCACCAAAATAACTTCTTCTTTCCGAATGACCTAGAATCACTGTTTTAAGTCCTACACTCTTTAGCATTTCAGCAGAAATTTCTCCAGTAAAAGCACCATTGTCTGCATAATGCATATTCTGTGCAATTACTTCTATGGCAGAACCCTTTACAGATTCTAGAGCGGTGGTTAGGTTCACAAAAGTAGGTGCTATCATCACGGACACCTCTGCGGCAAGAGATTGCGCTTTTAGTGCCTCTATAAGCAGCTGAGACTCTTTAAGGTCTTTGTTCATTTTCCAGTTTCCAGCAACAATTTTCTTTCTCATATATGTTTATTTATAGGTGTGTTTTAAGCTAGTAGACCAACTCATTAAAATCATTAAAGTGTTTTTTCTGTGTAATGGTTCCGTGCTCTAGAATTAAAATAGCGGGGTTGGAGCGAACTATGGTTTTTAATGTAGTCTGGTCTGTAAAGTAGAAATCAAAGCCCAACCCATATTTTTTAATAATAGCTTCTGACTGTTCTGGTGAAGAGGCTGACATGCCTATAACCTCGTAACCCGCCTGGTGCGCTTTTTGAGTACTCACTTCAACTGCCTTAAAGGCCTCTGCATTACTTTTTGCAAGGTCGTAGCCAATTACTAGAACTAATTTAGGCACCATCATAATAGAGGCCGTATGGTCTACCCCATCTCTTTCTATGGTAAAATCGTGTATAGGAGGCGTATAGCCCTCTTGAATTTTAGTGGTATTAACCCTTAAAAATTCTCCATCTACATTGGGGTAGTCTTTCTCTGTGCTTATAATGCGTTCTTCTCCATTCACCTTAAAAACCCAATCATACCTGTAAATAGCTGTAGGTGCATTTTTTGGAGTAGACATTCCTTCTGGTATATTAGCGCCAATTTTATAAGGTCTAAAGTCTATAACAGGCAAGTGGTTTAATACCCAATAACCAAAAACAACAGCTGCTGTAAAACAACCTAATACTAAAACATGAGTGATAGATTTAGATAAAAAAGCCTTAATGTGTTTCTGGCCCATTATTAAAACAACTATAAAAACACCTAAAATAATGTCTTTAGTAAAAGACTCCCAAGGAGTGAGTTTGATAGCGTCTCCAAAGCAACCACAGTCTGTTACCTTGTTAAAATAAGCAGAGTAAAAGGTAAGGAAAGTAAAAAAAATAATCATGGAGAGCAGGCTCCAAAGGGTCCATTTAGTCATATATCCCAACAATAAAAAAACACCCAAAAGCACCTCTACTACTACCACAAAAAAAGCCAACGAAAGTGCGTATGGCATTAGAAATGGAAGGTCTAAAACCCCTACACTAAAGTATTCTTCCAATTTAAAAGAAAAACCAACGGGGTCATTGAGCTTAATTAAACCGCTAATGACAAATAATACACCGACAAATACCCTACTAAAACCTACTAAATATTTCATTGGTATCTAATTTTTTTTGATTAACTCCTATGAATAAGCCTCTGTTGCAAATCGCTGCATAATAAATTACTTTACAATGGCTGCTCTAAGTGAATAAGAGCAAAAACTGCATAATTGAGCATGTCTTGATAATTGGCCTCTATACCCTCACTCACTATAGTTTTCCCTTTGTTATTTTCTATTTGCTTGACCCTTAATAATTTTTGCAAAATAAGGTCTGTTAAAGAGCTTACTCGCATGTCTCTCCATGCCTCCCCGTAGTCATGATTTTTATTTTCCATAAGTATTTTGGTAGCGGCTACTTTTAGATCAAAAGCTTTAAGTGAGTCCTCTAGACTCATATTGGGCTGCTCAGACACCCCTAATTCAATTTGAATGAGAGCCATAATACAGTAGTTAATAATGCCTATAAATTCAGGGACTTCTCCCTCTGCTACCTTTTGTACTATACTTTGTGCTTCATTCTGCTGTAAGCCTCTAATTCTTTGGGCCTTAATAAAGATCTGATCTGTAAGGGAAGGCAGTCTAAGAACGCGCCAAGCAGCACCGTAATCCTTCATCTTCTTTCCAAAAAGATCCCTACATTTTTGAATCACTTCATTATATTGCTCAGAAGTATTGGCCATGTCTTTGCTTAATTTCCGTAAATTTCGGTCAAATAATTATGACCAACAACCCTATCCCTTGAAACTTAGGTTCAAATGAAAAAAAAATTAAATATCATGACACATATACCCCCATCTATAAACTGCAAAGGCACTTTAATAAGCTTTGACAGCCCTAAAATTATGGGCGTATTAAACCTCACTCCAGACTCTTTTTATGACGGTGGGCGCTATAAAAATGAAATAGAAATTATAAAACAGACCGGTAAAATGCTGGAAGAAGGCGCTAGCTTTATAGATCTAGGGGCCTTCAGTTCTAGACCTGGTGCAGAATACGTGACTTCAGACACAGAGGCGCAAAGGCTACTCCCGGTTGTTGAGCTCCTTTTAAAAGAGTTCCCAGAGGCTTTACTCTCTATAGATACCTTTAGGAGTGAAATTGCCAAAGCGTCTGCAGAAAGGGGCGCCGCTCTTATTAATGACATTTCTGCCGGCGCCTTAGACCCAAACATGATGGCCACGGTGGCTTTATTAAAATTACCTTACATTATGATGCATATGAGAGGAACTCCAGCCACTATGCAATCCCACACCCGTTACAACAACCTACTAGCAGATATTCTCTTTTACTTCTCAGAAAAAATAGCCATTGCAAAAAGCCACGGACTCTATGACCTAATAATAGACCCTGGTTATGGTTTTGCAAAAACAACAGAACAGAACTTTAAGCTACTTAAAGAAAGTAGCCTCTTACAAAGCCTAGACCTACCAGTTCTCACTGGACTTAGCCGTAAATCTATGATCTATAAAACTTTAGATAGCACTGCAGATAAAGCCCTAAATGGTACCACAGCCTTACATATGCAAGCCCTTTTGAGCGGCAGCCACATATTACGCGTTCATGACGTGGCGCCTGCCCAAGAGTGTGTTTCTTTATTTGAAGCCTTAAGAAATAGCTAGCTAGTATTTAAAATAAGGCCTAAATTCAATCAAAAAAAAGCTCAGAATTCCCGGTGTTGCTTAATTTCCTATTTTTACATAAAACCAACAAATTGGAACTTTTTAATTTTCTAGATTTTAAAATTACAGATGCCATAGACATTGTGCTAGTGGCGCTACTGCTTTTTTATATATATAAATTAGTAAAAGGCACCGTAGCCATTAATATTTTTATTGGTATTGTAATGGTATGGGGACTTTGGAAGCTCACTGAGCTTTTGGAAATTAAAATGATATCTAGTATCATTGGCGGTTTTATGAATATTGGCCTCATTGCCCTTATTATTGTTTTCCAGCAAGAAATCAGAAAGTTCTTATTGATGTTGGGCTCTACCAACTTAGCCAAAAAACGTTCTTTTGTAAAGCACTTTAAGTTTCTAAATCAAGATTTACAAGTTTTAGATACAGATGTTGCTGCCGTGGTTGCTGCCTTATATAAAATGGAACAGACCAAAACGGGCGCTCTATTAATCATTGAAAAAAACAACTCCTTAGATTTTGTAAGGCAGTCTGGTGATAGAATGAATATTGAACTAAGCCAACCTATTATTGAGAGTATATTTTATAAAAACAGTCCCTTACATGACGGAGCTGCAATTATTGAAAATAATTTTATTGTAGCAACTAGAGTCATTCTTCCAGTCTCTGAGGAACGCAGTATTCCTCTTAGGTTTGGACTTAGACATAGGGCTGCGGTTGGAATTACTGAAAAGACAGATGCTTTAGCACTAGTGGTTTCTGAAGAAACAGGTACCATTTCCTATATTAAAAATGGAGAGTTTGTGCTATTTAAGGATTCTGAAGAATTGGTGAAAATGCTAAGAAAAGACCTGATGTAAAAACTTCATAAGACTAAGGTAAACACGTATTAGCAAAAAATAAGTTTACACATAAAAGCCACTATATTTCTAGACCTGCTCCTCTACAGCTAAAAACTGAGCCTCATATAAATTTTTGTAGTATCCGCCTCTAGCTAAAAGCTCCTGGTGCGTGCCTTGCTCTACAATCTCACCAGCGTCCATGACCAATATATTAGTGGCTTTTTGAACAGTAGCTAAACGGTGCGCAATGACTATAGAAGTTCTTCCCTCTGTTATTTTGTCTGTGGCTTTTTGAATGAGTTGTTCTGAGCCACTATCTATAGAAGAAGTGGCCTCATCTAAAACCAAAATAGAGGGCTGGGTCACATAAGCCCTAAGGAAGGCAATGAGCTGGCGCTGTCCGCTAGAAAGCATACCGCCCCTTTCTTTTACGTTAAAAGAGTAGCCTCCAGGAAGGCTAGAAATAAATTCATGAACGCCAATGGCTTTAGCTGCTTTAATAATTTCTTCTTCAGAAATATGAGGGTTCCCTAAAGAAATATTATTGGCTATGGTGTCTGCAAAAAGAAAAACGTCTTGCAATACTACTGCAATGTGGCTTCTTAATGAGGCCAATGTAAAGTTTTCTATGTCAGTGCCATCTACTTTTATAGCGCCAGACTGAATGTTATAAAAACGATTTAAAAGGTTGATAATAGTGGACTTTCCCGCTCCAGTAGCCCCAACTATAGCTAGTGTTTCACCTTTAGAAACCTTAAAAGAAATACCTTTTAAAACGGGATCTTCTGGAGTGTAACCAAATACTACCGTCTCAAAACTAATATTACCCTGTGTGTCTTTTAACTCTTGGGTCCCTTGAGTTTCTGTTTGATCTTCCGTATCTAAAATTTTAAAAACACGAGCGGCCGCTACCATACCCATTTGTAGGGTGTTAAATTTATCTGCTATTTGTCTCAGTGGCCTAAACAACATTTCTGAGAGTAGTATAAAGGTGAAAATAGTTCCGTATTCTGAAGCGCTAACACCAGAAATATTTTGCATACCGCCGTACCAAACAATAAGGCCAATAGTGATAGAAGACACTATGTCTGCCACTGGAAAGAAAACTGAGTTATACCAAACTGTCTTAAGCCACGCCTTGGTGTGCTTTTCATTTATAAGCTCAAAAGCTTTTTTCTCTGCAGATGCCCTGTTAAAAAGCTGTACTACTTTCATTCCTGAAATGCGTTCTTGAACAAATGAATTGAGCTGAGCCACCTGGGCCCTTACCTCTGTAAATGCTCCTTTCATAGCACGTTGGAATAGCCTGGTTGCATATAAAATAACAGGCAAGACCGCAAATACAATTAGGGACAGCCTCCAGTTCATATAAACCATCACAGCTGCCACCACTATCATTTTAAGCAAATCTGATACAATTACAAAGAAGCCTTGAGAAAATATCTCCCCTATGCGTTGCATGTCCCCAACTGCCCTTGTAACAAGAATTCCTATAGAGGACTTGTCAAAATACGCCATTTTAAAATGTGTCATATGCTTAAAAAGCTTTACGCGCACATCTCTAATCACAGACTCCCCTAACCAGTTAGCAAAGTAATTAAAGGCCAATTGGCTTACTACTTCTCCAATAAGCACTAACAGCATGAGTAATGTTAGGGTGAGTAACTTATGAGCATCAGCCATTTTAATGGCCTGGTCTACTAAAGAACCAACCAAAACAGGTCTTAGCACAGCAAATCCAGATAAAATAATAGCCGCTAAAGCCACTCCATAAAAAGTAGTGCTATAAGGTTTTGTGAATTGAAGTAAACGCTTAAATAGGTTTCTATCAAAAGCATTTCCGGTTTCTTTTTGCTTAGACATAAATATTTTTTGGATAATTTATTTCGGTTAAATACAAACCTTGAGCTGGAACAGATGGACCAGCCAAACTTCTAGATTTAGAAGCAATAACTGCCTCCATATCTATTATATTTTTTTTGTGCGTACCAATTTCTAAGAGGGTTCCTACAATGGCGCGAACCATATTTCTCAGAAATCTATTGGCAGTTATAGTAAATATTAAAAGATCTCCTTTTTGCTCCCAACTGGCTTTTGAAATGTCACATAAAAAAGTGTGAACGTCTGAGTGTGTCTTAGAAAAACACTCAAAATCTTGGTGATTGATGAGTATTTGAGATGCTTGGTTCATAGATACTATATCTAAAGGCTGGTGTACAAAGTGGGCTGTAGTGTTTAAAAAGGGATTTTTATGGGTAGATACCCAATATTCATAGGTCCTACTAGTGGCACTAAAACGTGCATGTGCTTGATCTGATACCTTATAGATGGTATTAATAGCTATAGAGGGAGGTAAAAAAGCATTAAGTCTAGCGGTGAGGGTGGACTTTTTAAAATGAGCCTCTGTAACAAAGTGGGCTATCATTTTTTTTGCGTGCACCCCTGTATCTGTCCTACCTGCTCCAATAAGTTCAATAGGGATACCCAAAAGCATAGAAACAGCATGCTCCATGGTTTCTTGTACACTGCTGGCGTTGGGTTGTTTCTGCCAACCATGAAAAGAAGTTCCGCAGTAAGAAAAGTCTACAAAATATTTCAAGGCAATCAATTACTTTTGTACACAAAGATACCTTAAGTACCTGTGAATTTCTTGATTCTTTAAATTATTTTATACGTTTTAGGGATTGAAATAAGACTGCATATGAAAAAAATACTTTTACTCTCAGACACACATTCTCACATAGATGAAAGAATACTGCATTTTGTTAAGCAAGCAGACGAGGTATGGCATGCGGGAGATATTGGTGACTTAAAAGTAACTCAGGCACTTGCTCTTCTAAAACCTCTTAAGGCTGTCTACGGAAACATAGACGATGCTAACGCTAGGCTCACATATCCACTAGATCTTAAGTTTGAATGTGAGGGAATGTCCGTATGGATGACGCATATTGGTGGATATCCTGGAAAATACAATCAGAGAATTAGAGAAGAGATAAAGCAAGCGCCGCCTGACATTTTTATTGCCGGACACTCTCACATATTAAAAGTACAGTGGGATAAAAACCTACAACTCATGCATATGAACCCTGGAGCCTGTGGTGTGATTGGCTTTCACCAAATAAGAACCATGCTCAGTTTTAAAATTGATGGGGCAGAAATTAAAGACCTTGTAGTCATTGAGCTTGGTAAAAGAGGCGAAATAATTAAATGAAAGAATTTAGACAGTGCTATAATCTAAAACATCTTACTTTAAAATTTATACAATAAGGCTTAAAACTTTAAAATGAAGCATAAAAAAACCCGGGTAACAAGCCCGGGTTTTACGCACTAATACTACTAAGATGTTAGGTTTAACGTAAACGATCCACTGATTTTACGAGATCCTCGTCCTTTTTAGTGGCTTTATTAGCCACAGATAAAAAAACGATAGAAATAATAGGAACTAGCATCCCAATACCCTTCTCAGAAAGCAAGCCCTCTCCAGGTAAGCTTAGTGTTCGATAAACGAAAAATCCTAGTAAAAAAAAATTTAATATGATATTTAACCGGTTCAGTACAAACTGGTTAATTCTTTTTTTATAAGAAAATAAACTAATTATTGCTAGTGATGCAAAAATGATGAACGTACCTTTATTCAAGGCCTTAACTAAAGTAAATATAGTGTTTTCTGGGCCTTCTACAATGATATTGACAAAAAAAATAGCCAGAATATTTGCTATAGCTACAAAAAATAAATAAAGCGATTGTATTCTCTGAATCATGTGATTATGATAAATTCTAAAATCAAAAATAAGCGTCTTTTTTTAGAATGTAAGCAGATATTAATTTTTATTTGTATTATTGTACTGTTGTTTTTATATTTAAACTACAACACTCACCTCAGGGAAATCCATTCCCCTTATCCAAGTAATGATTTTAATCACATTACTTTCTAAAGATCCACTTATTATATCATTGAATGTTTGAAATTTCGAAACTAAAAACCATGAAGCTTCCTGAGCTTCAGGAAATTGCACAAGGCCTTAAGGTGCCTAAATTCAAGACTTTAAAAAAAATAGACTTAGTATATCAGATTCTTGACCTACAGGCCGCAAATCCAAAAGCAGTTTCTGCTGTGGCGCCTGTATTGCGTGAGGCAACTGTACAAACTGAAAACAACTCAGAAGCGCCAAGAAAGAAACTACTACCAAGAGAAAGAAATGCTAAAGTAGCTGCTAAAGACAAAAGCGCAGACAAAGAAGTCCAGAAACCACAAGAAACTAGAGCAGATAAAAAAGTTCTTACTCCTAGAGGTGAAAAGAATTCTGAGCCAGCCCGTTCTAGAACAGTTTCTAATGAAGCTAAGGTTTTAGCCACTGAGACTTCTGGGGAAAGCACTACAGAAACCCCTCAACTAGAAGCAGCAACTATAAACCACAAAGATGCTGTTGTTAGAAGACTTCCAAATGCACGTCCTAACAAAAGACCAGAACGCGCAGACCGATCAGAGGTAAAACCCAACATAAATGCAAGAAATACTGAAGGGAGAACAGTTGACAATAAGTCAAATGAGGTAAGAAACCACCCACAACACGCCCCCAAGCAAAACAATAAAAAGAACCCCAACCAAACCCGTCCAGAAAAAAACTTTAACTATGACAAAGAGTTAAAGAACAGATACAAGGATCCAGAATACGAATTTGACAGTATTATTGCTTCTGAAGGCGTATTAGATATTATGCAAGATGGGTACGGATTCCTAAGATCTTCTGACTACAATTATCTTTCTTCTCCTGATGATATTTACGTATCTCAATCACAGATAAGGCTTTTTGGTTTAAAACCAGGAGATACAGTTCTTGGTGAGGTAAGACCTCCAAAAGAAGGAGAAAAGTATTTCCCTTTAATTAAGGTAAATAAGATAAACGGCCAAGACCCTCAGGTGGTGAGAGATCGTGTTGCTTTTGAGCATTTAACACCTTTGTTCCCTGAAGAGAAATTTAAACTTTCTGAACGTCAAAGCAATATTTCAAATAGAATTATTGACCTCTTTTGCCCTATTGGAAAAGGACAACGCGGTATGATTGTAGCCCAACCTAAAACGGGTAAGACCATGCTGTTAAAGGACATTGCTAACGGAATTGCAGCCAACCACCCAGAAGTGTACCAATTAATACTCCTCATAGACGAAAGACCTGAAGAGGTGACAGACATGCAGAGAAATGTGAAGGGGGAAGTGATTGCTTCTACCTTTGACAAGGAAGCATCCGAGCATGTTAGAGTAGCAAATATTGTGCTTGAAAAAGCCAAAAGGTTAGTAGAATGTGGTCATGATGTGGTCATTCTTTTAGATTCTATAACCCGTTTGGCAAGAGCTTATAATACGGTTCAACCAGCCTCTGGTAAGGTATTGAGTGGCGGTGTAGACGCCAATGCCCTTCACAAACCAAAACGCTTCTTTGGAGCAGCTAGGAATATTGAAAATGGAGGTTCTTTAACTATAATAGCTACTGCTTTAACAGAGACTGGCTCTAAAATGGACGAGGTAATTTTTGAAGAATTCAAAGGAACTGGAAATATGGAGCTACAGTTAGATAGAAAAATATCTAACAGAAGAATTTTCCCTGCCATTGACCTCACCTCCTCTAGTACCAGACGCGATGATCTCTTGTTAGATGAACAGACTTTACAACGCATGTGGATTATGCGAAAATATTTGGCAGATATGAACCCAGTAGAAGCTATGGAGTTCATTGAACAGCGTTTTAAACAGACTAGAACTAATGAAGAGTTCCTGCTTACTATGAATAAATAAAAGTTGCAAAACTTATAAAAAACCCCCTTCGCATAAATAGTGAAGGGGGTTTTTTTAGCCCTGATGGTATAGGGCACAAAAAAAGCCTATGGTATTTAAAAATACCATAGGCAATATAAGTGAAATAGCTTAAATCCTAATTAAAGGGATGCTACTTGCTTGGCTAATTTACTCTTTAAATTAGAAGCTTTGTTGCTGTGAATGATGTTGCGTTTTGCCAACTTATCTATCATAGAAACTAAAGATGGAAGCTGAGCTAAAGCAGCAGTCTTGTCTTCTTCTAAACGTAATTTTTTAAGAGCGTTACGCATAGTCTTGTGCTGATACTTGTTACGCACGCGCACTTCCTCGTTTCTTCTAATTCTCTTTAATGCAGACTTGTGATTAGCCATAGTTTTAATTTGTAATTGTTATGAATGTTTCCATTCTCTTTCGTAGTCCGTAGGGGAATCGAACCCCTGTTACCAGGATGAAAACCTGGCGTCCTAACCCCTAGACGAACGGACCAGGTTACAGCTTATGCTGCATTTTAATAATTTTTGTAGTCCGTAGGGGAATCGAACCCCTGTTACCAGGATGAAAACCTGGCGTCCTAACCCCTAGACGAACGGACCATTAGTTTGCGCAATTGCGGATGCAAAAATACAACTATTTTTCACTATTGCAAGAGCAGGCGCTACTTTTTTAAGTTTTTAATACGCCTTAGCAAATAAGACCCTTTTAGTAGAAGGTTTTCCGGTTAAAATACATGTTCCAACTTCCTCTTTCGCGTCAATAGGAATACATCTAATGGAAGCTTTTGTCTGCTCTTTAATTTTAGCCTCAGTTTCTATAGTGCCATCCCAGTGGGCAGACACAAAACCACCTTTGGTCTTCAATATTTCCTTAAGCTCTTCATAGCTATTGGCCTCTGTAATATGCGTGTCTCTATAGTCTAATGCCCGTAAGTATAAATTTTCTTGGATGTGCTCTAGTAATTGCTCAATATGAGGCACTAAAAGATCACTAGAGACTGTTTCTTTGGTTAAAGTGTCTCTTCTAGCTACTTCAAAGGTATTGTTCTCTAGATCTCTTTGACCAATGGCCAAACGCACAGGAACTCCCTTTAGTTCGTACTCATTAAATTTAAAGCCAGGCTTGTGTGTGTCTCTTTGGTCAAACTTAACAGAAATTCCTTTAGCTCTTAGTTCTTTTATTAATGGTGTTATTTTTTCTGTAATTTCCTCTAACTGCTCCATTCCTTTGTAAATAGGAACTATGACTACTTGTATGGGAGCTAGTTTTGGAGGAAGCACTAAACCGTTATCATCACTGTGGGTCATTATAAGCGCTCCCATTAGACGAGTAGACACCCCCCAAGAAGTAGCCCATACATGCTCTTTTTTACCTTCTTTGTTAGCAAAGGTCACATCAAAAGCCTTGGCAAAGTTTTGTCCTAAAAAGTGAGAAGTACCTGCTTGCAATGCCTTTCCGTCTTGCATTAAGGCCTCAATACAATAAGTTTCTAGTGCCCCTGCAAAACGTTCAGAGGGTGTTTTAAGCCCTCTTATTACTGGAACTGCCATATGCTCCTCAGCAAAAGTAGCATAGATTTCCATCATTTGCTCTGCCTCTACAATGGCCTCTTTTTTAGTGGCGTGTGCGGTATGCCCTTCTTGCCATAAAAATTCTGAAGTCCTCAAAAATAATCTAGTTCTCATTTCCCATCGAACTACATTGGCCCACTGGTTAATGAGCAAAGGTAAATCTCTGTATGACTGAATCCAACGCCTATAAGTATCCCAAATAATAGTTTCTGAAGTAGGTCTTACAATGAGTTCTTCTTCTAATTTAGCATCAGGATCTACTATGACACCGCTTCCATCTTCTGCATTTTTTAATCTGTAATGTGTCACAACGGCACATTCCTTGGCAAAACCTTCTATATGACTGGCTTCTTTACTGAAATAGGATTTTGGAATAAAAAGAGGAAAATAAGCATTTTCGTGACCGGTCTCTTTAAACATTTTATCTAAGGCAGCTTGCATTTTTTCCCAAATAGCATAACCATAGGGCTTTATCACCATACAGCCTCTTACCCCTGAGTTTTCTGCAAGGTCTGCTTTGCCTACCAATTCATTGTACCACTTAGAGTAGTCTTCACTGCGTTTTGTTAAATTTTTACTCATAACTTAGAGTTTGGCACAAATCTTGTAATTTTAGACTGTAGTTAGTTGTTAGTATAGAGAAATTAGGCTTTTATGCTCAGAGCTTTTTAAGATGACTCAAAAGCGCTCACAAAACTAACTATTTTTAAAGAGCATCACAATTAAATTAATCGCTTATGAAAACTACATTACTACTCTTAAAAATAAGATCCTTAGGGTCCTTAATAATTTTTGGTTTGGTTTTAACATCTTGCGGTAGTTTCACTGGAGTGTCTTATTATGACCAAGACGGTATTTATAGCAGTCCTTCTTGGACCACCTATGAAATGCCATTAAACGCCAGAGCGCAACAAAATATTCAAAATACTCAAAACACCCAAAATGGGAATCCCAATGAGTTTGGCACCTATTTTTTAGAGCGTGCTAATACTTATGAGGACTTACTCACAGAAGACACTTTTACAGCTGCAGATGAATATGTGGGTGGAGGTCAAGACAATTGGTCCAATGACCAGCCAATAGACAACAACCAAAATATATCTGGTCAAAGCGCTTGGGGTGGCAATCCAGAACAGGTGACCATTCAAATTCACAACAATCCTTGGTTCAACCAAGGCCTTTATTTTAATTCATTTGCCGGTAGAGGTATGGGTGGAAGATGGGGCAGGTTTAACAACTTTGGAGGAGGCTTTAACCATTGGGGCTGGAACGCAAATCCCTGGGGATGGGGCTTGAACAACTGGGGCTGGAATGCAGATCCTTGGGGATGGGGCTTTAATAACTTTGGAGGAGGCTTTAATAATTGGGGCTGGAACGGCTGGGCATTTAACAACCCACAATTGTTTTACGGATCTTACAACTATTCTAGGGTGCAACACTACGCCAGAAACAACCGCTTTGACAGAAGCCCAAACAGAACTTCTTACGCTGTGAATGCCACTAGAAGAGGTAGTAGCAATCAAGAACAAGGTAGGGGCACATATGCCCTAAGAAAAAACACCTTAAGTGTTAGCGGGCTCAGATCGTATTTGAGAACAACAGAAAATAGTAAAGTGGTAGACTCATACAGAAATAATAATCAAAGTGCTGGTAGAAATACCACTAATTTATCAGGACTCAGAAATAGCTTTCAAACTTCTGGAATAAGAAGCAATGCATTGAATAGTGGCTCCTTAAATAGCCACTTGCGCAACAGCATAAATAGCAGTGCTAGTGCTGTTAGAAATAATAGCCTAGTCAGAGCTCCAAGAGCTACTAGAAGTAATGAAACTGAAAGAAATGTGCAGAGTCCAAACAACCAGCTATTCCGAAGTCTTACACCCAATATGAGTTCTTACAGAAGTGGGGACTCTAGGTCATCAAACACCAATACTCTAAGATCTGTAAGCCCTATTAGGAGAACTTCAGAGCCTTCTAGTATCAGAAATAATCAAAGACAAATAAACAGCAGTGACTCTAGAAGTAACTATAGAAGTAGTGGTTCAGAAAGAACTTCATCTAGTCCCACTAGAAGCAGTGGTAACAGTTCAAGCGGCAGGTCTTCTTCTAGCAGTAGGTCTAACGGAAGAAACAACTAAAACAAAGAGGCACTTACAAGCAACATTTAAAACTTTAAAACCATTTTCCAGCCTATATGAGAAAATTATTCATGCCCATTTTATTACTAATAGCAAGCGTTTGTGGGGCCCAACAAATTCAAGATATTAATTTATTTGGCTTAGAGCAAAGAACGGGAACACCGAGGTTTCAAGCCATGGCAGGTGCTTTTGGTGCCCTTGGAGGAGACTTCTCCGCCTTAGCTATAAATCCTGCAGGGGCTGCTGTATTTAAGCACAATCAGCTGGGATTTAGCCTTTCACAACACATCACTGAAAACCAAACCAGTTTTGGAAACCAAAATAGCTTTAACGACACCAGGCAACTAGGTTTTAACCAAGCCGGAATTGTTTTTGTTTATGAGAATAGAAATAACAGCCCCTGGAAGCGGCTAAGTTTGGCCTTAAATTCAGACAACAGCAACTTTTACAAAGGAGCTATTTCTGCAAATGGAATTGCTGCTAACGGGCTAGACCAATTCTTCCTTGATAATGCTGAAGGAATACCCTTTGGTGATCTATTAAAACTAGACAATGAACTCTTAGAAGAAGCCTATTTAAATATTGGTTCCGAAATTGGTTTTACAGCCCAGCAAGCATTTCTAGGTTATTACGCAGGAGTTTTAGACCCCTCAGAAATGGACAATAACAATATAAGTAGCTACGTTTCTAATGCGCTTTACAAGCAAGTAGAACAATCTCATAATATTCGCACTAAAGGAAAAAATAGCAAGTTCATTTCCACAGTAGCAGCTCAATATATGGATTTCTTATACTTAGGTGCGGGACTTGAATTTCAAAATCTTCTTTATGAAAAACAGACGCGTATTCAGGAAAATGGATATGAGACCTCTAGCCCCCTTCAATATTTAAACTTTAATAATTTTATTGAAACTTCAGGAAATGCACTAGCATTAAATGTGGGCGCTATCACAAAAATTGGAAATTCATTAAGGCTAGGTTTAAGCTATAAAACGCCCACTTGGTATACCCTATCAGACAAAACTCACCAACAAATAGAAAGTAATTTAGAAGACGTAGATATAAAGTTTATAGACAAAAACCAAATTAATATTTTTGAAGATTACCAAATCACCATCCCTTCAAAAATAACTGCAAGTGCAGCTGTTGTGTTAGGTAAAAGAGGACTAATAAGTGTGGATTATAGCCAACAAGACTTTTCAAAGGCGCGTTTTAGACCACTAGCCGATTCCTTTTTTACTACCCTTAATCAAAGTGCAGTAAGGCAGTTAACAAGGGTGAATACTTTAAATATAGGAGGAGAATACAATTTAGGACGCCTATCTTTAAGAATGGGCTATGGCAGTAATAACAGTCCTTTTCAAACCAATGACTCCTTTAGTGAAAACCAAGCATTAGGCTTTGGGTGGATCTTTGGTGGCGGTAAAATAGATTTTTCTTTTAGCCAATGGAGCACTTCAAATTCACATACTACGCTAAACTATACTGGAGCTCCAGAAATGACTTTAAAAACAATTAGAAACACAGCCACTATAGGCTATACTCTGTTTTTCTAACAAGAAGGGTCTTTCTAGCATAAAAAAGGCTGTTTTTCACAGTACTTTTGCCTTATATTTGCACTTGAAACCTACGCGCTTAGAATGAAAATAAATCAAGACCCCTTAGCAGCACAAGAAGAATTTTCAAATGACCATCTTTCAGCTGCAGAAGACACCCCTTTAAGACCAGATGCTTTTGACATGGCAGATGAGGAAAAAATTAATACCATTAAAAAACATGTGGCCGCTATTATGGACACCTTGGGGTTAGACCTCACAGATGACAGCCTAAAAGGAACTCCAAACAGAGTAGCAAAAATGTTTGTCAATGAAATATTTGGAGGCTTACACCCCAACAAAAGACCAAAGGCTTCCACTTTTATTAATAAATATAAATACGGAGAGATGTTGGTAGAAAAAAATATCACCCTCTACTCTACCTGCGAGCACCATTTACTCCCTATAGTAGGCAAGGCGCACGTAGCCTATATTTCTAAAGGTACTGTTGTAGGGCTTTCTAAAATGAATAGAATTGTAGATTACTACGCAAAAAGACCACAGGTACAAGAGCGTTTAACCATACAAATTGTCAGAGAGTTACAAGAAGTCTTAGGAACCAAAGATGTAGCTTGCGTTATAGATGCAAAACACCTATGTGTAAACTCTAGAGGCATAAGAGACATTGATAGTAGTACTGTGACTGCAGAGTATGGAGGTGCTTTTAAAGAAGCGGCTACCAGAAAAGAATTTTTAAATTTTTTACACCTTCCGGTTAATTTCTAGACTTTAAAGCATGCCCTTATACGCTTCACAGGAACTAAAAATTTACAACTCCCTTTCCGGAGAAAAAGAATTGTTTATCCCCATTAATGAGGGCTACGTTGGCATGTACGTATGTGGACCTACCGTATATTCTCAGGTTCATTTAGGAAACTGTAGAACCTTTATGTCCTTTGACATGATTTTCAGATATTTAAAGCACTTGGGCTTTAAAGTGCGCTATGTCAGAAATATTACAGACGCAGGACACCTAGAAAATGACGCAGAAGAAGGAGAAGACAAGATTGCTAAAAAAGCGAGATTAGAACAAATTGAACCCATGGAAGTGGTTCAAAAATACACCCTTGATTTTCACAATATTCTAGCTCAGTTTAATTTACTCCCTCCTAGTATAGAACCTACTGCTACCGGACACATCATTGAACAAATAGAAATCATTAAAGAAATTATAACGAAAGGTTTTGCATATGAGGTAAACGGCTCTGTTTACTTTGATGTACAAAAGTTTAATAAAATCTATGAGTACGGAAAATTAAGTGGCCGCAAATTAGAAGACATGTTGGCTAACACAAGAAGCCTGGCTGCACAGGAGGAGAAAAAATCTCCTCAGGATTTTGCCCTTTGGAAAAAAGCAGAACCTCAGCATATCATGCGCTGGCCCTCCGTTTGGGGAGATGGATTTCCTGGATGGCACTTAGAATGTACCGCAATGAGCACCAAATATTTAGGCGTTTCTTTTGACATCCACGGAGGGGGTATGGATCTTAAATTTCCACATCACGAATGTGAAATTGCACAGGCAGAAGCCACTAATGGAGTAACTCCAGTAAAATACTGGATGCACGCTAATATGCTTACCCTTAACGGTAAAAAAATGTCAAAATCTACAGATAATAATATTTTACCAGTAGATATATTCACAGGAGAAAATAACCTATTAAGTAAGGCCTTTAGTCCTTCTGTGGTTCGTTTTTTTATGATGCAAGCACATTACACAAGTATTTTAGACTTGAGTAGTGATGCATTATTGGCTTCTGAAAAAGCTCACCAAAGACTCCTTGAAGCACTAGATGTACTTTCCAAAATATCACCTTCTAATCAAACCCATTTTAATTTAAAGTCTTGGGAAAAGAAATGTTATGCAGCCATGAATGATGACTTTAATACCCCCATTCTAATTGCTCACTTATTTGAAGCAGTAAAAGAAATTAATGGGCTAAAAGAAGGAAAAACTGAGATTACGCATGCAGACAAAAAGCATCTTGAAACGCTCCTTAATGGGTTTGTTTATGATATATTAGGGCTTAAAAAAGAGGTAGAAAGTCAGTCTAATAGCCAAGCGCCTGCCCTTGTAGAAATGCTTATTCAACTTAGAAAAGAGGCTAGAGAAAATAAAGATTTTGCTTCATCAGACAACATAAGAGACCAGTTGTTAGCCCTTGGAATACAACTTAAGGACGGTACAGACGGTACTACTTTTAATTTTTCTTAATGTCTTGGTCTATAAAAAAAATACTCATTAGTCCTCTTGTATTGCTCATAAGAATATACCAGACTTTAATTTCCCCACTCACACCACCTAGCTGCAGATATACCCCTACCTGCTCAGCATATAGCTTAGAAGCTTTAAAAAAATACGGTATTATTAAAGGAGCTTGGTTGGCTACAAAAAGAATTCTGAGTTGTAACCCTTGGGGTGGACATGGACATGACCCAGTGCCATAGCTTTTAAAGCTGTTACACAAAAATTGTAATAGGTCTCATAAAATACCCCGTCATTTGCTATCTTAGCCTTAAACTATACTAATATGCATATATTGAGCATTATATGGAACCCCAATGAAACCTTATTTTCAATTGCAGGGCTACAAATAAAATATTACAATCTTTTATGGATCACCGCCTTTGCACTGGGTTGGTATTTAATGAAACGTGTCTTTCTCTCTGAAAAAAAAACCCTTGAACAGCTAGATTCCCTATTTATACATACTGTATTATCTACCATGCTAGGCGCTAGGTTAGGCCATGTATTGTTTTATGACTGGGATTATTACAAAGACCACTTAGCAGAAATTCTACTTCCCATAAGAGAAAATGTAAATGGGACTATATTTGGAATTATTAGAGGTTATGAATTTACGGGTTTTGCAGGTTTAGCAAGCCATGGTGCTGCTATTGGAATAATTATTGGCATGCTTATCTACATTAAAAAAAATCAAGACTTTAAACTACTCTGGCTCTTAGACAGATTGGTAGTCCCTGTGTCACTAGGAGCTTTTTGCGTGAGACTAGGAAATTTCTTTAACTCAGAAATTAACGGTAAAATTACCGATGAATCTTTTATTTTTGCCACTAAATTTGTGAGAGATTCTGACGATATGTCTCCCTATAAAGCCATGTCAATTACTGGAGAAAGAACTAAAGAAGCTGCTTATGCTACCCTAGAAAACAATGCAGATTTTTCTCAATACCTAGACGCCATTCCTTTTAGACACCCTGCCCAACTATATGAGGGAATAGCCTACTTAGCCATCTTTGGCTTGCTGTATTATATTTTCTGGAACACAGAGAAGAAAAACAAATCAGGCTTCTTATTTGGTATCTTTTTTATATTGCTATGGTCTACCCGTTTTGTTGTGGAGTTCTTTAAAAAGAGTCAGGGTGGTTTTGAAGAAAGTCTTGGTCTTTTATCTACAGGGCAGTGGCTGAGTATTCCGTTTATTCTAATTGGTTTATTCTTTGTTTTAAGGCCTAGCACTAAGTAAAAAAAAGAGGCCAGAAGGCCTCTTTTTTTTTATAACACAATAAGTAATTATTTGCCTATTTGAATTTTCTTCTTTAAGAAATCAAACATTACTGGCGTTGCAATGAAAAGAGAAGAGTAAGTACCTACTACAACTCCAATAATCATAGCAAACATGAAACCTCTTAAAGATTCACCTCCAAATATAAAGATAGATAATAGCACTACTAAGGTAGTTAATGAGGTGTTTAAAGTACGGCTTAAAGTACTATTAAGAGCTAAGTTGGTGTGCTCTCCAGACTTCCATCCTTTTTCTGCAATGATCTCTCTAATACGGTCAAATACAACCACAGTGTCATTTAATGAATAACCAATTACAGTTAATATAGCTGCAATAAAGGCTTGGTCAATTTCCATGTTAAATGGCATATACTTACCAGCTAATGAGAAAATTCCAAGCACAATAAGCACGTCATGGAATACTGCCACAACAGCACCTAAAGAGAACTGCCACTTTCTAAATCTTAATAGGATGTATAAAAACACCACTAATAAAGACCCTAAGATAGCTAAGAATGCATTTTTCTTAATATCATCTGCAATAGTTGGACCCACCTTAGAAGATTGCATAATACCAAAAGACCCAGAGCCTTCTCCTATAATAAAATCTTCATATGAAGTGCCAGCAGGCAGGTATTTCTGAAGGCTAGTATATAATGAATTTTGAATTTCATTATCTACTTCAATTCCTTCTACATCTACTTTATAAGCGGTAGTTATTTTTACTTGGTTGTCATCTCCATAAGTCTTTACATTTGTTCCAGTTCCAAAAACATCTGACAACTGCGTAGATAACTCAGATGGATTTACTGCCTTTTCAAAACGAACCGTATAAGAGCGTCCACCAATAAAATCTACCCCTTGCGGTAAGCCTTGAGTAAACAATGATCCAAGACTCACAAGTAAAAAAGCACCTGAAACCACATAGGCAATCTTTCTTTTTCCAAGGAAATCTACATTGGGCTGCTTAAATAAATTTTTAGTAATGGCAGTGCTTAAATCTAAGGTCTTCCCTTTGCGGTTTAAATATCCGTCTATAAGTAATCTAGTGATAAAGATAGCAGTGAAAAGAGAAGTGATAATACCAATTAATAAGGTAGTAGCAAATCCTTTAATTGGACCAGATCCAAAAATGAATAATATGATAGCAGTTAAACCTGTAGTAATGTTAGCATCTAAAATTGAAGAAAGTGCATTGCTAAAACCATCTGCGATGGCTAATGTTTTTCCTTTCCCCTTAGCTAACTCCTCTTTAATACGCTCAAAGATAAGTACGTTAGCATCTACAGACATACCAATAGTAAGCACAATACCAGCAATTCCTGGCAATGTCAATACTGCATTTAAGCTCACCAATACGCCAAAAATAAGTACAATGTTTAATAAGAGGGCTATATCTGCAAAAATACCTGCCTTACCATAATAGAATATCATCCACAACAAAACCAACACCATGGCCAGTGCAAATGAATTAAAACCACTGTCAATAGCTTCTTGGCCTAATGATGGACCTACTATGTCTGATTGAATGATTTCTGCTGATGCTGGCAATTTACCTGCACGCAATACATTTGAAATATCCTTAGTTTCATTTACTGTAAAAGAACCTGTAATTTCAGATCTACCTCCAGAAATTGGACCTGAAGACACACCAGGAGCAGTATATACTTTGTTGTCTAAAACAATAGCAATACCTGTTTGGTTATTAAAGGCGTCTCCCGTTAATTTTTCCCACTCTTTAGCTCCCTTAGTATTCATAGTCATTGAAACTGCAGGACGACTAAATTGATCAAAATCATCGCGTGCGTCACTCACCACATCTCCACTAATGCGGGGCGTATGGTCTCTATTAGATTTTAAGGCGTATAAACCAACTACTTCCGAGTCTTGTGAAGGGCGTTCCCACACAAATTTCACATTGGCTAATGCCGCAGGCAACAACCTGCGAATTTCTTTCATTCTAAGGTAAGATCCAACAGTAGCAGTATCTCTTACTGCAAATTTAAAAGTCTCATAACCCTGCCCTTGACCTCTAATAAGATCAATTAAAGGATTTTGTTGGTTGGTTAAAGAATCTTGAGCCACATCTGCCAATAATGAATCTATTTCAGAGGCTGGTTTTTGAATTTCTTTTTCTATTACCACAAGAGATTTTAAGCGCTCATTTGCAGCTACAAAAAAAGAAGCGATATCCTGATTGTTAGGTGGGTATGTTTCCCAAAACTCTAGTTGAGCAGTGCTAGACAATAAGTCTTTAGCTCTAGATATATCTTTGGCTCCTGGTAATTCAACCAGAATTCTACCTGACTTTCCTTCTCTTTGAATATTGGGCTGTGTGACCCCAAAACCGTCTATACGTTCTCTTAATACCTCAAAAGCAGAAACAATAGACTCATCTATTTTCTGGAGTAAAACTGGTTTTACCTCATCATCTGTCATTTGAAAGTTTATGACATCACTTAAGGTCTTGTTGGCAAAGATAGAAGGGTCTGCCAATTTAGTATCTCCTTTAATATTGTCAAAAGATTCGAAGAATAAATTAATATAGGTATCATCGCTGTTCTTTGAAGCTATATCTGCATCTGCAAGTGCTTTATTAAAAACAGGATTTTTAGAGTTGTTAGAAAGGCCTTTTAATATATCTTTTACAGAAATCTGCAAGGTTACGTTAATACCCCCTTTAAGGTCTAAACCTTTGTTGAGCTCTTTTTTCTTTGCGTCTGAATAGCTAGTAAATCCAAAAATTGAATTGGAACCCACAGAATCTAAAAAGGCTGTTTCTACCGCAGCTCTTTTAGCTAAGTAATCATTTTCAGTGTCTGCAACCTTAGCGGCAGCAAAAGCTACTGAATCTTGTTCTACCTTACTGGTTATGAAGGTAAAAGATAGCTGGTAAATACTCACTATCCCGAATAAAAAAGCAAAAAGCTTTATAAGTCCTTTATTTTGCATTAGTTCAATGTGTTATTGTTGGTATTTTTAAATTGCGTGCAAATATATCATTTCCTATAGGATTTGACAATAATTTGTTTTATTTCACAAAATAAACAAGCGCCCCATAAAGAGGCGCTCCCAAATCTGGTTATGTATTTTATATCTCTAAAAGGTTGTTTGTGTTTCTCACACCTTCTGCGCTCTCTAAAAATTTAGCCTTTTCAGCAGCGTCTAAAGGTATTTCTATGATTTGTTCAATTCCGTTCTTACCTAATAGCACAGGGACTCCAATACAGATGTCTGAAAGACCGTATTCCCCATCTAAAAAGGTAGAACATGGAAACATTTTTTTATGGTCACAAACAATGGCCTGAGCCATAGCAGAAACGGCAGCACCTGGCGCATACCATGCAGAAGTTCCCAATAATTTAGTGAGCGTAGCCCCACCAACTTTAGTGTCTTCTACTACCTCCTCTAAGCGCTCTTTAGAAATAAAATTAGATACGGGTACTGAGTTTCTGGTTGCCAAACGGCTTAAAGGAACCATTCCCGTGTCTGAATGACCTCCAACAACCATTCCGTCAACATCAGATATAGGAGCTCCTAATGCCTCTGCCAATCTGTATTTAAATCTAGCACTGTCTAAAGCACCACCCATTCCAATAATTCTATGCTTAGCTATGCCTGTGGCCTTATGTACCAAATAGGTCATGGTATCCATTGGGTTACTCACCACCATAATAATAACTTCTGGAGAATATTTTAAAATGCTCTGAGCTACTGTCTTCACAATTCCAGCATTAATTCCTATAAGCTCTTCTCTGGTCATTCCAGGTTTTCTTGGAATGCCAGAGGTAATAATAGCCAAATGAGAACCAGCAGTCTTACTGTAATCTCCTGTAGTTCCTGTAATCTTGGTGTCAAATCCATTTAAAGAAGCCGTTTGCATGAGGTCCATTGCTTTTCCTTCTGCGTATCCTTCTTTGATGTCAACTAAAACAACCTCTGATGCAAAATCTTTAATGGCAATGTACTCTGCACAACTTGCACCCACAGCACCTGCTCCTACTACTGTAATCTTCATTCTAATATACTTTATTAATTAGGTTTATAAATGTACTCTTATGCGTCAATATTTGCATAAACAGCATTTTTTTCAATAAATTCTTTTCTTGGCGGTACCTCATCTCCCATTAGCATTGAGAAAGTTCTGTCTGTCTCAGTAGCGTTGGTAATGATGATTTGTCTAAGAGTCCTAAATTCAGGATTCATAGTAGTATCCCATAACTGTTCAGCATTCATCTCTCCAAGTCCTTTATATCTTTGGATATTTACAGATCCGTTGTACTCAGCTGCTATGGCGTCTCTTTCTTTGTCATTCCAAGCATAGCGTTTCTTAGTACCCTTTTTTACTAAATAAAGCGGTGGCGTTGCAATATATATATGACCTCCATCTATGAGTTCACGCATATAACGGAAAAAGAAAGTCAATATCAATGTTTCAATATGACTTCCGTCTACATCGGCATCACACATAATAACTACTTTGTGATATCTTAATTTACTTAAATTCAAGGCCTTAGAATCTTCTTCTGTCCCAATGGTTACTCCTAAAGCAGTATAGATATTTTTAATTTCCTCGTTGTCAAAAACCCGGTGTTGCATGGCTTTTTCTACATTTAGTATTTTTCCACGCAAAGGTAAAATGGCTTGAAACTTTCTGTCTCTACCTTGCTTGGCTGTTCCCCCTGCAGAATCTCCCTCTACTAAAAACACCTCACATAAACTAGGATCCTGCTCTGAGCAGTCAGATAATTTTCCTGGAAGTCCACCAATGCTCATTACGGTCTTGCGCTGTACCATCTCACGTGCTTTGTTGGCAGCGTGTCTGGCTTGAGCGGCAAGCACTACTTTTTGAACAATAATCTTGGCATCGTCTGGATTTTCTTCTAAATAATCTGCTAGCATTTCAGAAACTGCCTGGCTTACAGCGGCAGTAACATCCCTATTTCCCAATTTAGTTTTAGTTTGCCCTTCAAACTGAGGCTCCGCCACTTTTACAGAAATAATTGCCGTAAGCCCTTCTCTAAAGTCGTCTCCAGCAATCTCAAACTTTAGTTTATCTAACATCCCAGAAGCGTCCGCGTACTTCTTAAGTGTGGTGGTAAGTCCCCTCCTAAAGCCTGCTAAGTGAGTTCCTCCTTCATGGGTGTTTATGTTGTTTACATAAGAATGTAGGTTTTCTGTGTATGAGGTGTTGTAAACCATAGCCACCTCTACAGGGATGCCATTTTTTTCACCTTCTATAGAAATGACATTTTTAGTGAGTTGTTCCCTGTTACTGTCTAAGAATTTAATAAATTCCTTAAGACCTTCTTCTGAGCAAAATACCTCTTGAACGTATTCCCCTTTGTCATCTTTATGGCGCTTGTCAGTAATGGTGAGGGTTACTCCTTTATTGAGGTATGACAATTCTCTCATTCTATAAGAAAGGGTGTCATAGCTGTACTCTATAGTTTGAGTAAAAATAGTAGGGTCTGGCCAAAAAGTAACCGTAGTCCCTCTTTTATCTGTCTCTCCAACAGGCTTTGCAGGGTACATAGCTTTTCCTCTTTCATATTCTTGCTCCCAAATTTTACCGTCAATATAAACGGTGGCTTTTAAATTTACAGAAAGTGCGTTCACACATGAAACACCTACCCCGTGTAGCCCACCAGAAACCTTATAAGAGTCTTTATCAAATTTACCTCCAGCACCAATTTTAGTCATCACTACCTCTAGAGCAGAAACACCTTCTTTTTTATGTATGCCCACCGGTATACCCCTTCCATTATCTGTAACAGAAATGGAGTTGTCTTCATTTATATCCACAGTGATGGTGTCGCAATAACCCCCCATAGCTTCATCTATTGAGTTATCTACCACTTCATATACAAGATGGTGTAACCCTCTGGTCCCTACATCTCCAATATACATAGAGGGACGCATTCTCACATGCTCCATTCCTTCAAGGGCTTGAATGCTATCTGCAGAATAATTCTTTTTTTCTAGTTCTTCACTCATGAATCCTAAGCGTTTTGTGTTTATTTATTAAGCAATCCTACAAATATAACTATTAGCCTATTAAATGAGTTCCTATTAGGGTCTAGAACCCCCTAAGTTATTAACAATTATTGTGAAAAATTGGGCTTAATTTAACAAAAAAAACTATTTAGAATACGCGTCTGTATGCACTTTGGACACCGCCCTTCCAGAAGGGTCATTCATGTTTTTAAAAGAGATATCCCACTCTAAAGCTACTGGACTACTGCAGGCTACAGAAGGTACCGATGGCACACAAAGGGCAGCAGCATCTGAAGGGAAGTGACCCTCAAAAATAGAACGATAATAAAACTCTTCTTTGGAGCTTGGTGTCTGTAATGGAAATTTATATTTTGCATTGGCAAACTGTTCATCAGTAACCGCTTCTGCTACTACTTCTTTAAGGGTGTCTATCCAGTTGTAGCCTACACCATCTGAAAACTGCTCTTTCTGACGCCACACCACGCTTTCAGGCAAATATGTTTCAAAAGCCTTACGCACTACCCATTTTTCCATACGTTCTCCGTGAATCATTTTATCATTGGGGTTTATACGCATGGCAACATCCATAAATTCCTTGTCTAAGAATGGCACCCTTCCTTCAATACCCCAAGCAGCCAATGACTTATTGGCACGTAGGCAGTCATACATATGAAGCTTATCTAGTTTACGAACCGTTTCTTCATGAAAGTCTTTGGCAGAAGGGGCTTTGTGAAAATAGAGGTACCCACCAAAAAGTTCATCGGCGCCTTCGCCAGACAAGACCATTTTTATTCCCATAGACTTTATCACTCTAGCCATTAAATACATTGGCGTAGAAGCTCTAATAGTTGTAATATCATAGGTTTCTAGATTATAGACTACGTCCTTTATAGCGTCTAAGCCTTCTTGAATTGTGAATTTAATTTCATGGTGAATGGTTCCAATATGTGCGGCTACTTTTTGAGCAGCAGCCAAATCTGGAGAACCTTCTAAGCCCACTGAAAAAGAATGTAATTGAGGCCACCAAGCCTCTGTAGTATCTCCAGATTCTATTCTTTTTTGAGCATATTTTTTTGCGATGGCAGAAATCACAGAAGAATCCAAGCCACCAGACAACAAAACCCCATAGGGTACGTCAGACATAAGCTGTCTATGTACAGCAGCCTCTAAGGCTACTCTAATATCCTCAATACTAGTGGCATTGTCTTTTACAGCCTTATAATCCGTCCAATCACGGCTGTACCAACGCACCATTTCTCCATTGCTAGAATGCATATAATGGCCGGGAGGAAATAGCTCAATTTTAGTACAAACACCCTCTAAAGCTTTTAATTCAGAAGCTACGTAAAAAGTACCATTGGCATCCCAGCCAATATACAATGGAATAATTCCCATATGATCTCTGGCTACAAAATAAGTGTCCTTTTTTGAATCGTAAATGGCAAAACCAAAAATACCATTTAACTCATCTAAAAAAGAGGTTCCTTTTTCTTGATACAAAGCCAAAATTACTTCGCAATCTGACTGTGTTTTAAAATGATATTTTCCCTCAAACTGTTTTCTGAGTGCTTGGTGGTTGTAAATTTCACCATTTGCAGCTAAAACCAATGTTCCGTCTTCATTGAGTAAGGGTTGCTTTCCAGAAGCAGGATCTACTATTGCCAAGCGTTCGTGAGCCATAATAGCGCACTCATTGCTGTATATTCCACTCCAATCTGGCCCTCTATGGCGAATTTTCTTAGACATTTCTAATAGCTGGGGCCTCAAGGCCGATGCCGATTCTTTTAAATCAAAAGCACATACAATTCCACACATAATCTTGGTTTTATTTATTTAGATTACAAAAATGTATTATTAAGTTAATATATAAAACTATAATTGATATTTTAGCTACAATCGTAAACATTTTAATTAATAATTATACCATATATAAACAAATAAGCCTTATTTAAGTCTGCTAAGCATTCATTTGTAAGGATCCTTTTATAATTCATTAGAAATGTAGAACTTAGTATGTGATTTAAACCTATTTAAAATGTTCTACATGAAAAACATATTTTTTTACTCTCTGTTGACGCTAGTGGTCTTTACCACTGGTGTTTTAAGCGCACAAGATTTTGGTAAACTAGACTTGAGTCCTATGGACATTGCTTGGTTTCCTGCCAAACATATGGACGCCAATAAGAAAATGCGCGTAATCTACAACAGACCTCAGCTAAAAAGCAGGTCTCTTAGCGCCCTAACACCAATAGATGCTGTTTGGAGAACTGGCGCTAACGAAGCTTCAGAAATTACATTTTACACGGATGTTGTCTTTGGTGGAAAAGAGGTAAAAGCAGGTAGTTATGCCTTATTTACTATTCCAGGAAAAAATAGCTGGACCATTATCCTAAATAGCAACCTTAACCAATGGGGCTCTTATGCTTATGACGAGAAAGCCGATGTTGTTAGAGTAAAAGCTATTGTTAGTGAAGACAAAGAGGCCTTAGAATATTTTAGCATGGTCTTTCATGAAAACAAAGGAGGCCTTCAACTTTCTATGGGTTGGGACAAGCTAAGGGTACATCTCCCAATAAGTGTAAAATAAAACCTATTAAAAAAAAAGAGGCCCTAGGGCCTCTTTTTTTTTAATAGGTTTTATAGACCAATTGGCCATCTATATACGTCTTAAGTTTGATTTCTAATAAAACAGTTAGTTTTAGTTATTAATCAGAAAGAACAAAAGAGAGAATTAAGGTTACTATATACGGTGAAGCTTAAGACTTCGACAACATTGATAATCCT